>Ga0209098_1001831_pt1 | contig 19598 bp, 22 predicted proteins | sample AD_JPNHW1_MetaG_FD_184429 | JGI IMG/M metagenome (GOLD analysis project Ga0209098, IMG submission 184429) | Active sludge microbial communities of municipal wastewater-treating anaerobic digesters from Japan - AD_JPNHW1_MetaG (SPAdes) (version 2) | ecosystem: Engineered > Bioreactor > Anaerobic... | reverse complement strand
CCGACGGAATTTCAATTTGTAGAGTCGGTCCCTGGTCGCCTCGCTCAATTGTATCGTCGTCTTTCCATCTGACATTAGAATCACTATAGTACTATTACTACATATAGTTTAATGTTTACTAATGGTATAGTAGTTTATAATAGTAATATTGTAAATGTATATTTCAATAATACTATTGTATATATTATTTACAATATTATGATGTGTTTTGATAGTCTATTGTACACACCAGTTCAAATTTGTATGCGACGGACTCCCTAACATCAACTTGGGAAGGGTCAAAACCGGTTCTTTAGGCTGGGTTTAACGGCGAAAATCGATACTTAAAAAAATATACCCCGTTAACAAAAGAAAAGGGGGTTATTACCCTTTTACGGAACCGGTTGCAACCCTAACTTGCTCAGGTTCCGAACATAGTTCTCTCGCCTCGCGATGTAAGCGAAGGAATCCCTGCCGTAGGGAACGTACTCGGCGATCGACCAACCCTTCCCGGCTAGCTTGACCTTCGTCTGATCCCCGAGCCCTTTGAGCATCCCTACCTCTATCAGTCCCTTGAAGGCCCGGTTCTTCCAAAGCCGTTCGATCACCCGGGGATCGTGAGTGCCTATGCTGAACGGCCTTCCCGCTGTCGCTAGTAGATCGATGTTGTCTAGCATGGCGGTAGCCACGTCATTGAAGTCGACCAGGTCGCCGGCGTACGCTCCTTTCACGAGCCGCACCTTCACACCGGCCATGTTCATACTCCTGGCGTCCATTGGCGTCCTATAGAGATACGCCTGGAGAGCGATGCTCATCTGCCCATTTCCCGTGCTCATTAGCTCAGTGGCCATGTGCAGAGTATCGTCCACGTACTTACGGGCCTCCATGTCCAGCTCTACATCTATGCCATCTTTCCAAGCCAGCCGAGCCAGTTCCCTGGCTCTTTTCATACAACCATCGTGATCATAGGCCGCGCCGAGCGCGGTCGGTTTTAAGGCCACCGAAGCATGCAGACCGTTGGTGGATATCGCTTCGATGGTCTGGATGGCCTCGGCGAGGGCTTTATCGGATGCCGCATCATCCTTGGCCAGTTCCCCCAGGGGATCGATTATGCACCGAATGCCCTGCTTATTTCGCCTGGCAGCCAGCTCGATCGCTTCGTTCAGATCTTCACAGCACCATCGGGCACGGTCACCGGTCATGAACGGTCAATGACCATGGGTGGAGTTCAATCTTTGTAAAAATTAGAATTGGGAAAGGGTTTGTTGGGTTTGTATGAGAATCCTCGCTTAGGCCTTGACCAACAGCGGCAGGACCATCTTTCCCTTGACCACGAACATGCCGATCGCTGCAGCCATGTAGAGAGCCATCAGGGTGGTGATGAGCCAGAAGACTCCAACGACCATCCTTATGTCCTCACCCATGTCGAACCACAGTCCCAGCAGCAGTACTGAGAGACCAGCGATCAACAGGAATATGGGCAGTATCTTGATCGGCTGGCCGAAGGCCACAACACCTATCAGTATCAGACCGATACCGAAGAAGATGGTGTAGTACTCAGCCGCTAAGTTGGCCTCGGGCACACCGCTCAGGACCGGAGTAGCCATCCCGACGAATCCCATCAGGAAAACTGCTACCAGGCCGAACGCTGCGGAAACCAGAATGTTCTCATTGAGATATGCTACGATCGTAACCAGGAGCATTCCTACTCCAATGGTTCCGGCCACCCCGGCAATCACAGACAGGGTGTCGAACATACCCAAACCATACATTGCTATCAGGACGCCGATCATAGCTATCAGGAGCAAACCCAATACCTCTGCACCGGCTACCTTGATATGTACGTTGCTTTCTTCTGCCATTTCAATCTCTCCTTTTTGTGGACATAAAGAAAGGACGAGGTCTATGCCCAGACTGCTACGGAAAGGCCTTTTTCAGACCCACCCATAAAATCTGGTAATGTCTCTCCCATGTTGTGATCCCCTCTCCCTTCGGACTGTCCCCTATGGATTGTTCGCACAATCCTGTTTATGGTATCCGTTGCACTAGATAATATAAACTTATTGAATTGCCCAGTATTGATGGATTTTATTATATGCCGTTAAATATCAAATGATGGACCTACCACTTAACTGGCTTAATTTTGGAATAATTATATATATTCTCAAACCAGTGTATAAGCCCCTATATTTTTGTCTACCCAGTTACCGTTTACAATGTAATTTTCAATGATCTGGATACCACTTTTCAATTTTCGGGTAAGAGTTTGACAGAAGCGTGCTTTTTGTTCTTGACCTTGCCAGATATCTCGATCTGTACCTTGTTGAAGGTTGGGACACTGATGATCGGAACATGAGGAGAGGGATTTACCAGGTCCTCCCATCTCAGATATCCCGCGTAAACTGGGTTGTGCAATATCCGCCCTATCGACCAGACGGTCCATTCTCCTTCAGTGCGGGTGGTTATCCCGTCCCGGTTCAAGCCCCAGGCGATCATCTCCATGGTCTGTCCAGACAGATATCTTTCGTATATGGAGCGGACCACTTCAGCTTCGGTCTCATCCACGTGAAGCACACCTTCCCGGAGCCGGTATCCATACGGGACACGAAAACCAAGAAGCCCCTGGCCAGATTCAGCCTTCTGCCTCATGCCCATGTACGTGCGTTCGCCTATCTGCTCGCTCTCCAGCTGCGCTATCCTCTGTATGATGTCCACCACGAAGCGGCCGACGGCGTTAGAGGTGTCCAGCGACTCGCTCATCGAGCTGAACTTCTTCCCCCACTTCTCCAGATTCTCCATCATTATCATGAAGTTCTTGGAGTTGCGGTGTATACGGTCCATCTTCATGACCAGAATGATGTCCCACTTCTCACGCTCTTCCATCATCCTCTGATATGCTGGCCTCCGCGTGTTACGTCCAGAATGACCGTCATCGATGTAATAATCCGCCACGTCCCAACCCTGAGCGTCGCAATAGGCCTCCAGTCGCTGTTTCTGGGCCGACAGGGAATAACCTTCCTTGGCCTGGTCCTCGGTTGAAACCCTGGTATAAATGGCCGCCCTAGGCATGCGCTTCGCTCCGGAACAGTGACTTGGCCGGTATGCGCTTAGGGGTGCGCCTGGACTTCATCCTCTGGGCGAGCAAACCCTGGACCTCCTGAAATAGCTGGGAATCGATGATCTTCAGATTGGGTGCTTCCTGGACGAGGCCGTCCCAGACCATCTCGCCTAGATACATCCTGTTGGCCAGTATCCCGTGGACGGTGGATCTTTGCCATTCCCCTCCGTTCTTGGTCGGGATGTGAGATGAGTTCAACCATTCAACTATCTGGCCTAACGAGCAGAGGTTCGAGGCCATTCTGAAGATGCCCTCTACTACCTGCGCCTCGCTATCATCGATAAGCAACTGGCCTTCCAGATACCTATAACCGTAAGGTTCCGGGCACCCCAGATGACCTTTTTTCTCCAAGGCCTTCTGGACCATGGCCACCTTTACCCGTTCGCCGATCTGCTCGCTCTCCAGCTGGGCGATCCTCTGAACGGTGTCCATAACGAAACGACCGATGGCCGTAGTGGTATCGAAGTTCTCCTGGGTGGAGTTGAACTCCTTGTTCCAGGAACGCAGGAAGTCCATCATCATGGTGAAGTTCCGGCTGTTACGATGGATACGGTCCATCTTGAGGACCACGACCACATCCCAGATGTCCTTGTCGTGCATCATCCTCTTGTACTCTGGCCGTTCCGGGCTCCGACCGCTGAAACCGTCGTCCACATACTCGTTGGCGACGGTCCACCCCCTGGCCAGACAGTAAGATCGCAGACGTTTGAGCTGGGCAGCTATGCTGTAACCTTCCCGGGCTTGATCCTCGGTGGAAACCCTGGCATATATCGCTGCTCTCAGCTGCACATTGTCTGACATATTGACCGCTGAATCAGGTCATAATTGTATTATAGCATATATAATAGCCGACGATTGTCTGACGTTTGGATACAGTTTAATGTATATGCTATATTATTTTAATTTGTTTAGTACTAATAGCAAATATTATATGTTAATCTTATCAACGTCTTGAGCCAACGAAGTAAATGTTTAATTTTGCTAATTTATTATATGTAGTTTAGATATAACATTTAATTTATCAATACTACTTGAATATTATAATATAATATATTATTTATGTAAATATATTCTAATGAGCTGGACAAAACATGAGTAAAAGATCCTATCCCGAAGTTAATTATTATGTATACAATACAATTTATATATGCCATAGAAAGAAATATCATTGAGAATCGAACTGGAAGGCAACATGGTCAAAGCAGACGGCATTTCCGGACTGACCAGATTGTTCCGCGAGGCGCTGGTCGGCAAGGACGATGGTAGCAAGGTGCTGTTCGTTGGTTCTGAGGCGGTCTGCCCACCTTTCGCTCAATTGCTGGCATATGCCGTGCGAGACCGAAACATGCATTTCGGTTTCTGCCCCAGAGCGGAGATCGACCGTAGCCGAACGATGCGATGGGTGGACGGGGCGGGTTTTCAGATAGGCACAGAGCCCTTCCGATCGACCGAAGCGGATGTGGTGGTCATACTGGGCGGATTGGCCATACCGAAGTTCGGATGCCCGGTGGAGGACGTGAAGCTCCTCATCTCCCAGATACCTAACCACCGACTGTTGATAGCGATGGGGTTCATGGACGTCTTTCGAAAGGCAGGCTGGGATACCGCGCTAAATTTCGATGTGCTGATCGACGCTCACATGTCGGCCGAGGTCCTCTGAGATCAGAACTCCTTCCTTCGAAACACCAGAGAGGCTCCGAACAGCAGAAGCGCAGATATTCCTATGGAGGCCAGCCCGACCATCCACATCTCACCCCACCCAGAGATCATCGGGATGAGCACCAGCGAAGAGAGCTGATTGGAGCCGAACAGGACCAGAAGCACCCCTACCAGAACGCTCGGGGAGAACACGCCGATGAGGACTCCGGCCGAGCAGTTGATGGCCATCAAGGATACGGTGATTATCAAGGAGTCCTTCATCGAGGTCAGGATGCTCCCGATATCGTAACCTTCGTTGGCACTATCCAGTATGGCCGCCAAGGTGATGGCTATGAATGATGCCACCATGACGCATAGGAACACCGCCCCGAACTTGGCCAGCAGCAGGTTCTCTCTTCGTATCGGCCGGATCAAGAAAAGGTCGTAGACCTTCTTCTCCTTCTCGTTCAGGATATTGACGACTATGAGTACCGACGTCAAAAGGCCGCCGATACTGGAGACCAGGAGCCCGGTGAACACGGTCAACGGTATTCCCTCGATGTCATCCACCAGGAAGTACAGCAGCAAGGCCATGACCGGAAGACCGACCCACAGGGCCAGCATGACCTTGGAACGGTAGAAGCCGTTCAGTTCGTCCTTGAAGAGCAACCATAGGCTCATGGGCTCCCCTCCTGGTCGGTGTAGCTGAGATATAGCGACTCTAGCGATTGCCGGTTGGGATGAATGGCCCTGATATGCAATCCCTCGGCGAGCACCGCCTTGATCAGACGGTCCACCACGGCGTCCATCTCTCCGTGTTCCCTTAATAATATATGGAACCGGTTGTCGGCCACCCTTTCCACCCTGGTTATGCCAGGGATAATCTCGAGCACGGAATCGTTAAGCAGCGGCTCGACCGTCTCCAGCCGCACCTCGGTGCTTCTACCAACCCTTTCCCTAAGCTCCTCCATGGAACCGATATAACGCATACGACCCTGACCCAGTATCCCGATGGTGTCCGCGACGTCCTCGATGTCGCTCAATATGTGAGAGGAGAAGAATATGGTCGTTCCCTCCCGAGATAACTGGCGAAAGAGGTTCTTGAAGAGCACCCGGCTCTCGGGGTCCAGTCCGGCCACTGGTTCATCGAGCACCATTAGCTTTGGCCGGTGAAGCATAGCCTGGGCCATTCCCACTTTCTGTAGCGTTCCGCCGGACAGCTTGTTAACCTTTCTCTTTCGATATTCGGTTATGCCCAGTTCCTCGGTCACTTCCTTTATCCGTTTCGATACCTCAGATTCCTGAAGGCCAGACAGTCGCCCGAAGGTATGCAGAGACTGGTCCACGGTCCTCCACTCCTGGAGCGAGGTCTGCTGTGGCAGGTACCCGATTGTTGAACTGAGCTCGGTGTTCCAGTTACGTATGGAGCGCCCCTCGATGGTCACATCGCCCTGAAAATCACGGATGAGGCCGGTCATGATCTTGATGGTGGTGGTCTTCCCGGAGCCGTTCGGCCCGATGTAGCCGAATATCGAGCCTTTGGGAATATCGAAGCTCAAGTTCAGAAGAACTGGCAGGTCCTTATACCGCTTGTATAAGCCCCTTACCGAGACCATTTCCCCGCTGTTCCCCACCATGACACTGGATGAGAATCGGCATAAAAAATATTTTCTTAGCTCACTTGAACCAGTGCGGCCGGGCCACACAAGATTGGTGATTGACGATGGTCCGCTTCTTCATGAAGAGGGTGATACGACGATTGGTGCTGGCGATCCCGCTGCACTTCCATCCCTGGAACAGCTCTCCGCAATTGATGGTCCGGCCATGTTCGTTTATCCAGACGTTCCCGGCCTCCAGACGCCTGGCGATAGCCTCGCCCTTGACAGGATCGCAGGTCCAGACGGTGGCACCAAGACCGTAATCGCTCTGGTTGGCGAGCCTGATGGCCTCCTCCACGTCCTTTACCACCCGAATGGGAAGAACTGGTCCGAAGGTCTCCTCCTTGATGATCTCCAGACTGTCGTCGGTGACCTTCAGGACCGTAGGTTCGAAATAATAACCCGGGCCAGGGAGATCTTTTCCACCAGTCAACAGTTCACAACCGGCTTGAACGGCCCTCTGGACCTTTTCCCTAACCTGCGCTCGCGCTTCCTCACGAATGAGCGGGCCGACCTGTTCCTCAACATCGATCCTGGCCACGACCTTTTTAAGCTCAGCGATAAAGGCATCGGCCACGCCTTCCTCCACATACAACCGCTTGATGCGGATGCAGACCTGCCCCCCGTGCGAGAAGGCACCGCTGGCGATTCCCCTGGCCGTCTCGTGAACGTTGACGTCCGAGCATACGATCCCAGGATCGTTTCCTGATAGCTCCAATATCATTGGCTTGATGCCAGCATTCCTGGTGATGTCCAGCCCGGTAGCTCTGCCGCCGGTGAAGACGAGGGCGTCGAACGGGGCAGCGACCATCGCCTTACCGATCTCGGGACCACCGATCAGGGTCTGAAACAAACCAGAGGGCATGCTGGTCTTGTTGAAAGCCTCCTGGATCTTCATTCCGGTCATGGTAGTGAGCTCGGACGGTTTGAAGACCACAGCGTTGCCGGCCATGAGCGCCGGGATCAGAGTTATCATGGTCTGCCATAACGGGTAGTTCCAGATGCCTATGTGCGCGATAACGCCATGAGGCACCAGGTTGATCGTGGCCTTGGTATCAGGCCAGCCTGCTGGATCGAGCGGGAACTCATAATCACCGGTGGCCTTGGCCTCGGCGGCATAGTGTTCGAAACCTTTTATGACCCCGTTATAGGTGCCGATGACATCCCTCTGAGGAAATCCCCCTTCCAGCATTTCCGTAGCGATCATGTCGTCCTTCATCGCGAGAAGGGCGGAGCGAAGCTCCAGCACCGCTTCTATCCGTTCCTCCAGGTCCCATTCGCCGATCCATTTCCGCTGGGCATCGCGCCCTTTCACCAACCTTGGCAGAACATCATCTGGAAGGTTGGAGACGAACTCCTTAACTACCTGTCCATTGCGAGGATTGATGGAGCGGACGACCATGGGACTCCCATTCTCATTAAGTGATTAATGGTTGTGCAACGACCGACCGTTACTTGCTAAGGGCATCGGCAAGGCCTTTGGCCCAATCTTCAGCCTTCTGCAGCTCCCCGTCCAGGAAGTGATAGACCTTCTTCTCGCTCTTCACGTATGCCAGTAGATGGGGGCAGGCGACGGTCATGCCCAGCTCTTTGAACCTAGATTCCATGGCCTTGTTGGCGTTACCGCTGATGAATGATCTCATCTGGGTGTCGAAGCTGGCTGCTTTCTTACCCTTGACCTTGTTCACATCCAGCCCTTTCAGGAACTCTTTGATCGGTTTGGTGGGCGCCCAGGCCATGGTAGGCGTGCCGACCACCAGAGCGTCGTACTCCTCGAGTTTCAGATGCTTGGCATCGCCAACTGGAACGGTAGTGACGTCCAATCCCTTGCCTTTCAGAGTCGTAGCGATGACTTCAGCGACCTTGGCGGTCAATTTTTCGGTCGAGACGGAATCATATACAAGTATGACTTTCATTCGAGGTCCCCCAGTTATCCTATTGGCCATTAGCGTCTAAAAGGGTATATAACTTGCTTAGAACAGAAGAAATAAAAAGAAAATGAAAAAGGTTTGGAAAAGATCTTCAGACCTACTTCTTCCTGATGAGGAAGATCGCGGCCACGACGACCACCACGATCACGACCACCAGGATTATGCCCAGGTAGGGCGCGTCAGTGAAGAAGCCAAGCGCTCCGCTATCTTCTTGCACTTCACCCTGGCGTTCGGTCACATCCGCGATGTTGGCCTCTGCGTCATCGGGATCAACCGCATCCATCCTGAAATCTCGATCTGGCATCTCCTCGCCCATCTCGCCCATGTTCATCGAGAAGTAGGACATGAACCCTACGTCCGGGGAATAGTACATGTTCAGAGGAGTGTCGACCACGTTGATCTCGTAGACGGTTATGTCGTTCCAGTATGGGTCGTTTACAGTGGACACGTCGGTGCACCTCAGGTTCACCGGGCCTATGTGCTCGGTGGTCTCCTCCATGACACCGCCATCGAACGGACAGTCACCGAGGTCGAGGTCTTCGAAGACGATCGGGAAGCTGTTCGCGCCTATCTTATCGGCCACCTTTTCGAAGAAGGCATCCTCCATATCAGATGGCAGACCTGATACGTCCAGTGAACCGCTCATGCTTCCGCTCAGGGTGGCATTGGAGCTGACGTTCCAATCATCTCCCACATCCAATGGGAAGTCCCACAGGTTCAAGGCGGGAACGAACTCCAAGTTCATGGCCAGGTTGAATTCCAGATCAGCGTTGATATCGTAATCCGTGTATTCGACCTTGATCTCTCCGGTCAATGACTCGTTGAGATCGTTGTCCATCAGTCCAGGTAACCATAGGGGCAGGTTATCAGCGGTGAGGTCAAGGGCTCCGGTGAGCTTCAAAGTGGCCTCGATGGACTTAAGGGCCATCGTATCGCTGTCAAAGGTCACGTCCACACTGACGGTCAAGAACATAGTGAGGTCGACGCTCGCGGACATTGTCACGGGGTCTCTCTCGGCGGTCATAAGCTCCCCGATATCATAAGTACCCTCGGCTGGCAGTTCCGCGGTTACCGATATGCTCGCATCTACGCTTATCATCGCGGCCATGTCCATGCTGAGAACGTACACATCATCGTTAGCTTCGGTCACCTCGAAGAGGACCCAGAGCTCCGAGCTGGCTGCAACGTTCAGATCGTTCAGGTTGGCATTGAGGCCTTCGATGTCATCCAGGAACTGGTCGACCGTCGTGGTGACGTTCTCCAATTCCTCTTGGAGCTCCTCATCAGCATCAACTTCCATCCCATATGCCCATCGGTCGCCTTGGTTCCATTCCGGAGCCTCGGCAGGTGTTGCCAATGCCGGAACAGCCAAAGAGACCAGTAACGCCAGGAAGGTAAGTGCGCACAATAGTGTCCCTATAATTTTTTTCATGTCAAATCCTACCCGTTTAGTTAATTATTGAATTGATTGGCACTCTATTAAAAATATGGTATTATGGATGATTAAAATGATAAAATAGAAAGAGATTTAGGAAGTGGTTTGAGCTATCTGGATGCTTACATCATCCCGGGCATGCCGCCCATTCCGCCCATGCCACCCATACCGCCCATGCCGTCCATTCCGGGGGGTGCCGGAGGGGACTTCTTGGAGGCGATGACATCGTCGATCCTCAGGATCATGTTGGCGACCTCGGCCGCGGACTTCACGGCCTGGGTCTTGACCCGGAGAGGTTCGATGACATTGGCCTTCAGCATGTCGACCGGCTTTCCGAGGTTAAGGTCCAGCCCCATGTACTTGGAGTTGGCTCCCTTCTTCTCGTGAGCGGACTTCAGTTGGATGACCATGTCGATAGCGTCCAGTCCAGCGTTCTCAGCCAGTGCCCAGGGAATGACCTCCATGGCGGAGGCGAAGGCCTCGATGGCCAGCTGCTCGCGTCCACCGACGGTGGAGGCGTAGTTGGCCAGCCTCAGGGAGAGCTCCACTTCGGGGGCTCCCGCGCCGGGAACGATCTTACCATCTTCGAGAGCCACTCCGACAACGCGCAGAGCGTCGTGCAGGGACCTCTCGACCTCATCGACCACGTGCTCGGTACCGCCGCGCACGATCACGCTGATGGCCTTGGGGTTCTTGCATCCGGTGATGAACACCATGTCGTTCTCGCCGACCTTCTTCTGCTCGACGACATCGGCCAGGCCGAGGTCGCTCTTGCCGAGGTTGTCGATCTTTCCGACGATGATACCGCCGGTGGCCTTGGCGATCTTCTCCATGTCCGACTCCTTGAGCCTGCGGGAGGCGAATATGCCGGCCTTGGCCAGGAAGTGCTGCACCAGGTCGTCGATGCCCTTCTGGCAGAACACCACGTTGGCGCCGGAGGCGGCAACCTGGTCGACCATCTTCTTCAGTACGGCCTCTTCCTCGTCGAGGAACATCTGCATCTGCGAGGGGTCGCGGATCTGGATCTTAGCGTCGACCTCGGTCTTCTTGACCTCCATCGGAACGCTGAGCAGAGCGATCTTAGCCTTCTTGACCTGAGTTGGCATGCGGGGGTGGACGCGCTCCTTGTCGATCACGACGCCCTCGATGATCTCGGTCTCGGCTATGGAGCCGCCGGTCCTCTTCTCGATCTTTATGTTCCCAACGTCGACGTTGTAGCCCTTTCCAGACTTCTCCGCGACGGCCTTGATGGCCTTCACGGCCACTTCGGACAGGAACTCGCCCTGGCCGCCGACGCTCTTGCCGGTCATGGCGGTCATGGACACCCTCTTCAGCATCTCAGTGTCGTCTGGTGTGACGGACACGGCGATGGTTTCCAGTATCTTGATCGCCTCAGCGGCGGCCATCTTGTAGCCGTTGGCGATGATGGTCGGGTGTATGTTCTGCTCGACCAATGCCTCGGCCTTCTTCAGCAGCTCGCCAGCGATGATGACGGAGGAGGTAGTACCATCCCCGCACTCGGTGTCCTGGGTCTTGGCTATCTCCACGACCATCTTGGCAGCCGGGTGCTGGACGTCGATCTCCTTCAAGATCGTCACACCATCGTTGGTTATGACGACATCGCCCATGGAATCGACCAACATCTTGTCCATTCCCTTCGGGCCCAGGGTCGACTTGACCGAGTCAGCGACCGCACGGGCGGCGGCGATGTTGTTGAACTGTGCTTCCTTATTCCTTGATCTATCAGTACCTTCGCGAAGAACTATGATAGGCTGATTACCTTGTCCCATTCCGTAAGCCATAATGAGCCTCCTTACGGTCGGTATTTTATCGCTTCTATATAAGCTTGTCGTGTTCAGCATCCCTAAAAACAATATGCTGACACCTTGGAGAATGTCAACACGATATAAAATAGTAGCTGCCGACCGCTCTACGAACCTATTTGTCTAGCTGAACTCCTCACTGGTCCATGGACGAGGACCTAGAACGGTTCCGTGTTGACGTGGGCTATTGCAGGTCCTGTCTTGGAATGCAGGGCGGGAGGGAGCAGCGGGTGTACCGCTTTCCGAACGGGTACGGAGCTTCGCTGATCTCCGCCCCGCGCCTAGGAGGCCCGGAAAGGTGGACCATCATGGCCTTGCGCTTCGATGGCGATGATTACGAGACGGCAGACCTCCCGGGAATAGAGAACGGCACCAAGGCCGATATGAGCGCGTTGTTGAAGTTGCTCAAGGTAATCTTCTCGCAGCCTCACTTTTAAAAGTCCCTGGAAAACGGTCAAATAGGCTGAGCATGGTTGAAAGGACGATAATGCAAGGTTTCGCCCCGTTGCCGTTGGATGATCAGACGTTCACCTCCGCCCACAAGGACAGCTCCAGCCTGTGCCATATCTGCAAGGGGTCCAAGAACCTCTGCGGCAAGGACCGCTGCCCCCTGATGATCAAGTTCTATTCGTATACGAAGACTAAGCGGCTGATAAACGCTCAGGACCTTCACGGCAGTTCGCCGCCGGGGGTGTTCGTCGGACGATACGGCTACCCCAAGGTGGACATCGGTCCTTTGGTACCTCCTGACCTTGGCGACACGTTGATCATGGACACCCCGGAACAGTGGATGGGCAAGTCCATGGAGGAGATCGTGGACTTCCGGTTCCGATTGGTCAGAGGAAAGCACTTGGTGGATGTCAAGAACTTTCAGAACGCCGGTCGCATCGTGGACTTCACTCGGGAACTGGCACTCGCGGTGAACTCCGTGGATGTGGAGGCCCGGTTCTCCAAGAAGCCTTCCGGCCGCATAGTTCTCGATGACAACATCCAACCCTTCGGGCCTTCGGCCAAGCTGGAGAAACTTAGCATAACCAATCCCAAGTACGACCACCGGGTGGAGAAGGCCTATTATGATACGGACCTCAAGGCGGTGGAGGCGGTCAAGGGACTTTACAAGAATGAGGTTCTGATCTCCCGCATCCAGAAGGCCTTCAGCATTGGTGCTTTCGGAATAGAGCAGAACCGCCGGCTGGTCCCGACCCGCTGGAGCATAACCGCCGTGGATGACATGCTGGGCAAGGATCTTCTGAAAAGCACGAAGACCTTCCCGCTGATCAATGAGTTCCGGGTCTACGATTGGGACCAGCTCGATAACCGTTGGAGCGTCATGCTCACGCCTACGTCGTGGAGGTACGAGCTGATCGAGGCCTGGTATCCCAACACCGTCTGGAACCCGGCCGGGCTGCAGGTGGAGATAATATCCTCGCATGAGTTCTTCGACGGTCGCAAGGATTACGCGGAGATCGGGGGCTGCTACTACGCTGCGCGGTTGGCCGTGAACGAACTGCTGCAGAGGGAACGCCGGCAGTCCGGAGCGGTCATATTCCGTGAGGCACACCCAGGATATCTGCTTCCGGTGGGCGTCTGGAACGTACGGGAGAACGTGCGAATGGCGCTCACACAGAGACCACGCAAGTTCAACACCTTGGACCAGGCCTTAGCATACGTCCAGACCCGCATGGACATCCCGATCAGCACCTGGACGGACCACAGCGCCATATTGAAGGACCTCAAGATACAGCGGAGGATCGATGACTATGTCGAACCTTGACCTGTTCATGATGATGGACGACGGCCGGCCGGTGCCCAAGGCGCCGCGCATAAGTGAGGTTCGCACCAGGGTGGCTCTCCCGGCTTCCCGCCTCCCGGGACTGGACTACGCGCTGAACCCCTATGTGGGATGCCAGCACGATTGTCTGTATTGCTACGCGCCGTACGTCACCAAAAGGCCCCGAGGGGAATGGACGACGATACTGGCCAGGACCGACCTCCCGCAAGCTCTGGCCAAGGAGATCAAGGGCAAGAAAGGAATGATCGGCCTCGGCACCGTGACCGACCCTTATCAGGAGGCGGAGAGGCATCTGCTGATCACCAGACGGTGCCTGATGGAAATAGTTCCGCACGGTCTTTCGGTGAGCGTCCTCACCAAATCGGACCTCATACTGCGAGACATCGATCTCTACAAGGAGCTGAAGGGAGAGGTTGGTATAACCGTTACATCGGTGAACGACGAGCTGAGCGCGATGCTGGAACCTGGCGCCCCCTTGCCGGGAAGACGAGTCGATGCCCTGCGTAGGTTGTCCGAGGAGGGTTTGAACGCCTACGCCCTGATAGGACCGCTGCTTCCTTTACTGACGAACGTGGACATTGACGAGATGGTGGACGCCCTGTCATCTACCGGCATCAAATGGGTCATGCTGGACCGCTTCAGACCCCGGCCAGGCATGTTCGACGACATCGCCCGGAGAGCTAACGGCACGGAGGTGGCGGAACGATTGGAGAAGGCCCACCGCGCCGAGGACTATCGCAGCCTGGAGGCCACCGTTCGTCGCAGGTTCTCAGAAAAAGGCATCCGTTGCGTAAACGCCTTCTGATCAAGGCTCCAGCAGATGGAAGCCGGTGCGAGGGTCCTTCGCCCTCCGGGAATCGCTGCCAAGTATCTCGATGACCACCACCTCCTGTATCAGCCATACCTTCACGCCGGCACGAACGCAGCCGGTGACGCTCCGGCCATCCCTTCCGGCCGAGGCGTGCATGTGTAGGGACGGTACCCCGTTCTCGTCCGGGAACAGTGTACCGACGGCGGCGAGCTCGGACTCGCCGGCCAGCTGCGCCATCATCGGCTCGATCCTATCCGCGCGGCCGTCCTTGGGACCGACCACCATTCGACTTCCCCGGTCCGCCCCGCCGAGGGCCAGGACCGCCCCTCTGATGATATCGTTCTCCTTGGCCGCCCTCTCCACGCACTCGTGCAGTATGTCCCCATCTTCCAGGCGGATGACCAGCACCCTTCCCACGCTACCGACGGAGCACCTCATCTCATACTCTCCTTGGCCGCCTTGAGGCATCGGAAGGAAATGGAATTGCTGCGGTTCATGCTCATGAACCCACCCAGTATCATCGCTTCCAGGACCGCCTCCTCGCTGACGCCGATCTTGAAGGCCTGCAGGATATGAACTCCCAGGCAGTTCTCGCTACCCAGCGCGGCTCCGGCGGTTATTGCCGCCAGCTCCGCCGTCTTGCGGTCCATGTGCTTGGGTTTGAAGAACAGGCCGCTCGATATCTCCGCATAAGGCAAGAAAAGGTCAGGTCGATCGGACATCACCTCCGAAACCAACGGAACGAAGCCGTACTCCTCCTTCGCCCTTTCCAGAACTCTGCGCACCCTCGCTTCCTCGCCCTCGGCCATGTCCCGATGATGGCGGTCGAGGATTATTGAGCTATCGTCGCAAGGGCAACGATTATGAGGTCGTGACCTGTTCTCATCGTCGGGATGTCGAATGGTGTATTGCCCTAAGTGCGGAGCGGTCAACGAGGACCAGGCCTCCTTCTGTCAAAAATGCGGAGGTAAGATCGTGACCCAACAGCCAACTGCCAGCCAACCGGTGAAGAGAGCTCCGGCGGTGTGGAACCAGACGCCGTTCGATCGGACCTTCCGGGGTGGCGGCCCGCTGCTGAAGGCCTTCCTGGGCCTGATATTCGTTCTGCTGTTGATGGAGATATTCAAGGCGCTCTCGAGCGAATCATTGTTCGCCGAGAGGTTCTCTGAATTCCTGGGGGACACGCTCCTGCTGTTCTTCCTGATGTTCCTGCTGGCATTCTACTTTGGCTACTACACCAGGAAGTATCCCAGAGAATCGTCCATCATATCGCCTTTGATCACGGCCATCATCGTCACTTTCGTCCTGTGGGTGGTGTCCAAGGCCTTCGGATTCCTCGGCGAGTCGCGATCGGATGACTTCCTGACGGCCATGGGAGACATGGTGTCTTCCGTCCTCTACATCATATTCCTGCTGATCATCCTGCTCGGTTATATCGGCGTGATAATGAAAGCAAGCAAGGTCGGTTTTCCCCCGCGGAACGTGAACGTTCCGCCAGTGCCTCCGGCGCCAGCAGCTCCGCAGGCGTCCTACGCTCCAGGGAAACGCATGGGACGTTCGAGCCGGGATAAGATCATCTTAGGGGTATGCGGCGGCATGGCCGAGTATCTGGAGACCGACCCCTTCCTGGTGAGGGTACTATGGGTCGTGGGCACGTTGCTAACCTCGGGAGTACTGATACTGGCCTACATAGTAATGGCCATAATAATGCCGGAGAACCATTAACCGGACCAGGAGAAGATGGAACATTCATGACTGCGCACGAACTTTCCCTTCATCATGCGCACGTCCGCCCCCTTGGGCTTGTAACCGCCCCTGATGAGGGAGGTCAGTAGCTCGCTCTGCGCCGGGATGATGGTGAACATCGATCTCGCTCCGGACCACAGAGCCTCCCGTTCCGCCTTCTGCACCAGGCCTATCGCCTCGTCCAGACGGTGGTATCCCTCGGTCAGCACCGTTCGCAGATATGCTTTTCCAGAGCCGGGAATGGGATCCGTGAGCAGAAGAGCGACCGCCCCCTCCGCGGTGAGCGTCCGACCGATGCCCATCTCCTCGTACACCTGGAACTCGACCGACGGATCGAATCCGGGGTTTATGGTCGAGCCTAGTCTTTTTATCTCCTTGGGATCGAACTTCGACCCTTCCGGACGCCCGGCGTCCTGACCGTCCAGCCAGTCCTTCTCCAGGAACAACATGTCCTGCTCCACGGCATACCCGGCCTGGGAATAGAAGTCCAGATTACGGGAGACGTCCTTCATGGTCTCCAGGCCGACCGCCTTGCAGCCGCGCGTGGAAAGGTAGGTCTCCAGCGACAACAGGAGCTGAGAGCCGTATCCCTTTCCCTGCTTATCCGGACGCACCTCCATCGGCCCTATCCAACCGACGTTGCCGCAGCTCAGGGCGAAACCGGTGGCTATCAGCTTTCCGTTCTCCTCGATACAGATGCATCCCAAAGGCTCGTGCCGTAACCGGGAAGTATACCAGGTAGCCTGTCTTACCGGATAGGAGATGTCCAGGCCGGTCTGCCGCTTGAGAAGGTTGGACCAGGTGTCGGCCATCAGCGCCTGGGCGGACGGTACGTCCCCCGCTCGGAGCTGGCGTATGTTCATCATCTCACCTGTTCCGCCGGCAGCGCAAACTGATCAAGGCGGCGGTGGCCCCGGCGGCGATTCCGTTGTCAATGTTCACCACCACGAGCCCGGGCGAACAGGTCTGCAGCATGCCCATGAGGGCCGCCTCGCCCTTTCCGCCGTAGCCGTAACCTACGGACGTTGGAACGCCGATTATCGGAACGTCCGCCAGGCCGGAGACCACCGTGGGAAGCGCGCCTTCCATCCCGGCGACCACGACCAAGGCGTCAACGCCCTGGTCCAGCATCTTAGCCAAGGGATCGAGGAAACGGTGCAATGCCGCCACGCCGATGTCGTATTCGGTGAGCACCTCGCAGCCCATGACCTCGGCCATGGCCTTGGCCTCCTCGGCCACGGCTATGTCGGAGGAACCGGCCGTCAGTATCCCGATCTTTCCGATCTTTGGCCGGTCCTTGCGGCGGTCAACGACGATGAGCTTGGAACGCTCTATGTACCGCACATGTTCCTCATTCACGGTGGCCTTCAGTGCCTTGACGTGCTCCGGTGAGGCTCGTGAGATAAGAACCGCGTCGCGGTCCTTGAGCACGGTGGAAACGATCTCCGCCACCATGTCCGGGGACTTGTTCTCCCCCCAGATGACCTCCGGTATGCCTCGTCTGGCCTCGCGGGCGTGATCGAAAAGCGTGTGCTCTCCGACGCGTTCGAGGAAATCCATCCGGAGCAGCTGCTCGGCCCTCTGCAGGTCGATATCGCCCTTTCGGTAGGCATCCAAGACGTCGCGGACGTTCATCGGACCTGGGAGGAGATGTTTCCTATTTTATCGTTATCGGTTGCCCACTCATGGAGATCGTCGAACATTTTTTTAATTGATATCATGAGAATTAATTTTAAGGAGTGGTCGAACAGTGATAACATCATGGTGTGGAAGGGGAGGGAGGAGTTCATCAAAGCCGGGAACAAGATCGTCTGGGCGGGACTTTTGCTTTTTGCGATCGGACTGCTCTTGACCATCATGGGAGGCGCTGTGGACCTCCTATGGATGTATATCATTTCCAGTCTCCAGGCGTTCGGCGTAGGGTTCATACTCATCGGCTCCGCCGTGTTCCTGGTCGGCCGCCTGAAAGAAGATTAGGACCTGGGACCGGTTCACCGGGGCATCCGATCGTTCTTGGATGGTCCCGAAGTGATAGTGAATTAGTTCGAACGATGGGGTTGAATCAGGGATTATCTTTATGCCGGAGTACCGATTGAACGGCGTTAAGGATAGTGAACGTTCAATGAAGGTTTCAATACCAGTCATGGACCGATCGGGATTGTCGTCGACCGTCGGGCAGCATTTTGGAAAGGTTCCGGACTACGCCGTCATGGACACCGAGAGCGGAACGCTGAGCTTTCTGGAGAACACCAGCGAGCATCGGGGTGGAGTGGGAATGCCACCCGAACTGCTGGCCAAGGCAGGTGTCCAAGTGATGCTCTGTTCGGGTCTGGGGCCGAAGGCGGTGGACATGCTGTCATCCCTGGGCATCCAGGTCTTCGTGGGGGCCAAGGGCACGGTCGGGGAAACGCTTGAGGCGTACAACGCCGGAAAGATGATCCGGGCCGACCACGACAACGCTTGCAAGGAACACGATCACTGAGGTTCGAACATGATCGTGGCGGTGGCCAGCGGTAAGGGGGGCACAGGAAAGACGTCAGTCGCCTGCGCTCTGGGTTTAGCGCTAGATCGACCGCTGACCTTTCTCGATTGCGATGTTGAGGGCGCCAATGCCCACATCTTTCTTCACCCCTATCTGAGGTCCGAGGAAGAGGTCGTGATCCCTTATCCGACCATAGACCGGTCGAAGTGCGATGCATGCGGGATATGCGTATCGAAATGCCATTTCGGGGCCATGGTCCGTTTGGGCAAGAAGGTCAAGGTCATGGAGAGCCTCTGCCACGGTTGCGGGGTGTGCCGCCTGGTATGCCCTCAGGACGCCGTGATCATGTCCGGAAGGCCGGTGGGCACTGTCCACATAGGAACCGCAGGATTGATGCGTTTCTTCTGCGGGGAGCTGAGGACCGGTGAGGCCCTGTCCGTCCCCATCATCAAGAGGCTCAAGAAGGAGATGGACGATACGGTCATCATTGATTGCCCGCCCGGAACCAGCTGCCCTGCCGTGGAGGCGGTAGAGGGTTCCGACTTCGCACTGCTGGTAACGGAACCTACGCCCTTCGGCATTCACGACCTGAAGGGGATGATCGAGGTCTGCCGCCGCCTGGATGTTCCCTGCGGAGTGATTATTAACCGTTCATTTGGCGAGGACCGCGAGGTCGAGTCGCTATGCAAGACTGAAATGGTACCTGTTCTGCTGAAGGTCCCCTTTGACAGAAAGGTCGCCGAGATCTATGCCAGAGGAGGGACCCTTTTAGAGGCCATGCCCAAGCTCACAGACAAACTGAACGATGTGTTCATTGAGATCGTGGGGTTGAAAAGATGATCAAGATCGCCGTTCTGAGCGGGAAAGGGGGTACCGGAAAGACCACCGCCGTGGCCTCCATGTCCTGGTACTCGGAAGATCTGGTACTGGCGGACTGCGATGTGGACGCGGCCAATCTCGCCCTGACGATGCATGGTCGACCGCGGACCAAGGACGATTACCTCGGCGCCTACACCGCAGCGATCGACCTGGACCTCTGCACCGAGTGTGGAAGATGCGAGGACAACTGCCATTTCGAGGCGATAAACGACCTCAAGGTGAACGCCATCCATTGCGAGGGCTGTGGAGCTTGCCAGGTAGTATGCCCGGCTGGGGCGGTCAGTATGTCACTGCGTAAGTCCGGAG
>Ga0209098_1001828_pt1 | contig 19613 bp, 20 predicted proteins | sample AD_JPNHW1_MetaG_FD_184429 | JGI IMG/M metagenome (GOLD analysis project Ga0209098, IMG submission 184429) | Active sludge microbial communities of municipal wastewater-treating anaerobic digesters from Japan - AD_JPNHW1_MetaG (SPAdes) (version 2) | ecosystem: Engineered > Bioreactor > Anaerobic... | reverse complement strand
CCTCGGCAGGGAGAAGATATCCTATCTACTCCTATATTTTTTCGGGATAGTAAACGGACTTGCCTGGCTGATTATGAGGGATCCTCTGCGTATGGAACGCATAATTGCGATGACCGTGAATCCCCCGGAGCACGTCAGCTTCCCGCTATACACGCTGGCCCTTGCGGCTGGCGGTTGGTCCGGCGTGGGCCTTGGCAAAGGGCACTATGTCGGCTGTTTCCTCCCGGAGGCCGGCACGGAATTCATGTCGGTATTTATTGGAGAGGAACTGGGAATGTGCGTGTTGCTGATCGTGATGGGTCTGTATGCCGTGATTGCGGGTTGCGGATTCTATATCGGTGTTAAAGCCCCGGACCGGTTCGGGACACTGCTGGCATGCGGGATCGATGCCTGGATATGTACACCCGTGTTGCTGACGTTGTTGTTCCTGGTCACTCGACTCAACATCCACTTCCCGCTGCTCCCGTTTGTCAGTGGCGGGGGGCTTCATCTTTGCATATCACTGATCGGGGTGGGGGTGTTGTTGAATATCGCGAGAACGTTTAGGGGAATGGGTGGACCCACGATTGAAAGGGAAACGCAGTGAAGATACTCTCTATTTTACCTGTCGACTTTAAAACAGCAGATCCCATTATTGCGGATAATAAACGGGAGGGGGAAACAACACTTTCCCCGTTGTCTACGTACGTATGTCACTCATTTGCCGTCGCTCATCGATTGCTGCAGATGCATCCGCTGGCCTATGACTACATCATCTCCGCATACACGCCTGATGATTTTCTTCCCACGCGAGACCGGCTTCCAGAAAGCCGAGGCTGCTATGGATCCTCGACTCGCCACATCAGCCGTTTGCTGAAAGCCAATCCGCTTGCAAGAATGCTCCTTTGGACTGGTGCCGTGGCAGAGGATATTTGGTTGCCACCTGATCTGTCCGGGCGGATCTCCATCATTATTCACGGCGGCTCCGCACCTCTGATCGGATACTATAAATGGTACATGGACAAGAGGAAGGAAATGCGGGACACCATGGCCGAGACGTTGTCCGAATACTGTTTGTCTTTGAACAATGAAGGGCAGATCGAGTTTCAATCCATTTGCCGGCGCGGTGTTGTTAGAATGGTTTTCCGGTCTCCGACCCGGCCGCGGTATGTGAGGCCGTGTCTTGCCAAAAGAATTTCCTGTTGGGTATCCGGCATGGAAGAGTTCATTCAGCTTGTGAGTCAGGAAGATGTGACGGCACTAAAAGTGAAATCCTTTTTGGATCGCAATCCTCGTTTCCTCCTAGGCAATATCCTGCGGCCCCTGCGATGGATGGTTGTATTAAAGAAAGACGGTCAGGCCCCAGGCGAAGAAGAGGGAGATATATGGCTTGAACCGGCATGGGCTCCCCAAGGCTGGGGCATTTCCGACTTGGAGGCTCCAGCCATCTTTCGTTCGGAAGCACCAGGTTCTGAACGGCAGACGTTTTTTCAACTGATGGCAATGGTTCTGTCGCAAATGCTTGCCAAACAAGAGGAATTCAGCCACCCCCAATTCCTGCGCCGGATGGCAAAAGCGGGTCTTGCTGGATATTCGCCGCATGTAGTGCTTGTTCTCGGAACCCGTGAGGCTTTGGAACTTCCTCAGACTCCGCCGGAACGCATCGGGATGCAGAAGGCCATGACCTACTTCAAGCTGAGTCAGATGGTTCGGAAAGAGACAAACTGGCTGACGAGGCCCATCGCGTTGGATGATAGTCGAAACGATGAGTATGTCAGACACCGCATCACACCGGCCCAATCCACAACGGATGGGTCGCCGACAACTCAACGTTGGGTAAGACTGGCCCGTCGATTGACCGTGTTGAACCACCGTGGAATATATACACGACCGGCTGCATTGATTGTAAAAACAGTCCAACGATATTGTCCGCACCACCTAACACGAATTTCATATAACGAGATGTCGGTTTCTGGAAATAGCATCATGGGATTGCTGACTCTTGAAGCAATTCAAGGAAAACAGCTGTTGGTTGAAGTCCAGGGTCTTCGCGCCGCTGAGCTTCTCGACAAACTGACGGAATTGTTTAACAACGGTTTCTTCTCCGGAGATCAAATGCTCCCCGTGCCAGACGCTCACCATGAGTATGTACCAGCGATAGAAGCCGATTGTTCGACCTCTGACGGAGAGGACAAAGATGCGAATTGAACTCATGCACCAAAGCAGATCAAGGGGGATAACGATCATGGGTAGACCGGATCCATGATTAGGCGGTGAAAACCATGAAAATACTATCCATCTTGCCTATCGATATTGAGGCTGTGACTTCACATGTTGCAGACCGGAAACGGAAGGACGACCTTATCCTTTCTTCGTTGCCTTCGTATGTGTGCCATTCGTTCAGCGAAGCGCACCTTCTGTTGCAAGAAAACCCCTTGGCTTATGACATCATCGTTTCCGCCTACACATTCGACGAGTTGCTCCCCTGGTGCGATTTGGTGCCAGGGACTCGAGGGCCCTATGGAGCGGCGACCCACCACATCACAAAGCTCATGGAAGACAATCCGTTCGCTTTACTGGTTCTGTGGACGGGCGCCCTTTCCAAGGAAATAAACTTGCCGCATGGATGGAGTGAGCGTGTCGTAATCGACTCCCGAACGGTCTTTCCCGGATATTCGCGCCTGTTGTCTGGCGGCATCGATGTTGATGCCATAGAACTTGACCTGTTGCGTGGTTCTATCGAGAGGGCCTTGACTCGATTCTGCCTGATGCTGAACGACCAGGACCAGGTCGTGCTGGAATCGATTTGCTGGCGAGGCCTCGCCATGATGACTTTTCAAAATCCGGACCACCCCTTGCCTGTGAGGCTATGCCTGCGCAGGCGCGTGCTCTCTATTGATCAGGACATGGGGGCGTTCCTGCGACTTCTCAGCCAGGAAGAGGTTGAGGTAAAGGAAATCGAGGCCTTTCTTGATGATCATCCGTGTTTTCCAATCGGCAACGATATACTTGCACATCGTTGGATAGTTGGCCTGAGTCGCGATGGACAGGACCAAGGTGAACCGTCAATAAACTTGTTGCTTGAGCCTGTCTGGATTGCCCAATATTGGAGAACCGCCGGGTTGAAGTTACCTGTATTTCCCTGTTCACAAACGGCTTTTTCTTCGCGGCAATCGTTTTGCCAGCTGATGGCAACGGTTCTGCCACAAATGCGTGCCACTCATAATGCCTTTAAAGGACCCCGGTTCCGTCGTCGTATGGCTGATGCGGGTCTCACAGGATATTCGCCTTGTGTGATTTTGCCTTTGAGCGGCAAAGACAATCGGGCATTTCCTGATACTCCTTTAACAGGAGTGGAGAAAAATGCAGTCATATCATATGACGAACTGCGGGATTATGCACAGGCAGATATGGCTTGGTTAGCGGAACCCTCTTGCCCACCCAAAAATCTGGAAATTCGCGAAGTGTATTTGCGGAAACATGAGATCAGGCCGGTGGCGCCGAGGCCGGGACAACAAGCAGTGAAAGTCGCGCGACTTTTAACGGTTGTGAACGCAGGGGGGCTTGATATGCATGCGGTTGCGTTGATTGGGAAAACTGTCATGAGGTATCATCCCCACGACACCGTGCGCATGACTATGGCCGGATGCACGGTTTCCGCGAGTGAGATCATGAGCCTGTTGGTGCTTGAGGCATCTCAAGGCAAACAGCTGTTGGTCGAAGTTGAAGGTCCTCGCGCCATCGCACTTCTCGATGAGTTGACGGATTTATTCAAAAAGGGCTTTTACAGCGAGGGGCATATGTGTCCTGTGCCGGAATTCCACCATAAGTATTGCCAGGGGCCCGGCATCAGCAGCCCGGTCTCTGGCGGGCCTTGCTAAGCCATATATGCGAATTAGGGAAAGCATAGATGGCATACGAGCATAAATTCAAATTGGGGGCGGCCTATCGCAACGGCAAGCTTTATGAGTTTACACGGGATTGCGTAATCGTCATGAAGGGCTGGCCGGTGATGAGGGCATGGCAATGGACCGGAGAGTATGCTCGCCCATGGCGACATGTTAGGCCGCGTCTGAAGCGGATTTCTTTGCGCGGGCTATCGCGCATGCCGGATCCGGACAGCCATCCGCCGGAGCCGAACGGGCAGATGCTGTTCCCTTTTGCGTACTCCCTTGTGGCTCGGAATGCCTATCGGGCGTTCTGGTGGGCTGTGCCGGAGGCGTACCGCCACTTGGTAATGCCGTTTCGGGACCGCCGCTGGCACATGCTGGCGCTGCTGGCCCGATGTCCGGGGGCGGATGACCTGGCGGTTAGCAATCCCGCGCTAGCTTTTTGTCTGGCGTCGAACTGGGCGTTCCACAAGCCAGCTGTGTGCCAGCCACTGCGGGCCGCCCGACATCTCGTTTACAAGAAACAACGCCAGATACTGGAGTGGCTGGGCTTCCCCGGCACAGAATCGACTCGGCAGATTCTGTGCAAGATTCCGCCTGAAAGCATGACCGTTGAATTTCTGGCGGTTGTGCGCGGGGCAATCCGATCTCCCGAGTGGTCCCGCCGTTTGGGCTTCATGAAGCGGATTACCGAGGATGTATTCCGCATCATCACGACGCCTGATCTCTCGGCGGTCACCACCTTTTCCTTGCTGGAGGAGATATCGCAGGAACCGCGTCCGGACCGGAATACGGTGATGGCGTTCCAGATCAGGGATATCCTCCGCATGGGCGGGGTTATGTCCCGTAAAACATCGCGCTTGCGTTCGGTTGCTCAGGTGAATCAATTGCACGATGAGTTGGCATTCGACTTGAATCTGCGGGATGACATTAACGGCGGGGCTTTGCCACCGCCTCCATTCCCGGGCGTGGACGGCAAGATCGAACCACTGGAAACATGCCGGGAACTGATGATTGAAGGTCGGGAACAACATCATTGCGTCGCCAGTTACGCTGATGAAGTTCGATGCGGTCATGTGTATATCTATCGTATGCTGAAACCCGAGCGGGCTACGCTGGCAATCATATCCCGCCGTGGGAGTTGGTGGTTAGACGACATTCGGGGTTGTTGCAACGCCAATGTCCAGCCTGAAAGCCTTAATACTGCTATGGAATGGTTGCGTAGCCATCAGTCTACGGACACGGGGAATCAGATGGTAGTTCGTGTGCAAGCCCCCGATTATCCCGATGACCTCCCATTCTGAAGAGCACAAATGAAATTCTTGAAAATATTCGTCAGGCGGGATTGGAAATAAAACGAAATGAGGCGTGATGTACGAAATATCAAATAAGGTAATACTGGTAGATCATTACTCCGTTGCGCTGGGTCCCGGGGGCACGATTTCCATCCTGAAGGATTGGCCGGAATATTTCGGCGAAAGCAAACCGGTCATGGTGTTGCTGGTGCCCGCGCCCGGTCCCTCGATCTGGATGTTTGCGGGACGCGATGCCATGGCGCTGAAGGCCATCGATGAACGAATTCCGCCGGATGACGAGACCAAGATGTTCCACGAGCAAATCGGGAAGCCATACGAAACGGTCCTGACATCAAAGTATACGTTGCGGCTTCCGGCTCGTGTGCGTCGATGGCTGGGCATTCGAAAGCGAGCATTTCTGATTGGCGTTGTTGACCACGTGGAAATCATGTCCCCGAAAACCTGGAAGAAAATCGACAGCAGTTCTGACCCGCGATTAGTCCAAGCCGCTCAAGCACTGGGGTTTTAGCAGTGATGAAGGAGTCGGGTTGATTAATATGTTCGGTCGGCGTTGGATCGTAATGGAGGGTATTGTCTATGTTATTGCGGCGATATTGGGATATTCTGGATGGATAAATCGGTATGAGTTTATTATGTCCATATATTGATCACCGCAGGAGAATTGGCCGCTCGGCGTTTACGACATGTGTCGGTGTCGCGCACAAATTATTCAATGCGTTTCCTAGAGCCATTATGTTCCGGGCCCTGATCGCCGCGGTACGGCATGCCTGCCGTATTATGAAGTGGGCATTCGCGGCCTGCTGGGTGGGAGTGGGGGTAATCATAGTCATTACCCTATGTCACCGCTACCTGAACTTCTGCCCAATCCACCTGAAAAGCGTCGCAGATGATTCTGTCGTGCCGGTCCTATACGGACATGTCTGGAGTTTTGACGGAAGTATCCGTGGTGACATTCAGGCCAAGGCAGAAAGGGGCGATTATGTGATTGCTGGATCATGCATTCCTCTGGGGTATTCACATGCCTGCCCGTTTTGTCACTGGCCAGCCCGATTCGAGTCCCCGGATAATTTCGAACGGCAGACACTCGAAATTAATGTCAGCAAGCTGCTGTCAATTGGGGACATGGAACACGCCGTGACCTGCCCTGGTTCACGGCGCCAATTTATATGTGAGTGTCTTACGGGCGGCCAAGAACCAACGGCGGGGGCTCAATGCCCTACGGCCAGCATGTACAGCCCGTTCTTGTTGGGCTTGAACGGCAGTTGCCTGCAGAACATGGCGATTTTGGCGTCCATGTCTGTGGTGGGGATGGGGAACTGGGGCGTGTCAAGCACCAGCATGATATCGACGGTCCCACTCTCGCCGTCGCGCAACAGCCGATAGCGCCTCATCCGGCCCGTGTTTGGCGCAAGGATGCGGGGAGCGAAAAGTGTACAGATGGGATAGAAATTCAATCCTCAGAATATGCCGGGCCCGGAACTAATTATATAACAACAGGCCACGGGTTCGAAGATGACGACGTGATCTACCGGATATATTATTACTGGAATTTATGAGTAGGTCTTTATCGAGCGGCATGGGGGGATGGGAATTAGGTCGCATTCGTGTGTACGCGCGCATGGGCGGATTCTTGGCATCCGACGTTTCCGTACGGCTGAATCGGAGTGTAGAAGGGGAGGGTGCGCAGAATTGGAGCCCGTGGATGGCACCCACGTGACGATGGTGCCTTAATGTCGGATCAGGACGGTGATCAAGGGGTGGAAGGCTTGGGAAAAACGCAGGTTCGTCGGGACAGGCATCTATTGATGCCTGCGCACTGCGATGGCGGCTGCGATGGATAACCTATCGGAGCGGACGGGCGGGTTACGGTTCTCACGGCGTTGAGAGAGCCGTTCGGGCTTTCGGGCGAAGTAGAGCATGCGGGTTGTTTTAAACCTTCGAAATATGGAGCACTACGAAATGGCGGGATGAGGTGAAGCGGTTCCGGTTGGTAGTCAGCCTTTGCCAAAACCTTGGCTTTAAGTTCGCGTCGGGCTCTACATCGTTCGCGGGCAAGTAGAATTGATCTTCAGGCAATCCAAATCGATGCTGTGCATCCACCGTTCCGATACCACCGTTACATCAGACCCTGTCAGGCACGGGATGAAAACCCGCTCGACAACCCAATATCCTACAGCCAGTTGGGAGTACGGGCTTGCAAAGTGGCCGGAACATAAGAAACTGTTCAATAACTTGTTGGACGAACGAGATTGGGGTGCAGGATGCAGAAACTGAAATACTGGCTTATGGTTTTGCGCTACACCGTGGGCGGGGACGGTTCGCGGCTCTCTTCCGTGGTGCAAGCGGCTGCTGGCGATGACGAGCGAACGATGCAGTTGCTCCTCAAAGCCCTGAGTGATCGAAACTCACAGGTACGCCTCGCGGCGATCAGCGGCCTTTGCATGCGCAAACATGAAGCTGGTGAGACACACGCCATGGCGGCCTTGACTGACAGTAGCGAGATCGTTCGTCGTGACGCCGTACGCGCCCTTCTGCTTGTCTCTCACCACCGCGTGGTCCTGCCTATAGTTGGGGCCATGATCCGAAACAATAGAGCGGACTTCTGGGAAACGCCAGAAGCTTGGGGTCTCGCGAAAATCGGACTGCCAGGCACTCCTGAGACGGTCCGCGCGATCATGCCACTGTTGGACCAGGGCGCCACAGACAAACAGAAGACATGGGCTCTGTCAGTGCTGGAGGCAATGAATTCCGAACATGCCGTCATCCCATTGGCGGCCGTTTTCCTCGAGACGTCGCAATGGGGATGGAGCAAACTGATTTACGACAGGCAAGAATGGGCAATCAAGGCTCTAAGGAAGATGGGAGAAACTGCCGTGAGAGTGCTGGTAGCAGAAGCAACTGGCGGGAGCCAACTAGCGCGACGAGACGCCGCACTGAAGGCCCTCGAGAAGCTTGGCATCATGGCCACTGACCAAACACTGGTCAGGGCTCGCGAGGGTGTCGATCGGGAGAGGCGATTGACTGAGCAGGAAGAGCGAGAGGCGAAAGCAGCAAGAAGCAGGTTGATGGAGCCAGTGCGGATCGGCGTGCAAATGCTACTCTGGAAGTACGTCGAGTTGTGTAATGATCATATCGGAGCAATGCATGCTGATCCGTACAACTACCACATTTGTGTGGGAAAGATCGACAAGAGTTCACAGGAGGCCAAGAAGTTGTGGGAGACATACGGCCTCGGCAGTTCAATAAGCGCAATCCAGCGGGCCGCGATGGCGTGCGACAACCGCCCTGCCGCGCACAACATGGGGTCCGACCCCGTCGTGCAGGGCATCGCGAGAGTAAAGCCGCAGATACTGGACGCACTTCGGTCTGTTGAGACTATGTATGATAGGAAGGAATTGTTCACGGGTGACAGTCTGAGGTTCCGCAACTACATAGAAGAGCAGAAGCCACAGTGGTAGAGAAACCGAGGATCGCCGAGAGGACTCGTCCAACCAGCAATCCGAGGGTATTCGTCGCTAGCGCCGAAACCCTCAATTGCATCGTTCGGGCTGAGAAGACAACGAGGCAGTAACCAAACGCAGAGGAGAAGAAGCATGAACTGGTTAAGGCGGCTATTCGGTCAGTCTGGCAGCAGCTCACAGAGCGCTAGCAACGTGAACTCCCGAGCGCCAGGTCCACTGGCAGCGAGTGCCGCGACCTCAGGGGAACGCAAAGAACAGTTGATCGTGGCGGCAAAGGCCGGTGACGTCCGAAAGGTCGAGGCCCTCCTGAAAGATGGGGCGGACCCTAATACACGAGGCGAGGGTGAAGAAACTGTGCTCATGCTCGCAGCCGTGAACGGCCACGATTCCGTTGTTCGGCTTCTCATCAGCAGGGGCGCAAACGTTAACGACAAGACGTCAAAGGGGTGGACGGCGTTGATGTCAGCTGCAATGAAGGGGAGCACCGCTTCGGCCAAGCTGCTTATAGACGCTGGCGCGGATGTGAAAGCGGCGAACTGTGACGGCATGACGGCCTCCACATGGGCGTCAATGATGGGGGACCGCGACATCGAGCAGTTGCTGGCGAGATAGAGGAGCTATCCGAGATGAACTTGCTCACCCGCCTGCTTCCCTCCCGGCGCTCCTCTCTCAAGAAGGTGATGGTTTACAAACTCGGCGAGACACCAACAGAGCAAGAGGCCCACCTCGCTATCAGGACAGCGTTTGCGTTGGCCAAACCCAGTCACGCAGCACTCTGGCTCGCGAAGCGCGATGTCGATCGCGCGGGCTCAATACCTTGCCTACTTCTGTACGGATGCAGCCAATCGCTTGACGGCACGGAACAGCATGCCCTGCGGGCAAGTCCGCATGCGTGCGACTCGGGTTGTGCTACAGTCCAGACAGACGATGGGGGCCGCTACAAGCTAGTCTTTCTCATTTACCGCAACAGCGTCCCCGTTGACATCCCCAAGACATGTTGCCTCTGCGGGAAGACGGCTCGGTATCATGTGATTGCTGATCCGGCTGGGGAACTGACGGGCAAAGCTGTGTGCGGTGAATGCCGGAAACTCCAGCCCGGCACAGTGGCACAGGAAGTGGCGTGACTTCTGGCCAGCCGGAATGGTGAGGTGCTCACGGAAACAGAGAAGCACGGATGCCCGAACCAGCGGGTGCAGGCGACTCGCAATAGCTTGCGCCTGGCCCTCGACGTTCAATGTCCGGAAATTATTGAAAAATTACGGTGAAGTATCGACGGCAACGGCTACAGAGGAATAATTACGGGAAAATTACCGCGCCACACCGCTAAAATGAAAATTATCGCGAAAGACGGCCTGAAAATCTGGAAAATGCTCTACGAGCCCAAAAACACGATTTTTAGGCTGTTTTACGGTTTTCGCGGCCTCCAGGCATGAAATCCCAGAAAAATGAAAGCGTTAAACAATGGGTTCCTGTCTATCGGCGCCAAGGAGCGCCTCAGCCAGAACCCTGACGTTCGCATCTCGTCGAAAGCGAGCTGGAAAGGATGCTTATGAACCTCGTCGTTCAGGAAGGGTACGGACACAACTACTATCACTGGTATCACTACAAAAGTGGCTATTCCCACTACGTGGGCGGAAGCCTAAACCCAGTTCGCTCGTGCATTAACTCCACAAGCATGGGCGACTATGAACCCGCATATGGTTGCACCTTGTCGGTCATAAATGAACTGCACTGTCGGCTAATCGGCATTGGGATTGGAGCCGTCAACGTCATCAATGGCTACTGCATTGGCAGTCTTGTCGCCCTCGGCTGCAACTACTTCTCGAACACGTTCGATATGATTGGCGTCTATGTCGCCCCGGTGAACTGGTCTTTCTGGGCTTCCCCGAATCTTGTGATGGGTATAGTTGCCGGACTTGTCAACCGAATTGGGGGGGGGCTGGACTCGGACAGATGTGTTGGCCTTGTCGTGGGCTTGTTCTACAACACGGTTAGGTGTTCCATGATCGGCTTGAGTCTCTCGCTTGGATTCCAGCATAGTGAGTACCTACGCGGCGTTCAACTTGGCGTGCTCAATTCTTGCGGCGAAAAGAGTGCTGGTCTGCAGATTGGGCTTCTCAATTTCCGGACCGGTTCTTACCTGCCCATACCGTTTCTTGCCATACGAAGACGTATCTAGAAGAAATGGAAGGTATGCTGATGCACCGGGGGGAAGGCATACATGACGGCCGAAACGAACGCAGACAGAAGACCGTGGCCGAACCAGCAAATGCTCGGCACGGCTTCGCCGCCCGAGATCTGCAGCGTTCGGCAGGAGGACAATCATGACCGACAATTCAGTTGATCTGTTCCCACTCTGGAAGGCCCTAACGCGAGGGGCCGATACAGATGTCATGGCCGCTGTTGAGCAACTCAAAGGTCTACAACGGCGCGGCTTGATCGGTATGGTCGAGGCCGTAGCAAGGCACATTGCCTGATGCCGCAAACGGTCGTCACGAAGGAAGTCGGCAGTGCAACCTTGTGTCAAAAGCACTGGTCGCGGTGGGCAATCCATTATGCCATCGCTCCCCAGCTTTGATAGTTGTCGCCATTGTCGCGGATGTTGCCCCTAATCTGGGTTATTATGATGGGGTGGCCACAGCGACAATTACACCCAATTATGGGCCAGAAACCGCGCTATCCCAGTATAATTCCTAGCGGGTATACAGGCGATATTTCCCTAGGGACTTCTTGATGAAGAATGAGCCGTCATTGTAGCGTTCATAGACGTTCCAAGCCGCTGCAATATTATCATCCGACTCTTTTCTTATGGAATGCTCGAATCTGCCGAGAACGTATAGGTGGTCATCCGGAATACTCGGATTTTCATTCCTGATGTGCTCGAACATATCCTTGAATGCTGCGTTATGTTGAATATGAACTAGATTGCGCCGCACTTCTTTGGAAGAAGTCCAGTAGAGACATGTAACCGTTTGTTTCTTTTTAAAAAGCCAATGTAATAGTCTCATTGTTATTCTCCTCCTGCCCAACGGCGAGCGTGAACCTCGCTCCATCCGGCAGGCAAGGTGTACCCGCTTTGGTTCGCATTGGCTTTCGCATTCCTCAACTCCGTGTATTAGCGCACGGAAGCAGGGAGTGAGAAGAACAGTGCATCCACCAGTGATCCTGCAGCTTCGGAGAGTTGTCGGTTCTGAGCCACGGCGGGCAAGACTACACTCAACGCGGCAAGACTTGCCGTTGCCTTCACTTGCGCCCTCCCTGTTGCTCGTATCTGCGCGGCCATATCTGCAATTCCGCGGCGCATGTTTTCGGGAATGTTCGGGATCGACGTGAGTGCATGGTCGAGGACAATCAATGCGCCAGCCTTATGAACGGTAGCCAGAGAGATTGCCGCCTCTGTTTGGCTCATGTCAGAGCAGGTCCGGGACTTTATCATAATGTTCTTCAGGACTTGCATTGCCTGTTGCATATCGCAGGCTCGAACCAGATCGCCCAATTCAGACGAACGCTCGGTGTCCTGGGAATTCTGTCCGTTCTCCGGTGCAAGCAGACGCGGAGACCGAGCACTATGCGAACGGCAGAGATTGTCTAGAGCGGGGGACGCAAAGGGGGCAAGCAACTTGTCTATCATTCCGCCCAAGTCTTCAAGATCAACGTCAGTTCTTTGCTGCCCAGAATTGCGCAGATCGTCGAAAAAACAGACTATGAGGAATACGGTCATCAGTACGTCACCCCCTTTCAGTGAACCGACCCCACCAATGCTGATTAGGTTGCTCAGAGCTTCCTTGGCCATCTGCACATCTTTCCCGAAGTGTGGCTGCCCCGTGGTCAATGCCAGCATCGCCAGGACAACGGATCGATCGTGTCCTTTGATGTCTACGCGCCGTGAAGCATTCAGGTCGCCAAGGGCAGGAGCGAATTGTGCGACATCGCCAACGATCCCCCGGAGCTTGTTCCATTGTCCCGACGCAGCAAGCTCACCGAGTGTCTTTTCTGTTGTGGGCTCTGCCGGCGCATACGCTTTTGATTCATCTCGACTCCCGAAGAACCTGCTCCACAGACTCATGACCTTCTCCTTTGAGCACGATGTTTCACTTCCTCGCCGCGACATGGTGCTTGTTCATGCCTTGCGAACAAGTTACCGGTTAACTTCTCATGTTCCTGCCGAAAGGCAAGCTGTATTCCCCAGCTGACTGCGAAATCATGGGGTTGTGGAGTGGGTGTTCATTACGGAGAGGGTGCCCGGACCCGCTTCTATGAACCACAAGGCATGTTAGATCTTGCTCCGGCCATGATCAGCAGTTCCTTCACCTCTTTGTGGCCTTGGGCAGAGGCGAACGTCAGAGCGGTCCCTCCTTCGGGGTCCTGGATTTGGATGTCGGCCCCACTGGCGAGAAGCGTTCGCACTACTTCGTGGCGGCCTTTTGCGGCGGCCGCCATGAGCGCAGTAGCGCCTTTGTTCGTCTTTGCATTGATCTCGGCGCCCTTGGCAAGTAGCGTCCGTACGATCTCATGGTGACCTTTTATGGACGCCATCATTAGCGCGGTTACGCCATCATTGGCTGTGGCATTGACGTCGGCCCCCTTAGCGAGCAGGGCCAGTACTATCTCATGGTGGCCTTTGTCGGAGGCGGCCATTAGCGGGGTCTCTCCCTCGCTTGTCTTAGTATTGACATCGCCTCCCTTGGCAATGATCACCTGTACACCTTCAGCATCCCCACGGCTCGCTGCCCCGATCAGGTCTTCGCAGAGGCCCCCATTGCGGCCAAACAAGCGGCTCTATAAGCTCATATACTCGGGCCATGCTTGATGTTTTCCGGCCGATCATTCTTCAGTTCTTATCCGTAACTGTAGCGACGGCACGGATGGCCCCTTTGTGGTAGATCCCGCTGGCGAAAAAGTTGTTGGTCTTCCGCCGCCGCGACTGAATCCTTGTGCGTATCTATTCTGCCATATATTATCTTGTCATGGGTGAAGCCTTGTCAGAGATGGAGTTGACAATTCGGATCGATAGGTTCCAGTTGACGGGAGGGTGATAATGAAAATTATGGCACGCTGGATTTTCAGGGTAGCTCTCAAACGAGCAGATTCCGCCTATCTCCACGGCGAGCACAAGAAGGCCGAGGGCGCCATGAGGAAGGCGATTCTCGCGGGTCGGGCCTCAGGGCTGAATGACTCCTATATTTGGGACCGGGTATTTCTAGACACATTATGGCATTCATCGATTGTGCCCGCCGCAAAACTCAGTCGCCTCCGTGAAGTGGCAACACACTTCGATCTCGACCCTAGAACCGTTGACAGACAGGATGTGCTTTCAAAATTCACATTTGATAGTCAAGCGCTTCAAAGCCAGCTCTACTATCATTCACTGGCGGCAACATTGAAGAACTCAGGAGAGCTTTCGGCGGCGGCAAATGCCTATAGACACGCATGGGCCTTTACGTGCGCGGCCAGAAAAGGGTTACCTCCTTGGCATAGCCTAGCTACCGCAATATCCGGCATCAATCATGCCGGCCAGGAGGATGAGTATCTTGAAGGGCTCTGCATACTACGCGATCTTTACAATGCCCTCATAAGCATCGGCCAGAAGGAGGAGGCAGCAAAGGTAAAGGGGCAATTGCGGGAGCTGCTTTGCACGTACTTGGACAAGAAGACAAGCGACAGGAGTATGGCCGAGCTTATGATCGGCATGTTTGCGGCATCGCAAACGGGAATGCGGGGATCTGACCCGCGGGCATCAGCAGTAATAAAAGCTAACATGCCGAATTTCAGCAGTCTGGATTCAGCAGAAAGGGGAAAACTGACGAAGATGTTTCCTGATATATTTGATTAACGCAACTGACCTCTGGGGTTGATTGATCGCATGATGCATCGCGATCACCACGGCGGTTGCACCTCGTTCGTGGAGTGGTGATTCGTTACAAGGAATCTCTGCGCTACGAGAAAGGATGACTGATGAGCCTACTATTTAAGATGAGCCTACTATGTAACCAGATGACTCGGGAACGAGTATTGCGTGAATTGCGTGAGGACATACAATGGCGCTACGGCACTCAGATATCCTCGCTACGACAATTGAAATGCATTTTAAGGGGGCATGAGTGGAAATCGGAGCCCCAATCGCCTGGCGATCAGAAAATTAGTGGGAGAAAGGCTCCAGAGTTGCGGTGCCGACACTGCAATAAATTGCTTCCATTTGCAGCGCCATCTCTTGCGTGCTATCTGTTCGGACACAAGTTCCGAGAAGAAGAATGCAATTGCCGTCGATGCCCGTATGTAGATCCTAAACGACATCAGTTGGTTGGTTGCCAATGCAGTCGTTGTAAGAGAATGATCGCCGTATCAGAAGACCAGCATGACTGGGGTGTCGTCTGTGGTAGCCACTGTCGAGTGTGCGGGACAACAAGGGCAGTCCCAGAATCACAACACCAGTGGGATGGATGCATCTGCATCATATGCCAGTTAAAACGAGCGGTCCCGGAATCGCAGCACACATGGCATAAATGCGCATGCATCAAATGTCATCAACCCAGGGCTGGTTACATTGATATGAGAATGCTCGACAAACACGACTGGGGCGAATGGGAATCTATTCGTGGCGTGCGCCAACTGGGAGATACATTGACTGCTTCCCGAAACTGCAAAAGATGCGGATGTCGTCAAACAAACGATGGCCGCATATTTGAGCGTTAGAAGAAGGCCGTGCCGATGAAGGCAAGACGGCGCTCATGTATGCAGAGGGGGAAAGTCAAAATCCTTTGGCAAAAATCGCCCTACTTCAAGCGACATCAAAGCGGCATTCCAACTGAATGTCCTGGAAGACATAGCATCAATGGGCAGCAGCGCGTCGTCTCAATGGGTGAGGCTTCGCTGGTGTCTGGTCGGTTCGCGTTTCGCGCGTCCCAACCAGCCGCTGGAACCTTCAATGGGCTGGAACTCCGCATGCAAGCGTGCTACGCTTCGTCCCGTTGGCCGTGAGGAACGTGACATAATATGACAACCATCAGTCGCAAGCCTGGCGCATAACAGGGGCGGACCAGCAGAACCTGAGTCGTACGACTGGAGAAGATCGCACAAAAGAAGGGAAGCAATATGAACGCACTTCAAGCAGCGCAAACCGGCAATGTCGAAAACCTCCAACATGCTCTGGCAGATGGGGCAAGTATTGACATGCGGGACCACGAAGGGGCAACGCCCTTGATATTGGCTTCCACTAACGGACATCTCGAAGCCGTCAGGATTCTGCTCGCCGCCGGAGCAGATATTAACGCAATGAACGCCAAGGGCGCGCGAGCATTGCACAAGGCGGCAAGCGAGGGCCATGTCGCAATTGTGAGTATGTTGCTGTCCGCCGGGACAGATGTGAACGCAAAAAATAACTTCTTCTTCACAGCTTTACACTCGGCGGCATTCAAGGGAAATGCCGCCGTTGTCAGAGTACTGCTGGCGTCCGGGGCAGACATAGACGCTGCCTGTGATGGGGGTCAGACACCGTTGCATATAGGGCTGATCAAGGGCGGTGACGAAGTTGCGTGTGTGCTAATCGCAGCGGGAGCCAATGTCACGACCAAGGACAATCACGGCACAACAGCACTGAAGCTCGCAGCTACGCATGGCCGACTTGAAGCCGTCAGGGCAATACTGGGCGGCAATGAGCCCACCACCGATTTGTGTGACGCCCTTATGAACGCTGCACGGAACGGTCACCTCGAAGTGGCCAGGGCACTCCTGGGTGCGGGAGCGGACGTAAACCACAAAGAGTCTGACGGCAGTACGGCGCTATATTATGCAGCGACGTCTGGGCACGCCGATCTCGTCGAGTTACTGTTAGCCGCTGGCGCGGATGTTAACGCTAAGCATTGGACCGGGAGGACCGCGTTGGACAATGCAAAGCATTATCGGCATGCTGAAGTCATCAAACTCCTAGAGAAGCGATAGCAATGTGATACGCAAAAACAGGCCAAATACAGCACGCTTTGTACGCGCGACCGCGCGCCGGAGACGATTACCGTTCGGAGAAGGATGATATGACGAAGAAACGACAAGGCTGGGATTCGACGAATTCGTGTCATACTCTCACAAAGACGATGAACCGGAAGAACGCTTCACTTTTACCCATTTGCGAGCCCCGCAAGTCTAGCTACAGCCAAAGCCGTGTTGTCGGGCTGCGCATGAGCAATCGGCTCAAGACGTGGCAATTCGAGGCCCATGACTAGGAGTCCTATGTCTCTGAAGGGTGACAAAACCTATCAAGATACATCGATGCAGGTGGCGCAGCTTCATTACCGATGGGTGATGAAGGAGGCGATCCCTGTCCTTGCCGTCAAGCTGGGAGCCACTTGGAACTCCCAGGCGGTGTGGGAGAATCTTCAGCCGCGGATCGCAACGCAAGCCGAATTGACTGATGTTCTGCTTTCTATTGCCACGGCCAACAAGCCTGAAGATGTGCCCATCGTTGCGGCACTGATGAGGGGAAACTGTGAAGATCTATGCCGTATGGCGGCCAAGACTTTGTGGGTCATGCCCAGCGCAGCAGCAAGAAAAGCTATTACCAAGGGCGGTCGGCTCTTTTCGGGAGTACGCAAGGAGGGGAGAAAGTTCATCAAGGAACTGCTTAAAACGTCGCCGGCTGATGTAAGTGGGTTGCGTGCCTTGTTGCAGGAAGAATGGGTGGAAGCCCCGGAACGCCCCGAGGCTGGACACCTAAAGGAGTTTCGCGAGGAGTTGCAAGGCTGTGTGGCTCTTCTGAGAGGCGATAACCGTCTTTTAGGGGAGGGGCGACGACATCTCCTCCGAGCCTGCCTTGAGGCGGCTCTATTGGGCAAGATCTATGCTACACGGCAATCGTTCAATTTCGCGTGGTGCGCCGAAGGTGTCGAAGTGGGTGCGGAATTCCTGCAGCTGGCCAATCTGCTCAAAGAGCCGCTAGAGCAACGTCGCTACTTCCAACTTGAGTTGCTTCGAGCCGCTGTCGGGCACGTTGTTACTCCACTTCTGCCGGTGGTGTTGTCTGAGGCGAGAAAACGTGTTTTGCGGTTGTCCGGCAAGGGCAGCCCTGCGAATTTGATGGGAATGTTGCTTCAGTCATCGTACAATGGGACCAGCCACCTCTTCCTCCGGTGTCTATCTGGCTCACTAGCCGCGGAGGTCTTGCTCGAAATTCTTCCGGGGGCCGTCGCAGGGCCAAGGGACCTGCTGTCGGAGACAGAAATGGCTTATCGTCGAGTGGGAGGTTGTTTCACTGGTTCTCTAGCTGACAGTTATGCCCAGGAATCTGATATGTTCTGCGTACTGCGGAGAGATGGGACCACTCCGAGTTCACGAGAGGGTCTCCATGCGCAACTGCTGCGTTGGGGGTGGGGTAGCCGCACACCCTATGGCTGGGTTGGAGCGGTTGTCGGCGGTCTGTCCCACGGCGAGTATTCCAATGCCGAGGCTTCACTTGACAGGGCCGTCAACATCGCGATGCAGGACGGAGTTCCGGCGGTTTCGAAGGCCGAGGCAGCTTTCTGGAAGGAGTTCGTTCAATACTGTCAATACGACCCATTGGAGGGACGCCCAAAAGCGGAATCATGGGAGCAGGATTTCGTCACATGCCTTGAATCGCTGCGATCAACCCTTGATGATCATTTTGCTAGGTAACTACAACCAGTGGACTCGCGAGCGGCCAGACAGAAGGAGCACCTGAAGAACCCAAACTGCGTGCCGGACGTCATAGATCAAATCTATTCCAAGCACCGTCAACGGTTATAAGTGGATTCACTCGCTTGCGACACACCCGCGCGCCCGAGAGCGCTTAAACTCGATCCGGACAGAGGAAAAGAAGAATGAGGCCCGGATCACACCCGTTTGGACGGTATATTTGCTTTCCGCACCTGTCTTCAATCGTGCGCATGACAGGGTTGACTAAGAACATCGGAAAACGGATGATGCACTTTTCAAGCAAGGCAGAGCCCGGCCGCTGGCCTTGCGCAATAATCGTATAAGGCCCTCATGCATATTATATTGCACAAGCAGCGTCGGAAATATGAATATGACTGGAGTCTTAATCCGATTTATCAAGAGATTGTAAATGCAGATTGGACAGTGTGGCGCGGGGCCGCCAGGGTGTGTTATACGGCCTTTTATCCCTCCTTCGGAATTGCACTTTCTTTCTATCATAACATTAAGTGCTGTTTCTATGGCCTTGCCCTCGCATGTGTCAACATCATCGAAAGCACCAGTACCGGGCTGTTTATCGCGTTACTGTGCAACTATGTTACACAGTGGGGAAACCCAGAAAAAAGAACCGGTCTATTTGTTGCTCCGATAAATATATTTTGTCCGATTGTTGAAAATGTATCCGTCATAACCATTGGGCTTGTGAACCATTTCGGCTTATCTTATAAAATTATTCCCTCTGGTTTATCTGTCGGACTGTTCTACAACTACATCTCATCTTGGGCGGGAGTGCAAATCGGCCTAGTGAATTTGTGTGGGGAAGACAGCAAAGGTGTGCAGGTTGGGCTTCTAAACTTTCGCAAAGGATCAATGGTCCCCGTTCCTGTTATTGCGGTGCGCAGGCAAATAATGCGAGGTTTTGCGCAGCCGAAGGAAATCAAAAATATATGATCGACAATCGCTGGGCGATGTATAAGGACAATTATAGGCAAAGGATGGCGTCAAATATCGATAGGAGGGGAGATAATGATCTGGGTATATAATATTGCTATCATCCTGCCTAGCGCACGCTTGCGTACCTGGGCGGTCGACAGGCTGGTGGAGTCTGGACACTCGGGTGCAACCCCCTCATTGCTGCGTATACTGTCGTCTGATCCATATTTTACATCGCCGCAGTTCAGCCATTTGGTGGGGGCCCTCGCAAAAGGACACCTGCGCGACCGGAGACTGGCCGATAAACTCTTAGAGATGTATAAACAGCGGGCGGAAAAATCGAGCGATCGCGTTTCAAAATATGCATTTTTCGG
>Ga0209098_1001825_pt1 | contig 19641 bp, 9 predicted proteins | sample AD_JPNHW1_MetaG_FD_184429 | JGI IMG/M metagenome (GOLD analysis project Ga0209098, IMG submission 184429) | Active sludge microbial communities of municipal wastewater-treating anaerobic digesters from Japan - AD_JPNHW1_MetaG (SPAdes) (version 2) | ecosystem: Engineered > Bioreactor > Anaerobic >... | reverse complement strand
CCCTCCTTATCAACCCGGAACACAGAAAAAACATTACAAAAAAAGAGACCCCCGCTTTAAAAAATAAGAATATGTAAGTTTTTTCAACTATTTTGTCATTTCAATACTTATTTTCAATAAATTTGCACACATATTTTTAATTACATCATCATTATGAAAAATGGAAAAGTAAAATTCTTTAATGAGTCAAAAGGATTTGGATTTATTATGGACTCCGAGACAGGTAAAGAATATTTCGTTCACGCTTCCGGTTTGATTGACCGCATCCGCGAAAACGACGAAGTAACTTTCGATCTGACCGAAGGTAAAAAAGGATTAAATGCAGTGAATGTTAAACTTGTATAGCTTAACCACCAACGATTTTTATCCTGGAGGCTGTCGTTACCGACAGCCTCTTTTATTTTATTTTGATCCCTCTTTCTCCGGTTTCCACCGCGCTTCAAGGATGCGGTAGGGGTAACGGGTAACCAGTTGACGGGCATTCGGACAGGTGGTCGTGTGTATCCTGATCCCCTGGGTAACACTGACAAAAGCAAAAATCGGTACACCCGGAACCGGGTTACAACACCGGGCAAATTGATAATGCAACGATTGGATACGGGGATCGATGATCACGTAATCCTCCTTCCCCGCCAACACGTCGGAAACTGTCTCAGGAAAACTGTCTTCTTTTCGCTGAGCTGCTGGCATCGCTTCCGTATCTGTCTCCTGTAAAGCTTTTTTGATCTTCAGCAAATCGCCCTTCCCTTCACCAAACCGCTGGTAAAGTTCCATCACGGTTTCGCATTTAAAATATCCGGCCAACCGGTTGATTACCGGATCGGTGAATTCGAAACCCAGTTGGATCACCTTGTTCCGGATGATCTCTTTCCCCCGGTCGGCGTCTTTGTACGACTCCATTTTCAGGGCATGTTTGATACGCAGGATATTCCTCGGACTGTGGACCATTTCGAGCCAGCCCTGGTTGGGTTTCTGATTTTTTGAGGTGAGTATTTTTACAGTGTCCCCGTTTTGAAGGATATGGCGCAAAGGGACCATTTTACCATTTACAATGGCACCGGTACAGGTGGAACCGATCTCCGAATGAATCTCATAAGCAAAGTCTAAAACCGAATAACCCATTTTCAGTTTTTTCAGATCGCCTTTGGGGGTGAAAATGAATATTTCATCGGAATAGAGGGCTTTTTTTTCGTTGCTCACCCCCTTGTTAAGCAGTTTCCCGGAAGGGTTTTCGAGCATTTCCCGGATCCCCGCGTACATCTCGGTCTCAGCCTTTGAGCCACTGCCAGCCTTGTACCTCCAGTGCGCGGCGTACCCCTTTTCAGCGATCTCATCCATCCGGCGGGTGCGGATCTGCACCTCTACCCAACGACCGAGCGGCCCGATGACGGTGGTGTGCAACGATTCGTAACCGGTGGCTTTCGGGAAGGATATCCAGTCGCGCAACCGCCGGGGGTTAGGAGTATAGATATCGGTGACCAGCGAATAGATCTTCCAGCAATCTGCCACTTCATTTTCGACCAATTGATTGAGAATAATCCGGATGGCAAAAAGATCATAGACTCTTTCAAATTCGACCTTTTGGGTAACCATCTTTCGGTAAATCGAAGGAATCGACTTGACCCGGCTCCGGATTTCACAGTCAAAACCGTTTTCTTTCAAGCGCCGGCTGACAGGTTCTATAAAATCAGCCGTATATTGTTCCCGGTCGGTACGGGTTTCAGTCAGTTTCTTATCAATCGCGGCATAGTGCATTGGATCGGTGTGACGCATCAGGCGGTCTTCCATCTCATGTTTGATCCTGTACAGTCCCAGCCGGTGGGCAATCGGGATGTAGAGCGCCTTTGTTTCCCCTGCAATCAGCGCCTGTTGTTCAGGAGGATAGCTGATAAGATGCCGGACATCATAAAGCCGCATACCCAGCCGTATCAGAAGAACCCTGATATCGGGGCAAAGGGTCAGCAGCAGGCCGATAAAATTTTCGCGGTTGGTGTTGTATTTCTTGGTATCGATCCGTTCCAGTTTATGGATGCCTTCAATCAATTCCAGCACTCCTGCACCAAATTGCTCAGTGATTGCCTGATGAGAGAGAATTCCCTTGTCTGCCAGGTTTTTAAGCATCAGGCACAGCACCGGTTCGGCGCCCAGGTTCAGGTCTTCCAGGAGAATTCGGGCCGTATCCAACACCATTTGGGCGTAATTCTCCCCATCGGTTGGCTGGTGATGGTTCAGCATCAGGGAGAAGGCAGAGCGCAGGATGGTCCGGTCGCGGCTCAGTTCATCATAAGCCAGTAAATCTTCCAGATTGAATTCATCTGTGACAGGGCTGTGTAGAGCGTTCATCAGGATGCAGGAGCTTCGGATGAAAACGCAAAAGTAACAGATATATTTCTATACTATGGAAGGAAGCGGACGCCTTGCGAAAGGATCAGGTATAGAGAAAACGTTTGATCTTCTGGGTGGCAGTTTTTTGAAAAGGGGCAGGTTGAGAGATGACCACCTGTACCTGTTGGTACTTTTTTACGCGGGCATTGACATATTCCTGCAATTCAAGGCGAAGCTCTTCGATGCGTTGTTCAACATAGCTCGCGACTTCATTTTTCAGCGATTGATAGCGAAGTGCTATTTCTTCCTGGTTGAAATGGACCAGCGCCACCAGTTTTCCTTTTTGTTCGATCACCAGAGACTCGATGACATGTTTAAAATTGTTGATGACCGATTCAATGTCTTCCGGGTAGATGTTTTCACCGTTGGGACGAATGATGACACTTTTGCTCCGACCTTTGATATAGAGATTTTTATGTTGGTCGAAGATGCCCAGGTCACCGGTTCGGAACCAGCCATCAGGCGTAATGATTTCGCGGGTGAGTTCGGGTTCCTTGTAGTATCCCAGCATGATGTTGGGACCTGCTGCCCAGATCTCTCCTTCGCCCGTTGTCGGATCCGGGTCATGGATTTTCAGTTTAACCCCTTCGCAGGCCGGACCTGTTGATTGAAGCCGCGCGTTTTGCGGGTTGAAACCGGCTAACAACGGGGCACATTCGGTCAGACCGTAGCCCACGGCATAAGGGAAACGCGATTCAATCAGGAACCGTTCAACGGTTTTATCCAGTTTTGCGCCACCCACGCCGAAGAAGGTCAGTTCTCCTCCAAAAGTTGTCATCAGTTTTTTACCGGCGATGAGGTGAAGTAATTTTCTGGTGCGTGGGATCCGGTAGAAAAACCTGATGACAGGACTACCTGTAAGTCCCGGCAATATTTTGGACCTGAAGATTTTTTCAATGATCAGGGGGACGGTCAGCATGGTTGTGGGCCGTACCGTTGCCAAAGCCGGCAGGAGTACCTGGGGGATGGGGGGTTTGAGAAGGTAATAGATACAGGCGCCACGGTACATGGGAAGGATCAGTCCCAGGGTGTTCTCATAGGTATGCGACAAGGGGAGAATGGACAAGAAGCGGTCGGTGGGGTGGATGGGCTGAATCTTATGCCCGTTGACAGCAGTAAAACAGATATTCCGGTGCGACAGCATGACCCCTTTCGGTTTTCCGGTGGTTCCCGAAGTATAGATGATGGATGCCAACTGGTCTTCTTCGACGGAATATTTTCTCAGGGGAAGGCTGTCTGATTGAAAACACGGGATATCAGGAGCTCCGTTTACAACGGAGAAATCTTCAATTTTTACAATTCTTTGGAGGTTGGGAGTGACGAGATTCCTGAGTTTTGGGATCAGGTTCCCGGAAGCAAAAATCACTTTCGATTCAGAATGGTTGATCAGGAGTTCTATCTCGGCCGGAAGGAAGTCAGGCAACAGGGGAACTGCCACTGCACCCATGAAGGTTGTGGCAAAAAAGGCGATGGCCCAGTGCGGTTGGTTAATGGAAAGAATGGCAATTTTATCGCCGGGTTTTACCCCTGACTCTTCCAGAAAACGGATCAATGCCCCGATTTTCCGGTCAGCCATGGCATAAGTTACGGGTTTCTCTCCGACTACTGTCAGAAATCCATGGTTCGGGTATTGTTGTAAGGTATTTTCGAAAAATGACGGGAACGTCAGTATCTCTGTATCTGTCATGGTTTCCCTTTTGCAAGTTTTGCTTCAAGGGTTCCCACTGTACCAACGTTGAAGATAAACTTATTGGTTATAAACCGGGTGCAAAGATACGCTAAATCCCTTTAGATTATTCATGTACCGGAAATGTTTTTCCCTGAGATGTTCTTTTCTCATACGTTGTATTTTCAGGAAAGTCCTGAAAGGTCATAAAGCCACGGGGATGGTAAAGGTGAAAGCGCTCCCCTGGCCTGGTTCACTTTCAGCTCTGATAGTCCCTTGGTGTTTCTCCACAAATTCCCTGCAGAGGATCAAACCCAGTCCGCTGCCTTTTTCATTTTCAGTACCGGGAGAGCTGGGTTTCCCTGCGATGGTAAACAACTTTGCAAGGTTTTCTTTTGAAATGCCAATCCCGGAGTCTCTGATGGTAATTTCGGCATATTGGCCGGCAGATTTCGCGGTCACTTCCACACGTCCTTTAAGAGGGGTATATTTGATCGCGTTACTAAGGAGGTTTCGCAAAATGGTATCCAGCATGTTTTTATCGGCCAACAGGATGATATGGCCCGGTATCTTTGCCGAGAGGGTAATCTCTTTCTTTTCAGCCTGTCCTCTGACCATGTTGATGTTATCGTGAATATTTTTTTGAAGATCGATGATCTCCGGTTGAAAGGTGATGGTGCCCCGTTGATTCCTGGCCCAGAGGAGGAGGTTTTCGAGCAGGGAAAAAAGCTGGTTGGAAGAGGCCCGGATCATCCGCATAAACTTATCGATCTCGGTTTTGTCAAAATCATTGAGATCCTCGAGCATCATGTCGATCAGGCTGATGATTGTTCCCAGGGGGCTTCGGAGGTCATGCGCGATGATGGAGAAAAACTTATCCTTGGTGGCGTTCAGTTCTATCAGTTGTTCCGTTTGAAGCGCTAAAGTCTTCAGGGCTTGTTTTCGGACCGTGATATCGCGACCGATTCCAACCAGTCCGATGATAGTTCCTTTTTCGTCGCGGATGGGGATTTTGGAGGTGAGCAGCCAACTTTGTTTACCGTCGGCATCATAAAAATCCTCTTCGCGGCCAAGGATCGGTTTCCCGGTTGTCAGGACCAGCATGTCATCTTCATACCCTCTTCTGCCGATGTCACTGTCGGTAAATATTTCGAGATCATTCTTGCCGATCACCTCTTCCTCTCTTGAATAACCCATCACCCTTACATCCGCGGGATTGACGATGACCTTCCGCCCTTTGTCGTCTTTGATATAGAGGGTATCGGGTAAATTATCGATCAGGGTACGTAGCAGCAACCTTTCGCGGTACACCATTCCTTCGAGTTGTTCCTGTTGGGTGACATTGACCACGGTCAGAAAGGCTATCTGCTTTTCCTGGCTGACCAGTCCCTGAATTTTGACCATGGTCTCCGGTGATTTTTCACTTTTAATGACGACCTGGCATTGCTCCAGGTTTCCGGTTGAAAAAACCGACCGGAGGAAATGGTCGAAACTGGTTTTGGAATTCTCCGTGATAAAAGTGGTAATTATGGGATGAACCTCCTGGTCATCCGAAATCCCCAGCAGTTTCGCACCACTTTTATTCAAGTCGTTAATGATCCCCGTAGCATTGACCAGAAAATAGGGGGTTGGTGATTTTCTGAACAGTTCAAGAAAAATGGAGGAGTGATCGATGGTATTCCCGAATGCTGCCGCAGCCGAATCCGGAATGGTTTGGTTCTTCTTTTGCATGATGAAATAATTACCGGTAGGGGTTATCGGACTATTTAGATGACCAAAAATAAGAAAAATTTCTTAAGAGTGAAAGCAAGATTTTCGGTAAGATGGGGCGAAACCTTCTTCAATCCAGGAAAAATTTCAGAGCTTGAATCCGAATGCTCCGCGATGAAATAAAGCGGAAAAAACAATTAAAAAACCTGAATACCTTGTATCTTTGACCATCCTTAATGTGTCTTGGGTTATTTATACTTTAACAAAGTCAATATGAAACCATTCCTGAAATTTACGCTTGTTTTCTGTTTTCTGCTTTTGGCCGGATTCACAATGACCGGGCAACAGTTGATCAACCTCAATCCCGACAAGAACGGGGAACCCTGGATTGCCGGAGGGCTGCGGCCATTGACCGCTGCAGATTATGAATTTCTGAACGCTCTCCCTCCGTTGCAAATCCAGAAAAAATACCTGACACGGACCCTTCCGTCAGCCGTTGACAATTCCACCTCTTCTTTTTTCCGCCCGGTCTTCAACCAGGACGGGGGAAGTTGCGGACAAGCCAGCGGTATCGGTTACTGTTTCACTTACGAACAGGATTACGTGAGAAATGTTCCGGCCTCCACCCAGGCTAATCAGTACCCCACGCATTACACCTGGAATTTCCTGAACGGTGGTAACGGCGGGGGTTCCTGGTATTTCGACGGGTGGCAGATCATCAAAGCCAACGGATGCCCCAACGTGGCAGATTATGGCGGAAGCTTATGGGCTGGCGGACAAACCCGTTGGATGAGCGGTTATGACCCCTATTACAATGGGATGAACAACCGGGTTTTGGGAATATATTACATCGATGTTTCGACTCCTGAAGGACTTCAGTCTCTCAAACAGTGGTTCTACGATCATGCAGACGGATCACCGACGGGAGGGGTCGTTTGCTTCGGCGGAGGTGTTTATGGAAACTTTCAGACCAACACCCTTCCTTCCGGCACACCGGAAGCAGGGAAAACCGTGGTAACTTCCTGGGATGCCGATGTGAACCATGCCATGACTTTCGTGGGATACAACGACTCGATCCGCTTCGATTATAACAACGACGGTCAATATACGAACAACATCGACATCAACGGCGATGGGATCGTCAACATGCGTGATTGGGAGATCGGCGGGGTGAAAATGGTTAACAGTTGGGGAAACAGCTGGGGAAACAGCGGCAAAGCTTACGTGATGTACAAAACCCTGGCCGAACCGACCGCCACCGGCGGAATCTGGAACAACATCGTCCACCTGATCACCGTGAAACCGGAATCCTCCCCTCTGCTCACCATGAAAGCAGTCGTGAAACACACTTCCCGCAATAAGATCAAAATTTCCGCCGGAGTTACGACCGATCTCTCTGCCACCGTTCCGGATTATACCATCTCTTTTCCATTGTTCAACTACCAGGGTGGCGGCCTTTACATGCAGGGGGGTTATTCTGAAGCCGAAAAAACCCTCGAAATGGGTCTCGATATCACTCCGTTACTCAGTTATGTGATATCCGGGCAACCGGCTAAGTATTTTCTGAAAGTAGAAGGCCAGGATCCTTACAATGAAGGCACCGGCCAGGTGAACTCCCTGTCTGTCATCGATTACTCGTCAGGAAGCCCGGTGATGACCACTTCAACTGAAACCAATGTGGCCATCAACGAAAACGGAACCATTTACGTGCCGGTCGAAACATCCGTCGCTTTTGATGCACCTGAAATCACCAATGAAATGCTTCCCCCGGCCGCTGTCAACCAGCCCTATAGTTACCAACTCAGCGCTGATGGCGGACTTCCTCCCTATTCCTGGGATATCAAGGTCGATTACAGCGAAGAAACCTTTCAGGGAACTTTTCCCGCCATCACCGAGACAAGCCTTACCCCTACCAGCGAAGATGATGGCTATGCCCTCCAACCCATCGGCTTCGAGTTCCCGTTCTACGGAAAATATTACGATACGCTGGCCCTCTCCACCGATGGATCCATCCTTTTTAACAACAGCTTCGAATACGTCCGGAACACTGCCAATCTGATGGCTACCCGCTGTATCACCGCTTATGGCGCCGACCTGATGATCTATCCGGCACAGGGTGACGGTATCTTTTATTCAGGAGATGCTACCCAGGCTACCTTCCGCTGGAAAACCTCGCTGTTTGACCAACCGGAAGTTAACCTCGACTTTGCCATCACACTCTATCCCTCCGGGAAAATTGAGTTTTTCTATGGGACCGATCTGACGCAGGGCGCCGACTGGGCTGCAGGAATTTCCGACGGCAACAACAACAGCTACACCCTTGCTGCCATCAGCGGTACTTACGACATCCCCGACAACTACGCCACCTCCTTCCTGGCACCTCCGATTCCGGCAGGCATGTCGATCTCTGCCGACGGTATTTTCAGCGGCATCCCGATGCAAAACAATCAAACCTGGAACATTACTTTCAAGGTGACCGACGACAATAACATCTTTTCACTGAAAACACTTCCCTTCTCTACCGTTTCTGCTTCTACCGGGCAGTGGAGCAATGACCCCGCCGTCAATAACCTGATCTCAGAAATGAGCGGGGAACAAACTCTTCCGAAAGTCGCTACCCATCCGGGCGGGATCACTTATATCAGTTGGTTTTCCAATGATAACGGGAACTATAACGTACGCCTCCAGAAACTGGATGTGAACGGCAGTCCTCAATGGCCCGAAAACGGCATTCTGGTCAGCGGCCATCCTTCCGACACCTGGATTACCGATTATGACATGACGGTCGATAACGACACCTGTGCCCTGATCACCTTCCAGGATATCCGTACGGGATACAACAACGTCTATGCTTACCGGATCACCCCTTCAGGCCAATTCTCGTACGGGCCCGACGGCATTGCCCTTTTCCCGGGAACCACTATACAATATACACCCAAGGTGTTCGCCTCCTCCGACGGTAACGGGATCTTCGTCGCGCAGTGTTTTCCCGATGAAGGGCAAAATTACCTGAAATTGCAGAAAATTTCACCAACCGGCGAGTTGCTATGGGGACCATCAGGAATCGACATTCAGGAGACCAACACCGGGAACACCATCCCTGTGCTGATGCAATCCGACGGAGATAACTTCATCATGGTCTGGTACAAAACAACCGGTTCTTTTCCTTCCGTCACCAACAAGATCTATGCTCAGAAATTCAACGCCGATGGCGCTCCGGTATGGCCGGCCCCGGTCGGCGTTTATACCGGTACGGGAATCCCTTTCTATTCAACCAACATCACGATCGCCAGTGATAAAGCTGACGGTGTTTTCGTGACCTGGCATGACGATCGCGACGGAAACCAGGTGTTTGCTTCTTATGTACAACATGTCACCAGCGCCGGTACATTGATGATGAGCAACAACGGTTCACCCGTCTCTTCCAACTCCCAGAAACACCAGATCGATCCGACCGTCACCTGTTTTGATGCCAGCGGAGAAGCCTATGTTTTTTGGGATGAAAGAGATTATGACCAGAATTACCGCGGCATGTCCGGACAAAAGCTCTCTTCAACAGGCGCTAAACAATGGGGTAACACCGGAAAAGTCTTCATCCCCCTGGAATATCCCGCCTCCGAAAGTTTTATCACCGCCCGGCCCACTGAAACAGATATGATTGTTTTCTATCAGTATTATGATTTCGGCAATTCTGAACAGAGCAAGATCATGGCTATGCGGGTCAACAGCGACGGAGGGTATGTTTGGCCCGGACAAAAACTTCCTTTGTGTACCGTTCAGAGTTCAAAGCTCCATCCCGTTTTTGGTTTCCTTGACCACACTCAATACATCGCCGCCTGGTCTGATGGTCGGAACGATGCAGGAGACCTTTATGCCCAGAACATCCACCTTGACGGCACTCTCGGCATCTCCACAGGCGGTCAATCCATCACAGGAACAGTAACCTATGCCAATACAGAAGCAACACCTCTGAATGCTTTGATCCTTCACCTGAAAAACAGCGGTGGAACGACCATCGCGACCACCACCACGAATGGGGCGGGCGACTATTCTTTCGCCGATGTCCCTTCAGGCAATTACACCCTTGTTGTTGACTGTTCCAAAACATGGGGCGGCTGTACAGCTCTGGATGTTCTGCTCTATAAAAAACACATCGCCAACATCGCTTTCCTGTCGGGCATTTACCTCGCCAGCGGCGATGTTAACATGACCGGTGGACTGACTGCCAGTGATGTGCTGCTGATCAAGAAAAGGATCATTGCCATCGAGAATTCCTTCCCATCGGGCGACTGGCTCTTTGACAATGAACCCATCACCGTTGAAAACACCAATGTTGTAGAAGATTTTCAGGGTCTGACCTACGGTGATGCCAATGGCTCCTACGTTCCCTTAAGAGTTAAGTCAGAACCCCTGCCGATAGGGACCCTTTCGTTGTCGACAACAGCAGAGAAACCAGGCGTCTTGTCGGTTCCGGTTCACATCTCCGGAGTACCCGACCTTGGTTCTTTCCAATTCAGCCTGTCGTACGATCCCGAAGTATTGATTTTTAACGGTATTCACGGCTGGCTCCCCGGTATCGACGACGCCACCTTTGGTTTGCCTGAACCGGGTAAGATCACTGTTGCATGGGCCGCAGAAACTTCAGGCGTGACTGCTTTCGACAACATCCTTTGTCGGCTGGACTTTACTGTCCTTTCGGATCAACCGGCTTCCATCCGCTGGAGTGAAACACCGACAGCGCCAGAATTCAGCGATTTCGAAGGAAACCTCCTTCAACCTGAAATGGTTGACGGAACAACCGGGAACATTCATCCCGCGGACATTTCCGGAAGTGTCACCTGGCAAATTACTCCCAACCCTGTGACGGAAAACACACGCTTGTCGTTTACCCTGCAACAGGACAGCCGGGTTGAAATCACCCTCTGCGATCAAACCGGGAAACTATGTTCGACGCTCAGTAACCAGCACTTTGATTCCGGACTCCACCAGATCTCCTGGACAGGTAGCGGGAATGACGGTAAAAGGCTGACTCCCGGCGTTTATTATTGCCGGTTGACTGCTGAGGGACAATCCACTGTTAAGAAATTAATTGTACTTCCCTGACAGAGACCATGAACCTTATCTTTACAACCCTCAGAGGAACCAGAACGCAGTGCGTCTGGTTCCTCTTTTTTTCGCTGATCTACACCCGGCCGGCAGGGGCACAGTTTGTCAAAGGCGCTGATGTCGGTTGGCTCTCGCAGATGGAAGCGACCGGTTATAATTTTTATGACAGCACGGGAACACAAAAAAACTGTCTGCAAATACTGAAAGACAAAGGGATCAACACCCTCCGCTTACGGGTATGGGTCAATCCATCGAATGACAGGATCAACGGCCATTGCAGCAAGAAAGAGGTCGCCGTGATGGCGCTCCGGGCCAAAGCCATGGGGATGCGCCTGATGATCGATTTTCATTACAGCGATTCCTGGGCCGACCCGGCCAAACAAACCAAACCGGCGGCTTGGGCCGACCATTCCTTTCCGCAATTACTCAATGATGTCTATGACCATACCTATAGTGTTCTCGACACCCTGAAACAACTTGGCGTCACCCCCGATTGGGCACAGATAGGGAATGAGATCATCTCAGGAATGCTTTGGCCCGATGGCAAAGTCCCCAACTGGGCCCAACTGGCTCAATTGCTTAACAAAGGGTACGACGCAGTCAAAGCAGTTGACAGTTCCATTCTTTCGATCATCCACATTGACCAGGGAAACGATAATGGGCGAAGTCGCTGGTTCTTCGACAGCATCCGCAGTCAAAATGTGCGTTTTGACGTGATCGGATTGTCGTATTACCCTTACTGGCTGGGCACCGATTATACCCTTACCATTGAAGACCTGGGGAACAACCTTGTCGATATGGTGATCCGGTATGGTAAACCCGTGATGGTGGTGGAAACAGGGGGCGACTGCACCAAGGCTGAAAACACCTACGACATGCTGGTTGCCGTGCTGAACAAGGTTAAAGCCGTTCCCGGTAACAAAGGATTGGGGGTGATCTATTGGGAACCACAGGGGGAAAAAAGCTGGAGTGGTTACCAATTAAGCTGCTGGGGTCCTGACAAAAGGCCCACGGCTGCTCTCAATGCTTTTTCAAATGCCCCCGCAGGGATCAAAGAACCGGGAAAATCCTCCGGTTTCAGGATCTATCCGAATCCTGCCCCCGGCGGCGTGATCAACCTTGAACTGACCCGGCCCGCCGGCGAAGCCTCCTTGAAAATATATGACCTGACCGGCAGAATGCGCCGTGAAATAAAACTGACAGAACAGTATTACTCATCGCTCCATACCGGTCTCCTCCCGGGATTGTACCTGGTGAATATTGAATCGGACGACAAAACGATTCAGGGAAACCTCTTATCCATCCTTGATTAACAAACTAAGAGATGATCCGCAGAACCCTTCTAATCTTGCTTTTAACGTTTTTGCTTGGGCCCGGTGCCCGTGCCTGGGTTTACCCTGAACACCGGGAAATCACCCGTTCCGCCATCCTGAAACTCGACAGCGCGCGGCGGTCATTGCTTGACCAACTCTGGAGCCAGGCACGTAAAGGGTTTGAATCGCGTACTGCTGTGTCGGTGATCGACGACCAACCACAGCTCCACTATCAATACCTTGATTATGCCGCCTGGCCGGCCATCGGTGGCGACCATTCTGTCTCGGCACAAGACATGCTGAACAACATCCTGAAAACGGAATGGATTTTCAATGTAGCCGATATCACCGCCCGGCTCAGAACCGGCTTGGACGAAGCCAGAAACCGTTCTGAACGACAAACCCGGCTGCGCGATTCCGACATCCGGCTGTTGCGGGCCGATCCGGAATATGTTTCGAGAGCAGGCGGTAACAATGGTCATTTTATGATGGCCCGGCCGGAGGTGAACACCCTTCCCTCCGCCTATTTCGACTCCTGTTTCATGGAAGGAGCTCCCTTGAACACCAATGGTATTTATAAATGGTACCACGCCAGCGCCCTGATGAAAGCCAGAATCCTTGCCACTGCCAGCCTCACCCCGGAAGAGCGTTCCGCCTTAGCGCTGGCCGCCCTGGCCGATGAAGCATTTGCACTCCATTTTCTGGAAGATTGTTTTGCTTCCGGCCATGTGGCAGGAATATGGGGCGATGCCTCCCAGCGGAAAGGGACCCATGACTACTACAACGAGATGGGATTGGAGGTGACAACCTGGCAGGGAGAACGACTGGTGTTGATGGGCGATGCCTATATGCGATCCGAAGATGAAACCCGTGCTGCAGCATCAATATACCTGAGCCTTGTGCAATTCCTCGATGCAGCTTCAGGTCTGATTGCATTTCCGGTTAATCTGCAGGGAAAAGAGATAAGGCAACCCGAGGACTTCAATACCGGGAAAACCATTGACATGCCTCCCAGGCAAATCGATTCCGTGATTGACACGCTGGTTGACCGGATCCAGGAAACGACTCCTGTTCCCGGACTGGCACGCGGCTTAGGTCAGCGCCCCCGCTTCCGTTCTGAGATCGGGCCCTTCATCGGAATAGCTCCGGCTGCCCGCTTTAGTGTCCTGACCGGCGGCTTTTTCCCTTACCAGAATACCGCCGGAGTGGTTCCCGGCCTGGAACTGGGATTGCGCGTCGGATTAGGGATGGAAGGGGTAATGAATGAATCGGGCGATGGTTTGATTTTCCTCGATCTGGGTTGGCGCCTTGACGGATCCTCCTCCATGTCGTTAGAAAATGATCCTTTTTTAAAACAATTCGGAGCCATGTTTGCAGCCATCCCCAGCCGCGATGCTTTTTACGGGAGAATTCGTCTGCCTTTTTACCTCATCCCCTGCGACCTGATCATCCTGGCTCCCCTGCTCTACATTGTCAACCCGGCCGCCATGAATAAAGTGGTCGCTACAGCCGGTAACGGAGGACTCATTCCCTGGCAAACCGGATTGATCACCCCTATCGGGCGTTTTCAGTTTATCCTCGGTAGGGAGATCGGTATTTGTCTTTATGGCAGTGGAAAAAGTTTGGATGCTTATCTCTGGGAAAATCCTGATGATGAGGATGATGAGATACTGATTTCGATGCACTCAACCCAACTGGAATTCCCTTTCCTTGAATACCGGCCGATGCGTACTTTCTCTTCCCGTCAAAGCGCCAGCCTGGTACTGCAATTTTATGCAGGTCTTGACATCCCCGGAAAACGAAAGGTTACCTTTCCACCTGACGCCCCCTATCCTGACGTGAGGACGACCTGGTTTGCCGGCGTAAGACTGGCTTTCGACTGGCGGTATTACCTTGCAAAAAAGGAACCCAAATAATCGGTATCAGTGGGTGATGATGATCTTTCGGGTCATCATCTGCACACCGTCATTTGTCGTCACCGTATAGAGACCATCTTTCAAACCCTCCAGGTTCAGTTTCACCAACTGTGATCCATCGGTGGAGAGGTTCTTCTTTTCAAAAACCACAACACCCGACGGATCGGTCACCCTGACCGACAGTTGAGCCATCGTCGGATACCAAAGGTAAATTACACCTCCTGACGGATTGGGATAAAGGATCAACTCCCGTGTCCTTTCAACGGATCCCTTACCTGGTTGAACAGTACCACTTTTCATCTCCGGGAGGAAAAGGTCCCCTTCATAAGAAGCGAATTCAACGGGTGTAGGATCGTCTCCGAAGCTGATGGTGGATGGAGCATCGGTGAGGCTTCTGAAATGCAGTTTACACAAGGGCTCTCCTTGCAGGGAGATACCTTTTACGGGAGCCGACCAGACAAAGGTAAGTTTGCCCGGTTCTGGCATTCCGATCGTTACCTCCCCGAGTACCGGTAACCAGTCGGTGATATCGCACAATACCAGGCTGGCCGGATCATAATGAAGGGTGAATTGAAAAGCTCCGAGATCTTCCATCGCGGTTCCGATGACGGGGACTACGACCTCTCTCTGAACCGCTGTTGCATCTCCTGCAAAGATGATTCCTTTGACCGGGGGGACGGCCTTGATGCCCGCAGGGATATAAGATCCATTGGCATCGCCATAGGTGATCCCATTGAAATCGACCACCACCGGAGTGTTTCCGACTGTAAAAGCACCCGGGTTAAAAAGCCAGTCGCCCGAAGGAAAGGATTGGGTGATATGGGCAATCCTTTTCTGGATGAGCAAAACATCGGCAGCGGTAAGCGTTCCCGAAAGGTTCACATCGCCACAAGCCAGGTGGATGCCATTCAGGTAAGAAATGTTGGCAATGTGTTTCCTGAACAACAACATGTCGGCAGCAGTGACGCCGTTCCATGGCTTTACGGTCGATGCCGCCACGGTATAGTTGCCTGGTTGAATCAGGTTGAAAACATAACCTCCTGAAGCGCTGGTTGAAGTGGTATGGAGAACCACGCCTGCGTCATCTTTCAGATGTACTGTCAAACCTCCCAAAGGCGTGGCAACCGTGTTGGCATAAGTTACTGTTCCCGTTACATTGACACCCAAAGGCGCAGTGTTTGGAAGAACGATGTAGTCAACCTGACTGCAATCGCTTCCGCCTGTTGTATAGACATCCTTGGAATATTCCCATCTGAAAGTGTGGATACCGGTAGTAACAGCGTACGCAGCCCGGCTCCAGGGAGTTTCACCTGACCATTGCCCCTTCAGATTGCCATCGATATAGAAACGGAGATAATCATAATCAGCTTCAGAAGAGGTTTTCAGATAGAACGAGATACTGTCGGGAGTGGTCACTTCCCGTTGCAGCAGCATGGAGGTCGTTTGGTTATCGGCGATGATTCCTGACCTGGCAGAACAGAGGCCTTCAAAAGGCTGATCATTGGTAATCTGCCAGTTAGCATTACCACTGAAGGTCCATGGAAATTGTGAAAAATCGCCTGATTCAAAATCTTCAATCATCTGTCCTATTTTTGGACTGAAGCTTTTTTGTGCCTGGTACAGCCCGCTTTCAACCTGGTAAAGCAGTGTTACTGAAGTGTTCAACGGAGCATCGAGGGCCACGGTGACGTTGAACTGCGCGTTGACAGTTTCCGCCTGAGCCAGGTCTCCGAGTTCGTCGAAACCCTGGTTTATTGTCAGAAAAGGACTGTCGCAGAGGAGTGTGGCAGTAGTTCCGCCGGCAATGTAACCCCCCGAATTAGTAGTGGCTATCAGCAAGTCTGCTGTTTCGCCGGGATCAAGAACACCGTTGCTATTCCCGTTCGCATCGGCCACCTGCATGGCTCCGATCGTGAAAGCCGGAGCATAGGGTTTTAGTGCAAACTGGCTGGTCCAGGTGAGGGTTCCGTCGGTAGCTGAAAGCGTAAATACAATATCGATCCCGTTCGGAATATCCATCGAAGCGGCAATGGTGAAAGCGTCACTGATGGTAACCAAACCGCCGGTGGTAAAATTGCCGAACCATGCCGTGGAATCAACCAGGGTGATATAGGGAGAAGTGCATGAAAGGGAAACCATCACGTTGGAGGCCGGTTGGTTACCGATATTGGCCAGGGTGATGTTCAGCGGTGCTGTTTCACCGGTTTCAAGTCGACCGTTGGCATCATGGACCTCTGCCGCGTTAAAGACCACCCAGGGCTGGTCAAGGGCGGCAGACACAGGTACATCCAGGAGTTGGCCCCAGGACCGTTCCCCTGATTGAGCTACCAGTTGCAGCCTTACGGGGTATTGATCGGGCAGCGGCTGGGTAAGCATGAAGTTGAAGGCCGGCTCAATGATTACCGGTACATTGGGGTTTAACGGACCGGCTGCTACCACACTGTCGGTGACAATGCAACCGGATTCGTGGGAGCGGAGGCGGATTGTCAGATCAGGCAGCGGCGCTGATCCGGTGTTAACCAGGGTCAGCCTGAGCTGAGCCGGAACACCGGCCTTCAACAGGCTGTCGCCGCCGCAGATCACTTTCTCAGTCATCTTCAGACCGGCAGCGAGTTGTAACAGCTTTCTGTCCTTCATTTTCAATTCATCAGTCACCACTACAGGGATTGAATAAACCACTGTTGAATCTGCTGAAGTTACCTGGAGCAGGCCGTCGGGTGAAAGTGAGATCCCTTGCGGCGAGGGAGAAGCGAGGTACCTGAGGGCTTTACCGGCAAGGGTATCGGCGCCCCATTGGGCCTCCACATCAAAATCCTGCATATCGCCTTTAGAGATCCCGGTATAGATGGTGGGTAATATCGGGCCGGTATTCATGTTACCGTAGAGGAACTCGAATTTGCCGTCGGGGTAAAGAACTACCGAAAAGTTATTGTTCGAATTGTTTTCATGGCCCTGTACCGAGGTTTTCCACCATATGATCACTTTGTCATCAAAAGCCTTGTAAAAGACTCCGTCATTTTTCGATTGGATATAAGTATAGAATTGAGAAAGGGCGGGGCACATCACCGGAAACATCTTCATCATACCCGGTTCATCGGTGATGTAAGGCGCCGGGATGGCTTGCGGGACAAAGGAAACGAATCCGTAAAAATTGATGTAGATGCTGTCATGCAAAGTCCCATACCAGGGGAAGGAGAACGGCAGGGCTTTGGCCGCATAGGGTTGCAGATCACTGATTTTTGTCAGTTTCGTGCCGGTGTTGGCAGGGATGGTCGCCTCATAAGGCTGCCGGACATAATTTTCCTGTAAAGCCCAGGAATAGGGTGTAGTACCTCCGGTGGCCTGCAGTTGCACCTGGTAGGGAGCAGAAGGGATCAGTGGGGGAAGTTCAGGTGTGGTGATCTTTACTTTAGAGGCATTGGCAGTGACCATGGTGGAGATCAGGGTCAGGTCATTGTCCTGGATGGCAACGGGGGTATTGGTTACCACGAATTCCTGTTCTCCCTGGATATACCGGATAAAAGAAGCCTGTTGGATCACTCCGCTCCCCGTATGGTCGGGATCTCTTTCCTCGATCCCCAGGAAAAGTTTTGCTTGTCCGCTTTCGGGGAACCAGTTGAGCAAGGGTGTAACATCGAGCCCCACTTCTATGGATTTGGGAGCAGGATCGTAGTCAAAACCGTTCATCACGTGGTCACCTCCCTGGAAGTTGATGATCGGGAAGGTCATGGTGTGTTCCGGTGCCTGCGCTGCGGGGCTGCTGCTGACCCCCGCGATCAGCCTTATCCGCTGCCGTTTGTTATAATCGATGGTGACTTTTGTGGTCAGCTGGGGATGGTACCCTGTATCGGCTTCCACGATGTAAACCCGGTTGTTCCAAACGCCTCCCTCTTCATAATTGCTGGCCATGGCGCTGTACAAAACATAAGCAAAGCCATTATCACACCACCAGTACCCCCAGGAATTGGCGAATTTGAACCCGCCGATCTCCCAGTCCCGGGCGTCAACAATCCCGTCGCTGTTGATGTCAAGGTTGTTAGTAAACTGGCCGTCGCCGTTCACATCATACCGGATGGAATCGTTGTAACCGACGATACAGAGACCGTGGTCGGGGGTGGGGTGCCACCACAACTGCACGTTTTTTCCCGCTTCGGGTGTGCCGGGAGGCAGGATCCCCATCTCAAACCAGCTATCGGTTGTGAAACAAGCAATTCCGCCAATGGGGGAGCCATCTAAGTGGTCATAAAGGTAATTCCGCAGGGTGTTGATCCCGTCTATGCTGTTGATAGGGATGGCCCGGACATTTTTCAAACGGTAAGGCATGCCGCTGAAATACTTGTTGTAACCCGATTTCCATCCAAGATTGGAACCCGAAGTGTCCTCCCCGAAGTATTTGTTGGTCATGTGTCCCTGCTGGCTGATCAGGTCGAAGCTGTGCAGAAAATTCACCCCGCAGTAACGTTCGCCATCATTGAAAAAATTCCAGGTGTAGTGCGCAGGGAAACGGTTCTCCCAATACCAGCCAATAGTGCCTTTCAACCGGTTGAACTCATACCCGAAAGTGTAGGCTACTCCCGCGTACTGCTGGCAACTGTAAAACTGAAATTGATCCTGTAACCCCGGAAAACAATCTTTGGTTGAATTATCGACCGATTCTGGCAAGAGGGTTTTTAACCGCGATGCGGGCACCTCTACCAGAGGGATCCGCATCGCTGCCAGAGAGTCGTAAACCCTTGCTGCATAGGGATAGACAAAAGGCATTTTTCGCCCGGGAAGCTCCTGGGCAAATACCGGTGTTACCAACAAAGTGAGAACGATAACCACCAGCCATGAATAGTATTTTTTATCATTCATAGAAAAAATTATTGGTTGTAAACAGTCTGGAATAAGACACTTGAATAAGGTATGCAGTTGCATTTTGACAAATGTATCGAAAAAAATAACAGTTTTTTTTAAAATATTAGTTGCATTTGTCAACTTTTTATTATTTTTGCACACGAAAATTAAAAACCAATGGACGAGAAACAGATTCAAATCCTGAAGTTGGGTCGCATGATGCACGGCATTTTCAAGCTCTTCAAGAAAAGGCTGGAATCAGTGGATGACTTAGAACTCCGCATTTCCCCGGAACTATTCGGGATCCTCAGAATGATCAATGCAATGAAAGAAGAAGTGATACAGAAAGACATTTCCGAGCTCCTTGGAAAAGATAAATCGGCTGTCCTCCGGATGATCGACCTGTTGGAGGAGCAGGAACTGGTAAGGAGAGTAGTTGATCTGAAAGACCGGCGAAAGAATTGCCTGATGATCACAAAACAGGGTGGCCGGCTCCTTGAACAGTATCAGGTTATTGAAAATGAGTTAATTGAAGAAATGTCGGACGGGCTCGAAAGAGAAGAAATAGCGGTGTTCAACAAGGTCATCGACGTGATCACCAGCCGGCTGAACAAAGGATAATTTTTTTTATATAATAAGTTGATAATTACAACTATTGACATCCTGAATAATTGAAAAATGAATTAATTGACAGAAAACAGTGAGAAAA
>Ga0209098_1001822_pt1 | contig 19683 bp, 14 predicted proteins | sample AD_JPNHW1_MetaG_FD_184429 | JGI IMG/M metagenome (GOLD analysis project Ga0209098, IMG submission 184429) | Active sludge microbial communities of municipal wastewater-treating anaerobic digesters from Japan - AD_JPNHW1_MetaG (SPAdes) (version 2) | ecosystem: Engineered > Bioreactor > Anaerobic... | reverse complement strand
GTTAAACGTTCGACGTTGAACGTTCGACGTTCGACGAAAACCGCTCCGGAGGAGCGTTATATTTGTAGCGAACGATTATCCGACTAGACTTAGTCGCTACAGAGTAGCGTTATATTTGTATAAAAATCAACCTCGAATTAGTTTTAAAAGTATGAAAATTCGAGCAATCGAGCACATGAGCATTCGAGCACACGTTTCCCTTCCAACTAAGCTCGTCTGCAGACTGCCGACCGCCGACTACAGACCAATTTACCTCGAAGAGGTTTCATGTACTTAACCGTATGCAAGCTTGCGCAGCTTACGGATGAACGAAACCCACCCGACCTCTACTACCCCGATAGGGGTTGCATGTGGAAGAAGCACCAAAATCCTCCAAAGCTTTAAAGAGATCGAACAACTCCCCGACCATGAACAAAATGTGATCATTGAAGTTGTTACCGCCTATATCCGTGATTTTAAAGCTAAACAAAATTATGCGGTATAACTTTACTGTTTAATCTTTTCGACACATTTATCACCAAAGCCAAAATTAAGAAAATGATGCTATAAAAAAGAGAGCTATGGGAACTCTCTTTGAAGTTTCTTTTTATAAACAATGTTTTATTATTCTATCTGGGAAATCAGAAAATAATTACGAATTATTGACTATGTGGCTTTTTTTTGTATAAATCAATTCTATAAAAATAATTCATAATCAAATCATTATCTTTTTTAATTAGTTTTTCATTTTCAAAATAACAATGATTATAATTTTGTTCATATCTCTTATCCATTAAAATTTTGATATATCTTGATTTTGTGTTTTTAAAAAAATATTTTCCTAAGTATTCTGAACCAGCAAAAAGAATAAAACCATTGGCACTATCATTCATGGAAATCATTTCATCTTGAAAATTATCGTATGATAATGTATCTAATTTATTATCAAAAAATTCAATAATTGTTATTTCGCTTGGAGATAGAGATATTACTTTATATTTTGTTCCATTTCGGGTACGCCTTTTTTCAATAACCTCATAATCTCTTCTGTATTCTTTATAGGAATTTAATACTATTAAACTATCATTCTCAAGATATCTCCCTTTTGAAAATACTTTAACAAGACCTAAACTCATATAATGTCCGTGAAATTCAAATGTATTGTTATCAAATAAAAGTAGAGAATCTTTAAGGATATGTTCTGAAAAAATCATAGTATAATCACTGCAATATAATGTGAATTTTGTTTGTGAATTAACACAATTTATTTTAAATAATAATAATATTATTATTATTGACATTGTTGAGGTTCTCATTTTGGTATTCTATAAATTTCATTATTTAATTCTTTTATCATTGTAGATTTATTGCTAGCATTTATTTCTATTACTAGAATTTATTTCATTTTGTTCTATCTTGTTATGAAATTTATATAAATATGCACCTTGAATAGTTGCTCTAGAAATAGTGTTATCTCTAAATGCAGCTTGTCTGTCATATGCATCATATTCGTCATTCATATCATATAATTTACCGGCTGTTCCATTTGATTTAAATGATAATTGACCTCTTTCAAACTGTGAACCATGTTTTAACTCATGTGAAATAATGTCAAAAGATAAAACATTATCAACTGACATAACTACCGTTTTATTAGCGTTATTATAAGTTGTTTTGCCTTCTCCATCATTATCATTTGTAAAATTAAATGTATACATTTGTTTTGAATTTTCCATGTCAGTTAATTCAGTTTTTGCATTTTTCATTTCCTGAATATTTTCAGTTAGCTGTGTTTTTCTTTCTTCATTAGTTGTAAATGTTAACTCATATTCATATCGTTTAATTTTATCATCATATTGTTGATGCATTGTAGTTACTACATATTTATCTTCATCATTTGCAAATTCCCTCCCATCCGGGTCCACCAACATCACTGGATTATTGGCACAATAGTTATATGGCGACATGCTGGGGTACTTATCACTCATCGGGTCAACAGAGAGCCAAATGCTCAAACCGGAATCATAATACCTTGCCCCAAAGTATCCATAGCCGGTTTCCACATCTTTTTCTTTGCCGGAGAAAGTGTATGGGGCATTCCATGAGGTTGTTCGTTGGGTCATTGTTTGGAGGATTGATGGGGCAAAGATAAAATAAAATTAGCAAATGAGCAAATTTTTTAGGTTCAGGGTTCAAGGTACAAGGTTCAAGAGGGACTACGGACTACAGACCACAGACTAAAGACTTTCAAATTGCAATCTATTAACCAATTAGCAAAACTATTCACTCTTCACTATTAACTATTCACTTCAAAACCGAAGGTTTTGCTCGCGTTAGCTCGAAGGCCAAATACCCCGCAAGTTGAACAGCTTAGTGGTGCACGAGACGGGCAGAGCGACGAAGGAGCTCCTGCACGGCCGATGCACCACTTGGCTGTGAAACGAGGAGTATGGGCCGGAGAGCGACGGCGAGCCTGCGAGCCGGAACGCCCAAAATAATTAAAAATTAATAATGAATAATGAATAATGGTTTAGGGGAAAGGGGAATGGAAGTAAAAAGTAAGAAGTAAAAAGTAAATATTGGTAAAACTGATAACTGAAACCTAATAACTAAAACCTAATAACTAAACCCTAATAACTAAAACCCAATATCCAAAACCCAAAACCCAAAACCCAATACCCAAAACCCTGAACCCAAAATTAGCACATTGGCACATTAGCACATTATTTTGTATTTTTGCCATACAAAACCTTCAAATTATGAGAATACACTTTATTGCTATTGGCGGTAGTGCGATGCATAACCTCGCTATTGCGCTTCATCTAAAAGGATATCAAATCAGTGGCTCGGATGACGAGATTTTTGATCCTGCAAAATCCAGACTTGAGAAATATGGTCTCCTCCCCGCCTCTATCGGCTGGAATCCTGACCTGATCAACGATGATCTCGACGCTATCATCCTCGGAATGCACGCCCGAATCGATAATCCTGAACTGATCAAAGCAAAAGAATTAGGACTCAAAATATATTCCTATCCGGAGTTTCTGTATGAACAAAGTAAGGATAAACTGCGCATCGTTGTAGGGGGAAGTCATGGAAAAACTACGATTACCTCCATGATCATCCATGTTTTACAAGCATCGGGAGTAGCATGTGATTACATGGTTGGGGCTCAACTGGCAGGTTTTGAGGTGATGGTAAAACTCTCTGAAAACGCTAAAGTGATGGTTATTGAAGGAGATGAATATCTGACTTCACCCATCGATAGAAGGCCCAAATTTCATGTCTATCAACCGGATGTAGGGATCATAAGCGGCATTGCCTGGGATCATGTGAACGTTTTTCCAACGTTTGATTTTTACGTGGATCAATTCAGAATCTTTGCCAACATGATTCCTGAACAGGGAAAATTTATCTACTGCAAAGATGATCCTACCCTTCAAAAATTGAGCGAAGAGATACATCATACTGCAAAAGTGGGCTACTCCGTGCATCCTTATCATATCGAAAACGGAATCACCTATTTAGACACAGACTTTGGTGCTTATCCGCTTGAAATCTTCGGAAAGCACAACCTAAGTAATATCAATGCAGCTAAAAATGCATGTTTGCAAGTTGGTATTTCTGAAGAGCAGTTTTACCGGGCGATCTCCACTTTTAAAGGAGCGAGCAGTCGATTGGAACTGATGGCCAAATCGGAAACCTGTTCTGTATTTAAAGATTTTGCCCACTCCCCTTCCAAATTAAAAGCCACAGTTGAAGCTGTCAGGGAACAATTTCCGGACAGAAAGCTGGTTGCCTGTATGGAATTGCACACTTTCAGCAGTTTAACCCAACAATTTTTGGAAGAGTATCACGGAAGTATGGATTTAGCAGATATCGCTATTGTTTTCTATAATCCTGAGGCAGTGGCTCATAAGAAACTGCCCCCTATCGATCCTGAAGTGATTTATAATGCTTTTGGAAGAAAAGATTTGTTGGTTTTAAACGATTCCAAATTAATGGAGTCTAAACTCTTTGAAATCGGGAATGCAAACAGTGTATTTTTGATGATGTCCTCGGGAAATTTCAATGGAATTCGGCTTCAGGATTTTTCAAAAAAAATTGTACATTTGCGGCCTTAAAAAAACCAATTACAATAACTCAAAAATTTAAATGTTATGAAAAAATTTAATTTAAGTTTTTTGTTAGTTCTCTTTGCGACTGTTGTCTTTGCACAACCACAAATTAAATTTGACAACACAACTTATGAATTTGGTAGTATCAAAGAAGAGGGTGGAAAAGTCACCGGCAGATTTGAATTTACCAACATTGGAAATCAAGACCTTATGTTAGTTAAAGTGCAACCCGGTTGCGGATGTACTGCTGCCAATTACACTCGAACAGCTGTACCTCCCGGTGGAAAAGGTTTTATTGATGCTACTTATGATCCTTATAACAGACCCGGTAGTTTTCATAAAAACATCAAGGTTTATACCAATGAGCCAGTTGACAGTGCAAAAACCGGAGGCGCTCCACTTTTGTTATTTATCAAAGGAAATGTTGAAAAAAGACCTCCAACAGTTTATGAATTAGCGGGATATAAAGAAGGAAACGGAAAAATCAGAGTAAAGGAAAGAAACGGGAAAATCGCAACTACCAATGCTCAAAAAGGAAAATATGACTTCTTAATCAGAAACTTTAGTAATATTTCATCTCCTATTGAATTTTTAAATCTTCCAAAGTACATCACCGTTCAAACTTCATTTGGTAAGGAATTAAAACCGGATCAAGAAGGAACCATCACTGTAACTTTCGATGCAGCTTTGAAAAACCAAATTGGAGAATTCAGAGAAGTGGTGATTATAAATTCAAATGATTCTTTAGAAAGAAAGATTGCATTACAAATTGAGATGTCTGTAAAAGAGGATTTTTCTAAGATGACACCAAGTCAATTGAAAATGGCGCCAGTTCTTGTTGTTGAGATGGACACTGTTAATTTTGGTGAAATTTTAACAAATACACAAGCTAATAAAACGATCAAAATAACCAATAAAGGAAAAACACAACTTTCTATTAGACAAATCATCTTAAGTAGAAGTATTTTCACTGCCAAAGCTGAAACAATGATTCTTGAGCCTGGTCAAAGCACCATTTTGACGATCAACTTGAATCCCAGAAACTTAACCGGTGTTCAAAATGCAACTTTAGACTTGATCAGCAACGATCCAAAACATCCTACAAAAACTTTGGTTTTATTTACTTCAGTAAAGGCTAAATAGTTATAATAATTGCCAATCAGCAATTTTCATATCATCATCTTGTAAAATAGCAAGATAATTCATATACCTAGAGGAGGGGATTTTACCCTCCTCTACTGCTTTTATAACTGCACATCCGGGTTCATGAACGTGCGAGCAGTCGGAGAATTTACAGCAATTATTATATTGACGGATTTCAGGGAAATAATCTCTGATCTCCTCTTTTGAGTATTCAATTAATCCAAACTCCTTAATTCCGGGAGTATCGATAATAAAACTAGAATCATTTAAGAGAAACATTTGGGCAAAAGTGGTGGTATGTTTCCCTTTTTTATGATAATCGGAGATTTCACCCACTTTTAAATTCAAATTGGGAAAAATGGTATTGATCAATGCAGACTTTCCGACACCGGAATGACCACTGAACAAGGAGACACTCCCATCCATTTTCATTTTGAGTTCATTTAATCCTAGGTTGGTTTTGATAGAAGTAAACAGCACCTCGTAACCAATAGATTCATACAAATGTGCCACTTTTTGAACTACTTTTAAGTCCTCTTCAGCGTAGATATCCATTTTATTAAACACAAGGGTTGTAGGGATTCTAAACCCTTCAGAAGCGACTAAAAAGCGGTCAATAAAGCCAAGTGAGGTTCTGGGTTCAAAAAGGGTAACTACTAAAAAAGCTCGATCGATATTGGCAGCTATCAAGTGGCTTATTTTGGAAAGATTTGTAGATTTCCGATCTATGTAATTCTTACGGTTTCTAATATTTGTAATAGTACCGGAGCCATCTTCTAAGATATCAAAATAGACATAATCCCCAACAACGATTGGATTGGTATTTTTGATCCCTTCGATCCTAAATTTACCTCTCAAACGACAATTAATAATCGCTTTGGATTCATCCAAAACTTCGTACCAGTGACCGGTTGATTTAAGGACGAGTCCAACCATGTTTTAAGGAATTAAGATCAAACGAAAACCAAGGCAATTCATTTTTTGATTTGGAGTGCCATTATTTCGGTAGGTTATTCTTGTATACAACTGATTATCGAGCCAGCTACCCCCTCTATACACCCGCGAATTTCCAGTTTTAGGACCTGTTGGATCAGTTTTATCTTCGGGAGTATAAGGGGCATAATAATCAGAACACCATTCCCATACATTTCCTGACATATCGAACAAGTTCAACTCATTAGGATTTAATTTACCGACTGCATGATACATTCTATTCGAATTTTCTATAAACCATGCCACTTTTTTGATATCTTTATGTCCGGAATAGATAGTATGTTTAGATTTGTTTCCCCCTTTAGCAGCGAACTCCCATTGAGCTTCAGTTGGAAGTGCAAAATGGAGAGAAGTTAAATGATTTAATTGTTTTATAAAATCTTGAATATCATTCCAACTCACATTAGTCACCGGATAATTATTATTTTTTAAAGAGTTTGGATTAGAACCCGAAATATTAGACCATAAAATTTGTGTTACTTCGTATTGTGAAATATAGTATGGTGACAAAGTAACTCTTTGAATTGGTTTTTCATATTCTGTACATAAAGAATCCAAAGATTCCATGCATCCCAAAGAGAAAGTTCCACCATCAACAAAGATAAGTTGAGCCAAAAGATCATTGATCACTTGTCTTTGAATTTGAGAAGCATTGCGGCTCCATGCCATTTTCAACTTTTTGTTGGTATTTTTAACTTTATAAAAAATGGTATCTCTGGAGATGGCATCCAAAGAATCATTCTTACGAAAAAACTCATCTCTTCTATCTACGGTACGGAGTTTACTTCTTCTGCAGGAACTGTAAAAAAAGCCGGAGAAAATGAGTAATCCAATAATTAACAGCCAAGTCGATATTTTAACCTTTTTGAATTTCACCATACTTAAATCGATTTAAGCCCAATGATTTCGCGAACTTCACGAATGGTTTTTTGTGCATTTTCGCGCGCTTTTTCAGCTCCCATCTTCGCCACTTTAGAAAGATAGGCGTCATCACTTCTTAAAGAGAGAATTTTATCGTAAATAGGTGTTGTAAAACTGATCATATCGGAAGCTAATTGCTTTTTAAGATCTCCATATCGAATTTGGCAAGTATTATATTGATCTTCAAAAAATTGAATGGTTTCAGGAGCAGAAACTGCATTCATTAATTGGAATAGATTTTCAATGGATTGAGGTTTCTCTTGATTAGGTTCTGTAGGGCCTGAATCTGTAACAGCCTTCATCACTTTTTTACGGATCACTTCAGGAGTATCTGAAAGGTAAATACAAGAACTCTCGTTATCTGATTTTGACATTTTAGTTGACCCATCTAATCCTGGAATCTTGACCAATTGTTCTCCAAAATTATAGGCAACAGGCAATTTAAAATAGTCCACTTTGTAAAAACTATTGAATCTTTGAGCAAAGTCTCTAGTCATTTCCAAATGTTGTTCCTGATCTTTACCTACCGGAACCTTATCAGCTCTGTGAAGTAGAATATCGGAAGCCATTAAAACAGGATACCCTAATAAACCAACATTCACGTTATCGGGCTTTCACGTTATCGGGCTGACGTCTAACTTTGTCTTTAAATGAGCTAACTCTTTGTAATTCTCCAACATAAACATGCATAGAAAGCAATAAATTTAACTCACAAACTTCAGGAACATCACTTTGAACATAAATAACAGCTTTTTCAGGATCTAATCCAGCAGCAATATAATCAATCAGTACATTTCTGATGTGACCGTTCAATTCTTTTGTATTGGGATGAGTTGTTAGTGAATGATAATCTGCAATAAAAAAATAACAATTATTCTCTTCCTGCATTCTGATAAAATTTTTCAAAGCACCAAAATAGTTGCCTAAATGTAGAAAACCAGTAGGTCTAATTCCGCTTAAAACTGTGTCCATATTCATTTTTAAAATTCGCATGCAAAATTACATTTTTTATTTGTCGAACGAATAAGATTTTTTATTATTATTGTAAATTAATTTTTAGGATATTAAATATAAAGACTATGATAAAAAAGCTAACCTTTTCGTTTTTTGCTATACTATTGGTTTTCAATAGTTTGGTTTTAGCTCAAACTGTAAATCCTTATGTTGATTTCAGTGCTCCGGAACTAAAAGAAAACAAAAAATATGCGCAAAATTTTAATCCTGGGAACTATGATTCCAAAATTTTGTACAATTGCATGACCGATATGATAGATTATGCAAGAAAAAAATATTTTTATCTTGAGCCATTGAAGCACCATGAAATGTTAGATTCAACCGCTGGTATGCAAGCACTTTACCAAGCTATGGAGAATGAAAAAACCGATATAAATGTAGCACCTTATAAAACAGTTTTTTATCGACTTAAAAAATATGGGTTATCTCATAGAGGGATTGAGATTGTAACAAAGGGTCGAGCTACTTTAGGAATTCAAGAATATACGTATTATGATTTATGTTTGGAATTATTGACTCCAATCATGAAAAACTTGAAGCTCTCTAAACAACTTTTGGACAAACAATACACCTACATGGGTTTTGCATGTGAACCTGATGAGTTTTCAAAAACAATGTACGCTTCCATTATTTTAGGAAATGACAGAACCTTTCAGGTTTTCAAATCCTCTGTTATGGATAGAAACCTGCCCATTTCTAAGGGAAAAGGGGGGTTAGGATATTATGATGAGAGTATTTGTAAAAAATGTATAGATGAACAAACTTTAGAACTCCTTTCAGAATTTATTACTGTTGATAAAGAAGGTAATGTTTATTTGGAATGTGATGACAGCAAACAACTTAGAAAAATGATCGGTAAAGAGGGAGATGGTATCGTTTTAGATTTCATCATGATGAGTCAATATGACTGCCAGGATATGGTCATTGATAACGATAAGATTTTCAGAGGTACAATAACAAAACCAATCACTTTCGATAAAATAATTGCTGCTAATGAGATTGATGATAAGAGTTTAAAAGTAAAAGCTATCATCAGTAAAGTTCCTGAAACGATAGATTTAAACGACGAATTTTTCATCAATATTATATTTGTTAAAGATGAAAACATAGCTTGTAGAACAATTACTAAGAAAGCAATTGAAGCACATAATGTTAAATCGACTGATAAAATTCAGTTTTTGAAAGATGAAAAAACCATTGCAGCTCCAGGAGAATGGGTTGCTGTCAGTGAAAAAAGCAGTTACGAGGTGTTAATCCCATTTACTCAAGCGAACAAAAACGTTTACACTGAGAACGAAATTGATTCTATTATTAAAGCTAATAATCCTAACCTTCCTCCTTATAAAATTGAATCTATTGATGTGATTTCATGCACTTCCATTGATCAAATTAATAATCCAACATTACAAAAAAACTTTAAAACTAAGGCAGAAAGTATTAAAAAAGCTTTAGGAACTTTATTTGCCGGAATTCCTGTAACTACATCAACTGGTGATAGTTGGGAACAATTCAAGATTGAAATTGAAAAAATCCAGGATTTTTACTATTTTGCTTTATTCACTAAAGAGGAAGCTATAAAAAAATTACGTGAAAATAATAATGAGATAGCAAAACAATTAGAAAAAGATCTATTATCTAAACAACGTTATGCTAAATTGGTTTTCCACATTGTTTTTCAAATTGATGGTGCTAATGAACAAGAGTTCGCTTCGTACAAATTTAATCAAGCGATTGAACAAAAAAACTATCCTTTTGCCATGTCTATTCAACAATATATCATGCGTCAAATGGAGTTTCAAAGATACAAAAATTTCAATGTAGATAAATTATATGTTCCTGAAACAAAACAATTTATTCCATTCTTGACCAATAATTTGTACATGATGTACTATCAAGGTACAACTATGGATGAGAAAATCCAAATTAAAATGAGAAGAGTTTTCAATATGGATGTTAAAAATCCTGTGTCAAACTATAATATTACTCTTGTAGATATCTTTGGAACTCCAATTACAAACAATGCTCAAATCCTTAAAATTCAGACAGATTTAGACAAATTATATACGCTTCCAACCTTACCCGTTGATCGGATTAACAATCTTAACATGGCTTTTCAGGTTAAAATACTTGAATTTTTAGCTACAGCGCCTAAGACTAATGATAACATTACCTTAACAGCCAATACTTATCTCAAAATTAAAGCTATTCGGAATCCTGTTTTAGATAGTTGGGAAGCTGCGTACAAATTAGCCTATATCTTCATCAAAGGTGGTGATTATGATTATGCTATTGAGATCATGACTCCATTCTTAGATAATCCTAAGATTTCTGAAGATTTTCTATTTGCTTATATCTCACTTACCGGATATAGAGAAGAATATTTTATGAGTTCTCTTTTTACTAAAGCAGTAAAAATGGCAGAACTTAGAAATCCTAAATATTTATGTGTTTTATTGAACAAATTAACTCCTTGCATCTACGACAATGAAGAAATTCGAAAAATTGGATGTGATTTTTGCAAATAAACTATTTAAACTTTACTAAATGAATTTTGAAGCTCTTAACAAGATCAGTTATGGTCTCTACTTAATTACGACCCATTATGAAGGGGTTGACTATGGTTTTGTGGGTAATGCCTTTATGCAAGTAACAGCTGAACCCTCACAAATTATAATCGCTTCTAACAAAGAAAACCACTCTACAGAAATCATCAGCAAATCCAAAAAAATTGGGATCATTGTCATTGGACAAAATACCAAAAGGGAATTGATCGCCAATTTTGGATATAAAAGTAGTAGAAACATCAACAAATTTGAAGGTTATAAAGTACATTATTCTCCATTACACGTTCCTATAATCACTGACAACATGTGTGCCTGGATGGATGCTGAAGTGAAACAGGAATTTGACGTAGGCACTCACATTTTATATCTTTGTGATTTGGTAAACGGTGACGTAATCGATCCAAATGAACCACTTCTTACTTATGATTATTATAGAAACGTTTTCAAACTTAAATCTCCCAAGACAGCTCCAACTTACGTGGATCCAAAGGTAAAAAAAGCCGAACAAACCAATCATGAAGTGCATGTTTGCGAAGTTTGTGGATATGAATACCATCCTTCATTAGGGGATGCCGATCAACATATCCCTGCCGGAACTCCTTTTGAAGAACTTCCGGATAACTGGAAATGTCCATTATGTAGTAAAGGAAAAACTTTTTTCAAAAAAAAGTAATCTATGAATAGGAATATAAAAGTGATTTATACCGGTGGAACAATCGGTATGATCAAGAACGCCATCACGGGTGCATTAGAACCTTTCCATTTTAGCGATGTTTATGAACATCTTCCTATGCTGAAATTGATTGAAGCTAATATTGACTTCGAAGAATTACTCCCATTAATCGACTCTTCCGATACCAATCCCACTTTCTGGAAAAGACTAGCCCAAAGGATCTATGATCAGTATGAACAATATGACGGCTTTGTAATCCTGCACGGTACTGACACTATGTCATATACGGCATCAGCATTATGTTTTTTATTGGAGAATCTTTCAAAACCAGTGATCTTAACAGGATCCCAGTTGCCATTGGGAATAATGCGTTCTGATGGTCGCGAAAATATCTTAAACTCCATTGAGATTGCTTCAGCTCATATCAAAGGTGTTCCCAGAGTTCCGGAAGTTTGTATCTATTTTGAAAACTCATTGTATCGGGGAAACAGAACCTACAAGGATAATGCAGAACATTTCAATGCGTTTATGTCGGCTAACTATCCAAAGTTAGCTGAAGTGGGCGTTAACATTAAATACAATGATCCCTTTATTGCCAAATGTAGCGATAAACAATTGATTCTTCATACAGAAATTGACGAAAATATTGGAATATTAAAATTGTATCCCGGAATCACATCCCAGGCAATACGTTCCATTTTAGACACTCCTGACTTGAGAGCTATCATTATGGAAACCTACGGAACCGGCAATGCTCCCTCAGACACAAACTTCTTGAATCTTTTAAAAGAAGCCATCGATCGTGGAATCATCATTGTAAGTGTAACCCAATGTAAAGGGGGCGGAACTGTTGAAATTGGAAAATATGGTGCCAGTGTCGCTTTAGGTGAAATTGGAGTCGTTAGTGGAAATGACATCACTACAGAAGCAGCAGTGGCCAAGCTTATGTATTTGCTTGGCCACCCTTTGTCTACTGCTGAAATAAAATTCTGGATGGGAATCTCTCTCAGAGGAGAGATCACCGTTTAATTACTACTTTCAGGAAGTAATATTGTTCTTACATACTCATTGTGTTTCATGTATTGAGCCACTGCCTTAACATCGTCAATAGTCAATTCATTTACCAATGCTTTGTATTGTTCTAAAGTATAAAAAGGATTTTCCAAGAAATAGAACCCTTTGATTCCACTAGTCCATGTTCTGTTATTTTCTAAAGAAACTTCATAGCTTCTGATCATTTGTTCTTTCACTTTTTTCAAATCAATAGCTGTTGGGCCATTTGTAATCACTTCATCAATAGTTGCCCAGATAGCATTGGTTAACTCCTCAATTCTAGCAGGCTCGCAACCCAGATTGATATTCATTGTGATCTTTCCAACAGGCCATTTTGTAGGAGAAACTGACAATCTTGCTCCGTAAGTACCACCTAACTTTTCGCGAATATTTTCTGTGAGTTTGATTTGCATAACACTATTTAATGCTGAAATCGCTAACATCGATTTTTCACTCCAAACATAAGGTTGATAAGTTCCGATTGAAACCACTGTTTTTTCAGAAACGCCCATTTTGAATGTTTTGTCAACAACACCTTTAGCAAACTCTGGTTGTCTGATGATAAAATCCTCTTTCATGCTCTTTCCCGGAATTCCACCAATATATTTTTCGATCATTGGGATTGCTTGATTCACATCAATATTTCCTACAAGGACAAAGGTAAAATCACCGGCATTAGTAAATCTTTCTTTAAAAATCTTTTTCATCTCTCCTAAATTCATCTTGGTGATATTTTTATCATCCAAGAAGATCATACGAGAATAATTAGGATACATTTGTTGTTGTGTAAACTTAGAGAATTGATAATCTCTTGAGTTTTTTTGCATACTGATCTGATCTTTCCATTCAGTCATCATACGATCTAAAACATCTTGATCTGCTCTTGGTGCTTCGAAATACATATATAGATGTTGTAAGAAATATTCGAAATCTTTTACGGTTGACGTACCGTTAAATCCTTCTTCATAAGTGGAAATATAAGGATATATTGAATATTTTTTTCCCATCATAAATTTGGTATAATCTACAGAAGTGTAGTTTCCGATACCGGAAGAACTAACTACATCGGTTGAATAATATGCATTAATCAGTTTATTATCAGGATATTTGGAGTTTCCACCCACACTAAAAGCAACTAATTGAATTTCGTCATTTTGATAAGTGGTAGGTTTAATAATCACTTTGGCACCATTACTCAAAACAAGCTCGGTATAGCCCAATACACTATTCTCTTTTTTGCTGGTCACTTTGCCCGGAACTGGTTGTTTCACTAAGAAAGGTGATGTGTTAACCTTGTCAATATATGGAGTGGTTTTCATGTTTTTCACTTTGTCGAAAATCTTTTGAATATCGATTTCAGTTGGTACTTTAATCTCATTCTTTTCCGGCATGGTCAATACAACAGTGATATTCTCTTCAGAGATCATCTCTTTGATTAAATTATTGATCTCGTTAATGGTGATATCATTGATAAAAAGTTTTGTTAACTCGAAATTCATCGAATCACTAATAAATGGTCTATCTCCGTAGAAGGAATTCGCTAGTGTATAAGCATGATTTCTGGAATCTTTTTTATCTGCTTCTTTTGCAGATTTTTCCATAGATGCCAAGAAACTACTTTTCGATCTTTCAAATTCAGTAGCTAAAAAGCCGTGTTGCTCCAATCTTTTAATCTCGGTCAACATCACTTCTAATGTAGGTAACGCTTTACCCTCTTTGGCTGAAAATGATAATGAAAAAGCATCATTTTTCTTTGACCAATAATCACCATACCATGCACCACCCCAGGTGAATGGTGATGTTTTTTGTTCACTGATCTCATCATAACGTTGTCTTAACATGTGACAAAATAGATTGATGGTCATCACTTTGCGATAATCCGCATAGGTTTTAAAAACCATCGCTGGCTTTTTGTAGTTAACACTGATATCGGTGCTGGTAGCCTCTTTATCAGATGCAATAGCGATTAATGGCTTTTGATTGCCGGGAATTTCATAAACGGTTCTGTTTAATGGTGTTGTGGCAGGTGCTGTCATGGTAAAGAAATCTTTTACTTTCTTTTCCATCTCAACAGGATCAAAATCACCTACGATTATAATGGACATATTGTCAGTTCTATACCAAGATTTGTAAAAATCTCTTAAAGATTTATAGGTAAAACCTTGAAGATTTTCAAGTGTTCCGATTGGCAAACGAGAAGCATAAGGGGAACCTTTTAACTCGATAGGAAGTGTTTTCGCCATTAAACGTTCATCAGCACTTCTATAAACGCGCCACTCTTCAATGATTACGCCACGTTCCTTATCGATTTCGTTTTCAGTCATAAGCATATTGAATGCCCATCCATCCAGAATTTTAAGCCCCATATCAAATAAAACGGAGTCATCAGTTGGAAGTACAACATAATATTGGGTGCTTTCAAGACCGGTAGAGGCGTTGATATCTCTTCCGAAGATCACCCCTTTCTTTTCCAACTCGCTTACAAGAGTATTTCCCGGGTATTGTTTCGATCCGTTGAATCCCATGTGTTCACAGAAGTGAGCCAAACCCATTTGGTCGTCTCTTTCAAGAACAGAACCAGCGTCAACAGCCAAGAAAAATACAGCACGTTTTTCTGGTTTTTTATTGGCTCTGATGTAATATTTTAAACCATTTTCCAGCTGACCTGTGATCACTTTTTGATCGGAGGGCAACTGTTGATTGGTAATGTTGGTGGGTTTAGAAGTCTGTGCGTTTCCAAGCCCTGTGGCCATCATCAAAACGGCCAAGAAGAACAATTTTAATAATTTCATAATCATATCATTTTGGTTAATGTATTCAAAAGTGCGGGGCAAAGATACAAAAAAAATGTGCTAATGTGCTAGTGTGCTAATTTTCGGGCGTAAGGGACAAGGGGGAAGAAGGTAAAAAGTAAGAAGTAAAAAGTAAAAAGTAAAAACACTGTGTTCCATTGTGCAACCACTGTGTTCCACTGTGATTATTTCTATAACCAAATACCATAAAAAAATGTACTTTTGTTGCCTTAAATCAATAAAAATGGTCATAATTCTTTCTCTCATTTTTCTAATACTCATTGGAATTTATTTTTATATGAAACTTCCTGTATTTGGGAAGGCTCCAGACAAGAGTGACCTTGAGAAATTTTCAAAATTATCCAATTTCAAAAACGGTACATTTCAAAACATTCATGAAACCAAAATGTTAGCGGACGGGAAATCGATGCCCAAAGTGATTTTAAAATTTATTTTTGGCAAGAAACCCGGAATAAAACCTATTCGACCTATTCCTTCTATAAAATCGGACCTAACAAATCTCCCTGTTCATGAAGATATTCTGATTTGGTTGGGACACTCCTCTTATTTTCTTCAACTCAATGGAAAACGTTTTCTCATCGATCCTGTTTTTAGTGCCTATGCTTCTCCCCTTCCTAACGTAAACAAATCTTTCCCCGGAACCAATATTTATTCCGCCACAGACATGCCCGAGATCGATTATTTATTGATAACACATGATCATTATGACCATTTGGACTACAAATCCGTAAAAGCTTTACAGAACAAAACTCAAAAAGTGATTTGTGGATTGGGCGTAGGCTCACATTTCAGACACTGGAAATTTGATCCCCATAAAATTATGGAACTCAACTGGAATGAAACATTTCAATCTGATGACCAGATGTCAATTCATACTACTCCCGCAAGACATTTCTCCGGTCGATCAACGAATAGGAACTCTACTTTATGGCTCTCATTTATTGTTCAAACACCAACATTTAAAATTTTCTTTGGAGGAGATGGTGGGTATGATACTCATTTTAAAGAGATTGGAGAAAAATTTGGGAAAATTGACCTTGCTATTCTTGAAAATGGTCAATACAATCTGGCTTGGAGAAATATCCATTCTTTACCCGAAGAGGTGTTGCAAGAGGCGATTGATCTGAATGCAAAGCGCATCCTCCCCGGACACTCCTGCAAATATGCACTTTCTATCCACCCTTGGGATGAACCACTAAACAGGATTGCTGAGATCAATTTGAATCATCATATTCCTCTGGTTACGCCTATGATTGGAGAGTTGGTGTATTTACAGAATGAACAACAAAGTTTTAAAGAGTGGTGGAGAGATGTGGAAATGTGCTCATTTGCTCAAATACCAATTTGCTAATTTACCAATTTGCTAATTCTTTTTCTGCCATTTTTGCAACACTCCCGCTTTTTTCGTGTCATTTTGTCGGTTTTTTACCTATTTTTGCGTTTTGCACGCTTTTTGCATAGTTTAAGGCGAAAATAATAATAACTAAAATAAATACCATTATGAACGTAAACATTAAACCATTAGCAGACAGAGTTTTAGTAGCTCCAGCAGAAGCTGAACAAAAAACCGCAGGTGGAATCATTATCCCTGACACCGCAAAAGAAAAACCTCAAAAAGGTACCGTTGTGGCTGTTGGCCCAGGTAAAAAAGATGAACCCATGACTGTTAAAGTGGGTGATGCAGTGCTTTACGGCAAATATGCCGGTACAGAACTTTCCTTAGAAGGGGAAAATTACCTCATCATGAAAGAGAGCGATATCCTCGCAATCATCTAAAAATCCGTATCTTTACCGATACTTTTCATTAAAATATTAACCATTAAAAATATATAACAATTATGGCAAAGAACATAGTTTATGACTGGGAAGCTCGCGATGGCTTAAAAAAAGGTGTTGATGCATTAGCAAATGCAGTGAAAGTTACTTTAGGACCAAAAGGTAGAAATGTGATCATCGACAAAAAATTCGGTGCTCCTCAAATCACTAAAGATGGGGTAACCGTTGCTAAAGAGATCGAATTGAGTGATGCTATCGAAAATATGGGTGCTCAAATGGTGAAAGAGGTGGCCTCTAAAACCAATGATCAAGCGGGTGATGGTACTACAACTGCTACCGTTTTGGCTCAGGCAATCTTTAATACCGGATTGAAAAACGTTACAGCCGGCGCTAATCCAATGGATTTGAAACGTGGTATAGACTTAGCTGTTGCTGAAGTGATCAAAAACTTAAAATCTCAATCTCAAACCATCGGCAGCGACCATGAAAAAATTGAACAAGTAGCTACTATTTCAGCAAATAACGACAGCAGCGTAGGTAAAATCATCGCTGAGGCTATGGATAAAGTAAAAAAAGAGGGTGTAATCACCATCGAAGAAGCAAAAGGTACTGAAACCAACGTGAAAATCGTGGAAGGTATGCAATTTGACAGAGGATATATCTCTCCTTACTTCATCACAGATGCTGAAAAAATGGAATCTGTATACGAAAACCCATTCATTTTGATCTATGACAAAAAGATCAGCAACATGAAAGAGTTTTTACCAATCTTAGAAAAAGTGGTACAAACCGGTCGCCCACTATTGATCATCTGCGAAGATGTTGAAAGTGAAGCTCTTGCAACTCTTGTTGTAAACCGTCTTCGTGCCGGATTAAAAATAGTTGCCGTAAAAGCTCCAGGATTTGGTGACAGAAGAAAAGAGATGTTGGAAGATATCGCCATCTTAACCGGTGGTTATGTAATCTCAGAAGACAAAGGTTTCAAATTGGAAGATACTCAATTGGAAATGTTAGGAAACGCTGAGAAAATCGTGGTTGACAAAGAAAATACAACTATAGTAAGCGGTAAAGGTTTGAAAGAATCATTAGAAGGACGTATTGCACAAATCAAATCACAAATTGAAAAGACAACATCTGACTACGATCGTGAAAAATTACAAGAACGTCTAGCAAAATTAGCCGGTGGTGTAGCTGTGATTTACGTAGGTGCTGCTTCAGAAGTAGAAATGAAAGAGAAAAAAGATCGCTTTGATGACGCTTTACATGCAACCCGCGCTGCTGTAGAAGAAGGTATCATCCCAGGTGGTGGTGTTGCTTATCTTACAGCAATTGAATCATTGAATGGCGTTGCTTTTGAAAATGAAGATCAAAAGATTGGTATTGAGATCGTTCGTAGAGCGTTGGAAGAACCACTTCGTCAAATTGTAACCAATGCCGGAAAAGAGGGATCTGTAGTTGTAAACGCAGTGAAAGAAGGCAAAGGAAAAATCGGATACAATGCAAGAACAGATGTTTACGAAGATTTGATCAAAGCAGGTGTCATCGACCCAACCAAAGTAGCTCGTATTGCCTTAGAAAATGCCGCTTCAATCGCAGGTATGTTACTAACTACCGAGTGTGTTTTAGCTGAAATCAAAGAGGAAACTCCAGCAGCTCCTGCCATGCCAGGTGGTATGCCCGGAATGTACTAATCGATTATACTTTACGGAAAAAATGGAAAGGATCACTTCAAGGTGGTCCTTTTTTGTTATTGGGTTTTGGGTCTTGGGTTTTGGGTTTTGGGTTTTAGTTATCAGGTTTCAGTTATCAGGTATCAGTTTTTACTTCTTACTTTTTACTTTTTATTTATTCCCCCTTCCCCTTGTCCCTTTCCCCCAATTAGCTTATTATCACATTCGCTTATTAGCTTATTAATCAGGGCTTTCCGGTTCCGCCCAACGCGGGCACAATCTCACGAATAGACTAACAGCCCCTCACTCCGGAGGAGTGTTATATTGGTAGCAAATGAAACCCCCACCCCCACCATTTCGAATCACTCCGTAGGAGTGAAATCGTAATATGAATTAATTAATCCAATCAATATAAAAAAAGTATTGCATATTGAAATTCTTTTTTTAAATTTGCATCCATAATAAAATACACCCTAAACTTTCCCAAAGGTGAACAATACATGCCAAGTTGGATGAATATATTCACTTTTTAAGGTTTTAAGGTAAACATATAAACGAGTTAGCATTCAGTGGAGAAAACGCAGAGCAAACAAGAAACAGTAAGCATAACAGACAAAATAAAATGAGTAAAAACAATTAAAAAAGGAGGACAAAAATGCGACACAAGCGATTAAAATTAAGTGCCGTACTCTTGTTAGGACTAGGACTGACAGGACTGCAAGCACAAACCAGCGTTAACGCCACAGGCACTAATGCTTCTGGAAGCGGAGGCACGGTGAGCTATTCCGTAGGACAAGTTGTTTACACCACCAACACAGGAGCAAGTGGTTCTGTGGCACAAGGCGTACAACAACCATTCGAAATTTCGATAGTAACAGGAATTGAAGAAGCCAAAGGCATAAACCTTTCGGTTTCGGCTTATCCCAATCCTACTACCGATTATCTTACATTGAGTATTGATGATTT
>Ga0209098_1001820_pt1 | contig 19683 bp, 21 predicted proteins | sample AD_JPNHW1_MetaG_FD_184429 | JGI IMG/M metagenome (GOLD analysis project Ga0209098, IMG submission 184429) | Active sludge microbial communities of municipal wastewater-treating anaerobic digesters from Japan - AD_JPNHW1_MetaG (SPAdes) (version 2) | ecosystem: Engineered > Bioreactor > Anaerobic... | reverse complement strand
CTGGCGGTCGCTGGTGATGTTCTCCAGGTAACCGACCAGGCACACCTTAAAGAATACCACCGGGTCGAGGCTCTTTTGTCCGCATCGCCCGTAATACTTTCGCGTGATGGGATATAAAAAGGATAAATCCAGTGTGTCGTGGAGCCTGCGGTAGAAACTGGTTTCAGGAACCCGCCTTGATAACTGGAAACTGGAAAAAAGCTTCTCCTGGTAAATCTTATGCCCCTGCATTTTTTTATTTCAAGATACTCATTATGCCGCGATTAACATCCAAAATATTATTATATTTACTAGCATTTTACTGTGAATTGCGCAACAGGCACTTAATACGTTATGGCGCATAATATGTGTGCAAGACACATCAATTTCAATTTGGATAATTGTAACTTTAAAGTTACCTTTGGCTTTATTTATTTGACACATGGAGAAAATTCGAGAGGTAATTGCATACAAGAACTATTTTGTAGATTTCTTGACCAAGCAACCAATTAAGGTTCAGGACAAGATCTTCAAAATCATTGAAGCCATCGAAACTTTGGAGAGAATACCAACAACCTATTTGAAACTTATTTCAGGGACAAATGGACTTTACGAAGCAAGAATCCAATTAGGGTCAGACATTTGGCGTGTTTTCTGCTTCTTCGACAAAGGGAAATTAGTGATCCTTTTAAATGGATTTCAGAAAAAGACACAGAAAACGCCGAAAAACGAAATTGAGAAAGCAATATCTTTAATGAAAGAGTATCATGAAAGCAGAAAATAACAACAAAGACATTACAACTTGGTCTCAAATCAAAGATCAGGTTTACGGAGAAAAAGGGACAGAAAGACGAGACAATCTTGATAGAGAAGCTGAATCTTTTAAAATTGGACTTTTGTTAAAAAAGGCAAGAGAATCGCGCAACATGACTCAAGAGGAATTAGCGCAAATCATCGACAAGAAAAGAACCTATATTTCTCGTGTTGAGAATGATGGAAGTAATATAACATTAAGTACGCTTTTTGACATAGTTGAGAAGGGACTGGGTGGAAAAGTTCGAATTTCGATAGATGTCTAATGTTGAATGAATTACGACTCCATAATATCAGTAGCCGTTGCACAACGCCTGATTTTTGAGCAGATTTTGTCGGGATTTTGAAAAAAGGAATTGGTGGTTGGAAAGATTTTAAAAAGCTGGGTTTTTTATCGTTTTTTCAGTTTCGGGCGTTAAACAGGGCCTGAAAAACCAAAGAAATACTGTTTTTAGCGCCAATTCCGGGGACATTACCCCAACTGCGGTTTCAACTTTGGTTGTGATGAACTTCAGCAGCTTTTTCAGGTTATAGGCCGTCGCGGCAAGGTGCATTACCTTGTTGGCTTGTTTGATGCCTATGGTGTTGATCTTTCGCAGTCCCATAAACTGGGTGAGTGTTCCCCAAACCGGTTCAACCGTTGATTGTCGCTTGCTTTTCATCTGGCGGCCAAACCGGCTCTTCACCCGCTCATTGTTCCGTTCGTACTGTTCAACCCAGATGGTGATTAAAGAATACCACCGGGTCGAGGCTCTTTTGACCACATCGCCCGTAATACTTCCGCGTGATGGGATATAAAAAGGATAAATCCAGTGTATCGCGCAGCCTGCGGTAAAAACTGGTCTCAGGAACACGCCTTGACAACTGTAAACTGGAGAAAAGCTTCTCCTGGTAAATCTTATGCCCTTGCATTTTTTTATTTCAAGATACTCATTATACCGCTATTAATATCCAAAATATCATTATATTTACTAGCATTTTACTGTGAATTGCGCAACAGGCACATCAGCTACCCGTCAAGTGCGGGTTCGGTGGTTTTCGGTGTGCATCTTTCCGCTCGGGTTTTTTTTCGGCTTGATCTCACCTCTGACGAGACAATTCCTCTGCTATCGCGCGATTGTATCGCGTGGCAAAGAACAAGAATAGCTGCAAAAAAATACACGATGGAATGGTGGGGCAGCAAATTAAATCGCAAATAGTAATCAAATGAAGTCGGAAGAAATTAAAAATTTGTTTTTCCAATTTGAGGCAGCAGCTTCCGAACTGGAAGGAGTTGAATGCTGGAGCGCGCGCGAATTGCAAGATTTATTGGGATATAGCAAATGGGAGAATTTTGAAAAAGTAATCCAAAAAGCGAGAGATGCCTGCAAAAATGCCGGTGAAGAAATCGACTATCATTTTCCTGACGTCAGGAAGATGATAACTAAAGGAAAAGGTGCTAAAGATGAGATAGATGACATTCTTTTAACCCGTTACGCTTGTTACCTGATCGCTCAAAATGGCGATAGCCGAAAAGAGAAAATTGCGTTTGCCCAAAACTATTTTGCAGTGCAAACCCGCAGGGCCGAATTGGTTGAGCAACGGATTTTAGAATACGAACGGGTAAAAGCCCGTGAGAAATTAAGCCAAACGGAGAGGCAACTTTCGGGCATTCTCTATGAGCGTGGAGTCGATAACCAGGGTTTTGCAATAATCAGGAGTAAAGGCGATCAGGCTTTGTTCCGATTAAATACCCAAATGCTTAAACGTAAATTGGGTGTGCCTGAAAGTAGGCCAATTGCTGATTTTCTTCCTACCATTGGTATTAAAGCGAAAGATTTAGCTGCTGAAATGACAGGATTGAATGTACAAAACAAAGACCTAAAAGGGCAAACAAAAATTGAAAGAGAGCATATTGAGAATAATCTTGCGGTTAGGAATATGCTGACTCAAAGAGGAATTGTACCAGAAAATCTTCCTCAGGCCGAAGATGTGAAAAAACTACAACGGAAACTTGATGGAGATGAGAAGAAGCTGTTACAAGTTAAGAAAAGGAAAAAATGACCTTTGCTATTCTACTACCGCGCGATTGTACCCTCCGCTACCCCTCGTTTAGCGTAGCATTAACGATGTTGGTTTGTCTATGACGCACTGCTTTCAAACTGGGGTCGAAACGGAGCTAAAAGCTCATAACTTATTTCTCCCTCGTTACAAACAAAGGGGCGAGGGCAGAAGCCGGTTGGGAGAATAATCCCGGTCGGCTTTTGTGTTTTATCCCAAATAGTTTTCCGAAAATTGCAGAAATACCTGTAACCTTTTTCATTTGCAGAGGTTAACAGTTTAAATTTAATCAAATAAACGGATCGATACTTGGAGACACTATCGGACAACGAATTGATGCGAAAGGTTCAAAAAGGCAACATCGATATGATGGGTTTGCTTTACGAACGGTATAACCGACAGCTGTACAGGTTCCTGTATAACATGACGCGCCAAAAAGAACTGAGCGAAGATTTGGTTCAGAATGTTTTTATCAGGATGCTGAAGTACAACGATGGTTTTAAAGGGCATGGCGAATTTCGCACCTGGATGTACCGCGTTGCCCGCAATGTGGTTTACGATCATTTTAAAAGAGCAGGCAAAACTCCGGCACACACCGATGTTGCTGATTACGAAACCCGCATTGAAGGCGATCATGCGTCGGACATGGCGATGGTCAAAGCCGAGGAATTGCGTGCACTTGAAGCGGCAATGACCATGCTGAGCATCGAAAACCGCGAGTTGTTGGTTTTGTGCCGTTACCAGGAATTGAAATACAGCGAAATTGCAACAATACTAAATATTACCGAAGGGGCTGTAAAAGTTAGGATACACCGGGCTTTGAGCCAGTTGAAGGACAATTATTTGAGAATTGACAATTAAATTCAGGAATTATGGAATGCAAAAAATATAGAGAGCAGTTAACTTCTCTTTTGTCAGGCACAATTTCCGACGAACAGAAGTGGCAGGTTGAAAGTCACCTTAGCAATTGTACTGAATGCCGGGAAGAATATGAAGCGCTTCAGAAAGTTTGGTTCCTTATGGACGAACTGGAACAACCCGAATCTTCGGCAAGTATGCACGCCAACTTTAAAACGGCTCTTTCAGATTTCAGGAGAGAGCAGTTGAGGCAAGAAAATCAATCTGGAAAATGGATCGAAAAACTTCGGGAATTCCTTTCGGTTCAGCTACAGCCCAAACTGGCATACAGCGTTTTGCTGGTGGCAATTGGTTTACTGGGCGGGTATTTTTTGCGCCAACCACAGCAGCAACCGGTGGCTTACAACAAACAGATTGATTCGCTCTCGTCGCAAATATCAGAAATGAAACAGGTACTTATGTTTTCTCTATTGCAGGATCCATCGGCATCGCAACGTATGCGCGCTGTTGCTTATACCGAGGAAATTACGAATGTTGACCTGAAGGTTATCGACGCTTTGCTGACAACGCTGAACGAAGATCCGAATGTCAATGTACGGCTTGCAACACTTGAGGCGTTGACCAGGCTGGCCAGCGACCCCAGGGTACGCGAAGGTCTTGTGCATAGCATCGAGCACCAGGATTCGCCCATTATGCAATCGGCCATTGCCGATGTGATGGTGAAACTTCAGGAAAAACGCTCGGTTAAATCGCTGCAAAGACTTTTGAACAAGAAGGATATTAACGAAGGGGTAAAAATGAATATTGAAAAAAGTATTCAGAAACTTACCTGAAAACAATTAAGCAGTGGGAATGAGATAATGTTGCATTTTTATCCCAACTCACCCCGCGCATCTGCGATGCTTGCCCCTCTCTCGCGAGAGAGGGGAGAAACGGCCGCAGCGCGGACGTTGGGGTGAGTACAGTTGAAAATACGACAATAAATTGTTCTTATTGCTTAAACAATAAAATGACATGAAATAGCCATAAGAGCTAAAGCTTATACAAACCGAAAATGAATAAATGGCTATTCCATTTCGTTGGGCATTTTGAAAAATAGATAACGCTAATACGCAGATTTTAAGACATACTACAAAGATTTACACGAATGAAACAAATAATAATTACCCTGATTGTGGGAGTGGAATTTCTTGTTGGCATTCCTGATTCCTATGCCAAAGAATTCAAGGAACATTTAAGCAAAGAATTTACGGTTACGGGAAGTGCATTGCAAACAACACTGGCTGTTTACAACATTTTTGGTTCAATTAATGTGGAAGGTTACGCTGGCAATAAAATCGTGTTCGAGATGAATAAAACCATTTCGGCTGACAACGATAAGGATTTGGAAATCGGGAAGCGTGAATTTAAGCTTGGGTTCGATCAAAAAAACGATACTGTAATGGCTTACATTGCCGAACCTTACGATTCGAGACCAAAGCGCGGCTGGCATCGCGACGAGAATAACCGCGAGCTGGAATATGAGGCAAAAGTTGATTATACCGTGAAAGTACCTTACGGAACCAATTTGAATATTTCGACGGTAAACAATGGCGCCATTACAGTTGACAATGTGAGTGGCTTTCTGAAAATTAACAACGTGAATGGTGGGATAACCGTGAAAAACGCAAGAGGTACAACCCGGGCGCACACTGTAAATGGCAATATTTTGGTGAATTACCTGAGTAATCCGAAAGAAGCATCGTCGTACCGAACAATTAACGGCGAAATCCGAATTACCTATCAGCCCGGTTTCTCTGCCGACCTGACATTCAAAAGCATGCATGGCGAATTTTACACCGATTTTGCCGAAGCTAAACTCCTTCCGGTTACCGCTTCCAAGGTTCAGGATAAAAAAGGCCGCGAATCGGTATTCCGGCTCAATAAAACAACAACAGTGCGGTTCGGAAAAGGCGGATCGGTATTCAAATTTGAAACCCTTAATGGCGATGTGTATATTAAAAAACAATCATAAAAAAACAGAAACATGACAAATAAAGTAGTTGGCCTCGTATTTCTTGGCCTGATAATAGGAATTACCGCTTTTGCGCAAAACGGCTCAACCGAACAGCTTACCGTTCCGCTTAGTAGTCCCGGAAAGCCCTATTCACTAAAAGTACAAATGGTTCGCGGGTCGATTAAAGTTGTTGGATCGGCGAGCAGCGAAATCCAGATTAATGCCACTCCGCGTGCCGAAGACGAACGTCGTAACCGGCAACAAGTGGTAAACGGGATGAAACGGATTGATTCGGCTGGCAGTTTTGAGGTTACAGCCAAAGAAGCCGATAATAATGTTACCGTGAATACCGGTAACCCGAACAAGGCCGTTGATTTGGAACTGAAAATACCACAGGATGTAAAACTTAAGCTTGGAACCGTAAACGGTGGCGAAATAAGCGTCGATAACGTGAGCGGGCAGCTCGAAATAAGCAATACAAACGATAAGATTACACTGACCAATATTTCGGGTTCGGTGGTTGCCAATACGGTTAATGGCGATATAACCGTAACTTTTAGTAAAGTGGATGCCAATGCACCGATGGCATTTTCGACCCTTAACGGCGATGTTAGTGTAACCCTTCCGGCCGGAACCAAGGCCAACCTGAAAATGAAATCGGACAATGGCGAAATATTCAGCGATTTTGATGTAGTGATTGATAAAACTCCTCAAAAAACTGAGAAAACAAACTCGGCTGGCATGTATAAGATTAAACGAGACGACTGGGTTTACGGAAAAATTAATGGCGGCGGCGCCGAAATGATGATGAAAAATATGCAGGGCAACCTTTACCTGAAAACATCTTCGAAATAGAATAAACAACAGGGAAATGAGAGTTTTCCGCTAGCCGGTTGGAGTATTTTCCTGACCGGCTTTTGTTTTTTACAACTTTGCTGCGATCTTTTTTAAGGCCGAAATCATGGATTTTTCAATTGCAGCAAATTCGGCAATGTCTTTCCCGATAAAAATAAACATCGCGGCGATATGGAGCTCTTTGGCAGCTAATTCGTCGTAAAGGGCTGGTTTGTTCAGCCGGTAGGCTTCGCGCATGCGCCTTTTCATCAGGTTTCGCTTCACTGCCCGTTTAAAATTGCGCTTCGAAACAGCAAACGCTGCTTGCACCGGAGTGGGCTGTAATGCGTCGGTTTTCAGGAAAACAATTTTGAGCGGGTACACCAAAAACGATTCGCCCGAGGTAAATAATTCCCCGAGTACTTTTTGACTACAAAGCCTTTCTTCTTTTTTGAGTGTAAATCCTTCCATTGTTCTAATGTACAACAAAAAAGGGGAAAACTGATTTCCCCTTTCTTATTGTATTGCGTTTGTTTTGATTATTATGCTTTGTTGTGCTTTTTAATGTATTGTTCCAAAGCCATTGTCATCGAAGGGGCTTCGGCTGTAGGAGCTTCAATGTCGAGTCTCAACCCAGCGTCGAGAACAGCTTTTGCGGTAGCCGGTCCAAAACAGGCAATCTTGGTTTCGTCCTGTGCAAAACTTGGAAAATTCTGCAACAGCGATTGTATGCCTGAAGGACTGAAAAACACGAGAATATCGTAGTTTACTTCCTTTAAATCAGATAAGTCGCTACTTACGGTTTGATAAATAATTGCTTTGGTGTAGTTATATCCGGCTTTGTCGAGTAGCGAAGTAATTTCCGGCTGGCCAATCTGAGACAGTGGCAAAAGAAATTTTTCGTCTTTGTGTTTTTTCATTACATCAATCAACTCCGAGAACTTTCCGGCACCGTAAAAAATCTTGCGTTTACGGTAAACGATGTATTTCTGCAGGTAAAAAGCGGTGGCTTCCGATATGCAAAAATATTTCATGGTGTCGGGAATAACCAAACGAAGTTCTGTACTGATCCTGAAAAAATGATCGATTGCGGTCCGGCTGGTGAAAATGACTGCGGTATGATCCAGAATCTGAACTCTGGTTTGTCTGAATTCCTTGGCAGATACACCTTCAACCTGGATAAAAGGGCGGAAATCAACCTGAACGTTATGTTTTTCTGCCAGATCAAAATAGGGCGATTTGGCAGTTTCAGGTTTGGGCTGCGAAACTAAAATTTTCTTGATCTTCAAGGTAAATACTTTTAATTAATTCATCATTACTTCAGCTCAACAAAATACTATATATCAGAAGTAATGGTAAAATTTCAAGGGTACAAAGGTATAAAATCAAATACGAAATTGAAAACTGTTTTTTGAGGAAAATTTTTATCCCTCTGCCCAAGGCCAGAAGATAAAAAATAACTACAACCAACAGTCCCAAATACAATAGAGGTTCAGCTATTGTTAGGGGGACAAAAGCAATAATTGCGGTCAGAGGCAAAAGAAAAATACCCATTACACGATTGAAAACCGTGATTCCATAGAGGTACTCAAGCACCTCGGCTTTACTTTCGGTTAAAATGCCAAGCAGGTAATAAACAATTCGTTTTGCAAAGAAATAGCCAATTATTCCCGTTAGGCAGGCAATGTATAAAGAGTACGATTTTGAAATTCCGAGGTTGATTTTGTGAATGGATAAAAACTGATATATCAGTAACGCAAGTTCCAGATTGAAAATAACATCAAGCCGGAATGACGCATGCAATAAATTGAAATACCGCTCACGAAATAAACGGGTAAATGTTGAATAGTTTACCGCCGAATGCAGCAATTGACTGAGATATTTATTGAAAATCAGCCGAACTGTGGCAAAAAGCAAAAAAGCAGCCAGCACTACGCCAACCAACCAGTCGGGATTTGATCGGAGTATTTTTTTCCCAGGAAAAACAACTTCAACTCCTTTTAAAACAGTGTAAAGCGAATCGTAGGGGAGCTGATGTACAACTTCGTTTTTGTAATTGTGCTGCGGAATATATGCTTTCCGGAACTGCGACCACTCGGGCCGGCCACCAAATATGATCACGCTGTCGGGTGCAATATAATGCACACTTAACGAATCGTTAAACGATGGGTCATTAAGGCTCAACGTAGGTTTTATGGTGTCGGTTTGAATAGTTTGGGTCTGGCTGTTCGCATTATTCAAAGTCAGGTTCGGGCTTAGAGTGTCTGATTTGAATTGAGTAGATTGCATACCGGCGCCAATTGTATAAGTTTGTGGGCGCAAAAGTAGTGATTAATCAATTTTATTCAACCAAAGGCTTAGGTTTAAACCCGAAAATTAACAGGCATGCATCAAAATAACATCAAAATATACCAGGCTCCCTTGCAAGGGTTCACCGATTTCGACTTCAGACGAGTAATGAATGAAGTTTTTGGCGGCGTTGATAAGTTTTTTGTTCCTTACCTCTCGTATGGTAAAGGAAGAGAAATTAAGCGTTCACTTTTTAGAGAAATACTTCCTGAAAATAATTTGGGCATGGCTACCGTTCCCCAGGTTTTGTTTTCAGATTTTCAGGAACTTTCTGAGTTGGTTGAAATAGAAGTTCAGCATGGCTACTCTGAAATTAACCTGAATTTGGGATGTCCATATCCGATGGCGACCAATAAGGGGCGGGGTTCGGCATTGCTGCAATCTCCGGAACTGCTGGATGAGATGTTGGAAAAATTGTATTCGAAGTTTTCCGGCATTCGGTTTTCAGCAAAAATGCGCGCCGGAATGTCTGATGATCACAATTTTATTGCTGTCGTCGCGATTTTAAATAAATATCCGCTTGAAGAATTGATTTTTCATCCCCGGACAGCCAGCCAAATGTACGAAGGCAAAGCTAATGCTGAACTTTTCGTGAAGGCCTTGTCGTTATCGAAACACCGGCTGGTATATAACGGAGACATTTTGTTGCCGAGCGATTTTGATGAGTTGAAAAATAAATTTCCGGAACAGGAATATTGGATGATTGGGCGTGGACTACTTGCAAATCCGGCTTTAGCGGCTCAAATTAAAGGTGAAGTTTTTGTTGAGGGTGAACTTCGGAAAAAACTTCGCAGTTTTCACGATCAGTTGTTTGATGCTTATTCGTCGCGCTTAGACGGAGCAGGACATATTTTAATGAAAATGAACCAGTTTTGGCTATACTTCAGCGAGTCGTTTGAGAATCCGCATAAAGCAATGAAGCTGGTTAAGAAATCGAATAATTTAGCGAAGTATAATTCTGCTGTTTCAGTGATTTTTAGCGAGTATTAATGTTGTAAAAACGGAAAATCTACGAGCAGTTTTCCTGCTCATAAATTTCCATAATAGTCATTAGTTGTTCGAGCTCATCGGCTTCTGGTGTATTTTCTTCAGCATCGCATATTTCCAGAAATCTTTTCAGAGCCACTCTGTAATCTTCCTCACTAACAAGCACTTCTTTCATTCCAATTGTTTTGTTCTTTTTTCATGTTGGCTGAAAATAGTTTGATGGGATGACGAGTGCATCGAGGGCCAAAAAGGCTATTTAATGTTTTTGTCAACTATAGCACTTCCCCTTTTTTTAGTGGGCATCCAGCCAGTTTTCTCCAGCGTTCATTTCAACAGTCAAAGGCACTCCAATGTTTACGGCATGTTCCATTTCATGCTTTACAATAGCTTTTACCTGCTCCAGCTCGGGTTTCAGCACATCAAAATCCAATTCGTCGTGTACCTGAAGTATCATTTTTGAACGCAGTTTTTGGCGGTTCATGGCATTCCAGATGTTGATCATGGCGATTTTGATTACATCGGCCGCCGAACCCTGGATAGGCGCATTGATGGCGTTTCGCTCGGCAACTCCGCGAACCACGGCATTGGCCGAATTGATGTCGTTCAGGTAGCGCTTCCGGCCTTTGATGGTTTCCACAAAACCCTTGCTGCGCGCCACTTCAATGCTCGTGTCCATGTATTTTTTTACATCCGGAAAAGTTTCGAAATAGCCGTCGATCAGTTGTTTGGCTTCGGTTCGCGGAATATTTAATCTGGCCGATAAACCAAATGCCGAAATGCCATAAATAATACCAAAGTTGGCGGTCTTGGCTTTCCGGCGCATATCCGAAGTGACCTGCTCCACCGGAATTTTGTAGATTTTGGATGCCGTGATGGCGTGAATATCCTGATTGTGACTGAAAGCATCGATCATTTGCTGGTCTTTGCTCAGCGCCGCCATGATGCGCAACTCAATTTGCGAGTAGTCGGCCGAAAGGAAGGTGTAGTCGCCTTCCGACGGAATAAATGCTTTGCGTAACTCGCGGCCATTTTCATCGCGAATCGGGATGTTTTGCAGGTTCGGATTCGTAGAGCTAAGTCGCCCGGTGGCTGCAATCGTCTGATTGTAATTGGTATGAATGCGTTTAGTCTTCGGGTTGATTTGCTGCGGCAATGCTTCCACATAAGTTGTCAGCAGCTTCTTCAAACCGCGGTATTCCAGAATTTTACCGACAATCGGGCTTTTATCCTGAAGTCTTTCGAGCGTTTCTTCCGAAGTAGAATATTGCTTGGTTTTGGTCATCTTGGCGTTCGGGTCAATCTTCATTTTCTCGAACAAAATAACTCCCAACTGTTTGGGCGACGAAATATTAAATTCTTCTCCGGCAATCGTGATAATTTCGCGCTCAATATCAATAATTTGCTTGCGCAGAACTTCAGCGTAAACGCCTAGTTCTGATATATTTAATTTCACCCCGGTCATTTCCATGTCGGCTAAAACCGGAATCAACGGCATTTCAATTTCGTCGAACAACGGGCGAACTCCGCTGCCATTCAGTTCTGGTTCGAGTGCCTGTTTCAGTTGCAAGGTAAAATCGGCATCCTCGCACGAATAGTCGCGCAGTTGGATCAAATCGGCATCGCGCATGGTCTTTTGGAACAAGCCCTTGCCGCCAATCAGCGTATCGGTTGTAATTTTTTTGAAGTTGAGGTATTGCTCGCACAAATCGCGAGGTTGTGCTTGGTTTCTGGCTGAATGAGGTAATGCGCGATCATGGTGTCGAACAACGGTTCGCGAATTTCCAATCCGTAGTTTTTCAGAATAGACAAGTCGTATTTGATGTTTTGCCCTATTTTCAGGATTTTATCGTCGCCAAAAACAAAGCGGAATTCCTGAACGATGGCAGTCGCTTTTTCTCGATTGGTAGGCAACGTAACACAATACGCCTCGTGCGGCCGATACGAAAACGACATGCAAATCAGCTCCGAAGTAATCGTATCCAAGCCAGTTGTTTCAGTATCGAAGCAAAATTCTTTTTGTACCGAAAGTTCGGCGCGTAAACTGGCGCGTTGCTCGGCGGTTTCGATGAGGTAATATTGGTGCGGAATGGTGTCGATGGTATCCAGATTTTTGGTCTCAACCGGCTTTTCTGCTTCAGCTACTGGTGTCGAAAAGCCAAAGAGCGAACCTTGAGCAAATTGAGCGTCGTTGGAAGCTTGCGTTTTATTTTCCTGCTTTTTGATGAATTGTTTGAATTCGAGCTCGGTGTAAATTTCGTTCAGCTTCTGGAAATTCGGATCTTCCATAATGAGCTTGCTTTCATCAAAGTCGACAGGCACATCCAGGATAATTTCGGCCAGCTTGCGCGACATCCGCACCTGTTGTTCATGTTCCAGCAAGTTTTCTTTCAGTTTACCTTTTTGCTCGTTGATGTTTTCATATATGCCGTCAATCGATTTGTAGGTCGAAACCAGTTTCATGGCCGTTTTGGGGCCCACGCCCGGGCATCCGGGAATATTGTCAGCGGTGTCGCCCATCAAACCCAGAATATCAATCACCTGCAGCGGATTGTCGATTTCGAAGTTTTCCTTCACCTGCGGAATGCCCCAAATTTCGGGAGCCTCGCCGCCACGAGATGGTTTGTACATAAAAATATTCTCTGAAACCAATTGGGCGTAATCTTTGTCGGGCGTCATCATGTACGTGATGTAGCCCATCGTTTCCGCTTTCTTGGCCAGTGTGCCGATCACATCATCGGCTTCGAACCCGGCTTTTTCGAGAATAGGTATGTTGTAAGCCTCAATAATCCGGCGAATGTATGGAATCGATTTTTGCAAATCTTCGGGCATCGCCTCGCGGTTGGCCTTGTAAGCATCAAACATTTCGTGCCTGAAAGTAGGCACATTCAGATCGAAAACCACTGCAATGTGAGAGGGCTTTTGCTCGTTGAGCAACTGTTCCAGCGTATTCACAAAACCATACATGGCCGAGGTATTCATTCCTTTGGAATTGTACCGTGGATTTTTGATGAATGCGAAATACGATCTGTAAATCAGCGCGTATGCATCGAGCAGGAAAAGACGTTTATCGGTGGTGTTTTCGGCCATAATGTTGTTGTGATTTCTGTAAAATTAACGATTAGCGAACAACGATTTGTGATTAACGATTTTATATTCTTCAGTAATCATCAATCTTTAATCGTTGATCTGCGATCAATTGTCTTCGGCATACCACTCGGCAAACGAGCTGCCTGTTTCGTATAAGCGAACACTGAAAAGCTCAATATGTTCAGGAAGAAGTGGTTTCACTTTTTGTGCAATGTAAACCACCAGATTTTCGGAGGTTGGTTGAAACGGCACCACCTGATGGCGTTCGTACATTTGTCCGAGTGCCGCGAGCTTGTCGGTCGGAGCATTTTCGTTGATCATCAGCGAATGGTCGAGCCGACTGATAATTTGTTCCTGAATCAGTTTTTTCAGGATGCTGAAGTCAATCACCATCCCATCTTTCGGGTTGCCAGGCTCGTTTGCCGGTTCGCCTTTAACGGTAATCTGAAGCTTGTATGAATGGCCGTGAATGTTGCGGCAAAGCCCGTCGTAGTTGAGCAAAGCATGCGACATTTCAAAGCCAAATTGTTTGGTCACTCTAATTTTTGCCATGATATGAAATTCTGGAGTTCGAAATTAGGAAAGAAGTTGCAATAATGGACAAAACAGTCTCCCAGAATATGGTTGTTCGATAGAAAATTAAAAATCCGGTCAGTTGTGCTGGCCGGATTTTTATTTATTCTTCACAGGTGCATCGCTGCAAACAATCAACGATCTGACTAAGGATATCGTGCTTCAAGTAATAATAAGTGTTTTTGCCCTCACGGCGCGAACAAAGTACGCCCTTGTCTTTCAAAATTCCCAAATGGTGTGATGTGGTTGATTGCTCTATGGTAAGCAATTCGTGTATTTCAGTTACTGTCAGTTTTTTACCTCCCTCCAAATGCTTCAATATTGCGATTCGAACGGGGTGGGCAATTGCTTTAAGCATATTTGCCGCGGTTTCTAAGCGGTCGGCATCAATTTCAGGAATATTAAACATGGTTCGAAGTTTATAAATACAAATATATGAATATTTGGCTTTTATTAGGATTTAAAAAAACTTATGATGGAAAATTTAAGATTGAAATTATACGGCCGCATGGAAATTATCTCAATCGCTATCAAAAAGATCAGGTTGAGGAATCAAATCAATATATTTTATAATTTTGAAACACTCAAAAAAAGCCTTGAATGACGTCTTTGGATATTATAAAATCGCCGATAAAAGAAGAACTAAAAAGTTTCGAAAGTTACTTCAAAGAAGCCATCAAGAGCGACATCCCTTTTCTCCAGATAATTATTCGTTATATCCTGAAAACCAAGGGTAAACAAATGCGCCCCATGTTCGTGTTTTTGTCGGCAAAGATGTGCGGCGAATTCAACGAAACTTCTTATCTGGCAGCGTCTTCCATCGAATTATTGCATACGGCCAGTCTGGTTCACGACGACGTGGTGGACGAATCATACGAGCGTCGGGGAAATTTTTCAATCAATGCCCTTTGGAAGAACAAAATCGCAGTTTTGGTTGGTGATTTTATTTTGGCCCGGGGAATGCTCAATACATTGGATTATAAAGAATATCGTTTTTTGCATCTGATTTCAAGGGCAGTAAAAGATATGAGCGAAGGCGAAATTTTGCAAATGCGCAAAAGCCGCAAGCTCGACATCGACAACGAAACGTATTACGAAATTATCCGCAAAAAAACGGCTTCGTTGATTGCAACCAGCATGGCCATGGGTGCTGCCTCGGTTACCAAAGACGATGAAATCGTGGAGAAAATGTTCCAGATTGGTTTGGATGCCGGAATTGCGTTCCAGATCAAAGACGATATTTTCGATTACCAAAGCAAGGGGCTTTTGGGCAAACCTACGGGAAATGACATCAAGGAAAAGAAAATTACCCTGCCACTTTTGTATATCCTGAACAATTGTGAATCAGGCGAAAGAAGTCGAATTCTGAATTTGATCAAGAAGAAAAACAAGAATCAGGCGAAAGTAAAAGAACTCGTTGATTTGGTTGTGAGCCGTGGTGGGTTAGAATACGCTTCGAAAGTGATGAACGAATTTCGCGAAAAAGCCATAGCCGGAATCATGGAATTTCCTGAAAGTGAATCGCGTACCGCTTTGGTCGAATTGGTGAATTATACTACTACCCGTCAGAAATAAACTCTTAATTAACCTTCCGAAATACCTTTTGCGAGAAGTAGTTGGGTAACGACTCGTCGGTGTTGATGACGATTCCGCCTAAAATGTAAACCGGAAATTCGGTTTGAAGCTTTTTGTTATTGATGATCAGTTTCAGTATTTCATTTTCAATTTCGTCGTAAACCAAATGGGTTGTTTTCAGGATCGGAACGTCTGCTTTCCGTATCTCGGGAGCCATGGGCAGCAGGCGTAATGCTAAAAATTCGGGCTGAAAAGCGGAATAATCTGCTGAGTCAATCTCATGAATTTTGGAGGATAAAACATGATCCTGAACCATCATCAAAGCTCCACAGGTGTTGGTGTGTCGGTGCTGGCCAACGCGTTTGATCTTGCCAACTTCGCCGGTGCGCGAAATGCCAATGTGCGAACCAAAAATGAACAATGCCGCGCCGCCATCGGGAATGTGATCGACAAAAGCGGTTAAGCCAATGTCGCCCACGAAGGGATAACCGGCCAGACCACCCATGATAAAAGTTCCCTGCGGTGAGGGCAAATTCATTTTTGCGGGTTGGTGATTGAGTTCGTCGAAGCAAAATGAGGTGGCCACGATGATCTTGTTCATGTCGATGCCTTCGCGGTTGGCGATTTCGAATACAGCATTGTGCGAGGCTTCGTTCATGGTCGAAAACTCGTCGAAATATTGACTGATTATTTTTTGCATATGTTGTTAATTTCTTGATTTATAAATTTATCCTGTTGACCCGAGCGCATTGGCTACTGCATTAATAGTTTTCAGTAAAATAATGTTTTGTTGCCGGGCATTTACAGAATTCTCCAGTTCCTTTTCCTCACGCCAGCTCTTAAGCGTATTTACCTGAATTTGATGTATCAAATCCAACGCAACCGCTCTCAGTTTGGTAGAGTAAAAATGGTTTTTTCGTCGTTCCTGAAACGGTTTTTCTAGTAGTTCGGCCAACAGATTTTGAGTGAGCTGATACTCGTTCAGGATCAATTCCAGAATATCGTTTTTGACATTCTCTTCCTCGACCAGCGAGGCGTAATACCGAATGATTTCGGGATCAGTAGCAGCTAAACCTGAATCGACGTTGGTTAAGATGTACCGAACCAACGGATGTGACACCAGCAACTTTTTCAACTGGTTATACTTTTCAGGATAGTCGGCTTTGAGCAATTGCAAGGTGCTGCCGACGCCATACCAACTGGTAATATTGGCGCGGCTTTGTGTCCAGCTAAAAACCCACGGAATAGCACGCAAATCGGTTAAGGTGCGCTGATTGGTGCGGCGCGACGGTCGTGACCCGATTTTGCTGGTTTCGATGGCGTCGATGGGCGTTGCCTGCTCGAAAAACCGAATGAAATTGGGCTGACGGGTAAGCGCGTTGTAACTCGTGAAACTTTCGTGCGCCATAAAGCTCACTAAGTCGAACAATTGCTCGTCGTAGGGGTGCGTATTCAGGATTGTATTTCGTAATGTTCCTGAACTGATCAACTCCAGGTTGTAAGCGGCGTTTACTTTGTTGGCATATTTTCGCTCGATGGTTTCACCTTGCTCGGTCAGGCGGAGTTTTCCGCACAGCGAGTCGGGCGGAAGGCTTTTCAGGAACCAGTGCATAGGTCCGGCACCACGGCTGATACTGCCACCTTTTCCGTGGAAAAAGCGAATGTCCACGCCATATTTCCGGCCAATTTGAGCCAGCTCGTGCTGCGCCTCGTACAAGTGCCACAAGCTCGATAAAATTCCGCCGTCCTTGTTGCTGTCGCTGTAGCCAATCATTACCTCGGCAACCGGCCTTTTGTAGCCTTTTCGCTTCGCTTGCAATTCGAGCGTATTTTGGGTGACGGGGTGCGCCAGAAATTCCTCTAAAATAGTTGGGGCAAGATGCAAGTCCTCAATGGTTTCGAACAACGGTACAACCGGCAACTGGCAGGCAGGTCCCGATTCGGTTTTCACATAAAGTCCGGCTTCGCGTGCTAACAGGTAAAAGGTGAACAGATCGTCCACTTTTTTTGTCATGCTCACAATCATCGATCCCAGCGCGTTGGGTCCATATTTGCTGATGTGTTGCTGCAAAAAGCTGAGATAGCCCAAAACATTGAGCGTTTCTGGAATACTTCCGGAGTAGCTATGTGCAAATGGCCGGTATTGACTGATTTCCTCAACAATGAATTGTTTTTGAACCGAACCATCAGGAAGGATTGCCTTGTCAAAACCAGTTTCGAGCAGCAAGCCTTGAATCGCTTTTCGGTAGTGTTCACTATTTTGCCTTACATCGAGGTGTGCCAGATGAAAGCCAAAGCTTTGCACAAAGCGAAGCATCCGGTTTACCTCATTTTGAGCCAGCATGGGCGCACCCCACTTGGAAAGCGACCGTAGCAAAAGTTCGAGGTCGCTGATTAATTGTCCGGAATGGCTGTAAATCCATGTTTCCGGATTTTGCTGAACCGGAAGTTTTTCGATCAACAGCAGCACAAATTGCCGGAATGGTTCTCGCAGAGCGAGTTTGAACGAAATGTTTCCTGAAATTTCGGTAATTTGCTGCTCCAGCTCTGTTTTGCGCGATTGAAATTCTGCTTCCAGCTTCTCGGCCGAAGTATAAATGCTCACGCTATCGGCTAGCTGACTCAACTTTTGGCGGGTCAAAATCAGCGCTTCGGTCCTCAGGCGTTCGAGCGTATATCGGGTAATTTCAGGCGTCACGAGCGGATGGCCGTCGCGGTCGCCACCCACCCACGAGCCAATGGTAATTTTGGGCATTGATTGGTAGTTTTGAATCGCATTGGACTCAAAACCAGCTTCTGTCCATGCCTGATGCAACGTTCGATCATGTAATTCAAATACTTCCGGAAAAACCTTGGTCAGGTAGTGCAACACGTTTTCGAGTTCTGTTTCAACCTGTGGTTTTTCAAGGTAAATGTCGTCGATAAACCAAAGCTTGGTCAGTATTTCCTTTATCGAAGAGCGGATTTGCTCCCGTTCGTCTTTCGTGTAAACCGGGTTTTCGAGCATGACCAGTTGAAGGTAAAGTTCGCGGTAATACTTCAGAACTACGGTGCGTTTGGCCTCGGTTGGGTGAGCTGTCATAACCGGCTCAATTTCGAGTTGCGATAACGTTTCTACAATCTTTTCAGGAGAAATACCTGATTCTTTCAGTTCTGAAAAAGTTTGTGCCCAACTTCCGTTAACACTTTCAGAACCTTGATTCTGTAGTTTGTTGCGGCGACTTTGTACGGCCCAGTTTACTTCGCAAAGGTTCAGTAATTGGAAACAGATGGAGTACAATTGCACCGATTTATGAACCAGCTCCGGTTTTGGGGAATCGATGGTCTGATTTATCCATGGAATATAGTCAACCAACTCGTTTTCGTTGTTCGACTCGAGGACTTCTTTTAAACAGACCAGCAGGTAATGCAAGTCTTTGTATGGTTTCCCGATTTCTCTAATGTTTTCGTCTAAAACAGGGTGCATAATCACAGTTTTGAGCAATTAAAACACGCTGAAACGAAATATTGTTGAGTTTTATCTGTTCAAAACAGAAATCGGAGTTTATGGAATAACCGCGTTTTCAGTTGACTACAATTTGCAGCCTATTGATTTTCCTTTCAAATACTACAATCCAGAACATAAAAAAAGCCGCCAGCACAAGGCCAACGGCTTTTCAGTATCAGTTTAAAATTTATACTACTTCAATGCAGCTAAAGCGGCGTCGTAGTTGGGTTCGTCAACAATTTCTGGAACCTGCTGGGTATAAACTACCGTATGGTTTTCGTCCAAAACAACTACTGAACGCGAATGCAATGCAGCCAATGGTCCGGTGGTGATTTCCAACTGGTAATCTTTACCAAATTTGCCGGTTGCGAAGTCGGAAACTGTGATAGCGTTGTCGATGCCTTCAGTTCCGCAGAAACGGCCTTGTGCGAATGGTAAATCACGCGAAATGCAAAGAACTTTGGTGTTTTCCAAACCAGCAGCCAATTTGTTGAAGTTACGAACCGAAGCGGCGCAGGTGCCGGTATCCAAACTTGGGAAGATGTTCAATACCAGTCGCTGTCCGGCGAAATCTTTCAGCGAAGTTTTCGACAAATCGTTTTTAATTAATTCGAAATCAGGAGCTTTTGTTCCTTTTGCAGGAAGTTCGCCTATAGTTTGAATTGCGTTTCCTTTTAATGTAATTTGTGCCATAATTTTTGAATCTTTTTAGTTGAAATTTGTGTTTTGCTGATTAAAACAGCGGTTCTCTAAAAATGTTTGGCACTACTGCCAGTAATTTTTTCGAGCAGGTTGTTGGCCAAACGGCTAGCCCCGATGCGGAACAGCTCAGGATTTACCCACTCGTCTCCCAAAATTTCCTGAACAATAGTCAGATACAAAATGGCATCTTCAGGCGTAACAATTCCTCCTGCTGGTTTAAACCCGATTTTTTTGCCAGTTTCTTCAAAATGCTGTTTGATGGCCAGGCACATCACAAAAGCAGCTTCTGGTGTGGCAGCCTGCGGCAATTTGCCGGTTGAGGTTTTGATAAAGTCGGCTCCGGCTTCAATGGCCAAAATTGAGGCTTGCCAGATTTGATCAACATTCAATACGCCTGATTCCA
>Ga0209098_1001818_pt1 | contig 19693 bp, 18 predicted proteins | sample AD_JPNHW1_MetaG_FD_184429 | JGI IMG/M metagenome (GOLD analysis project Ga0209098, IMG submission 184429) | Active sludge microbial communities of municipal wastewater-treating anaerobic digesters from Japan - AD_JPNHW1_MetaG (SPAdes) (version 2) | ecosystem: Engineered > Bioreactor > Anaerobic... | reverse complement strand
GCCGATGCGCAAACCCGATTCGACGGCGGCCGCGGGCAATAGCCCGGGTGAGCGGCGATGATGCGGCGGCCACTCCGCAGCGCGGCGGCCCTGCTGATGCTCCTCTGCTGCGGCCGGCTTCAGGGCCAGGGCGGCACTCTGCAGCTGGTGCATGCCGATTCGGCGCGGGGCTATCTCGAGAACGGCCGGCTGGCGCGCGAGCTGATGGGACAGGTCGAATTCATGCAGGACTCGAGCCGCATGTACTGCGACCGCGCCATCCAGTACCCCGACGAACATGTCGCCTTCTTTTCCGGCAGGGTGCGCATCGTTACCCCGCCGCGCGAGCTGCGCGCCGATGAGATCCAGCACTATGAGGTCCGGCGGGAGCAGATCGCCAGCGGTCACGCCCGTCTTATCACGCCGCGGCAGCTCCTGACCGCCGATGCCCTCCATTATTTCGAGAAGGAGGAGCGGGCGCTGGCCGAGGGCCATGCGGTGATCGCCGATTCGGCGGAGCGGGCTTATCTCTCGGGGCAGCGGATCGAGTATCTCCGCCTCAAGGGCTATGCCCGGGTCGATAGCGCGCCGCTCTTCGTTCGCCACGATTCGAGCGGCAGCGACAGCCTGGCGGTGCGCAGCCGCCTCATGGAGATGTTCGAGGACGGCGAGCGCATCTCGGCCCGGGATGAGGTGACCATGCGTCAGGGCGAGGTCTCCGCCGCTTGCGGCGAACTGACCTTCCAGCGCCGCAACGACAAGCTGACCCTCAAGCTGCAGCCGCAGGCGCAGCGCTCTGCCGATATGCTGCGCGGCACGGAGATCGATCTGCATCTGCGGCAGCGCAGGATTTCCGGCCTGACGGTTCGCGGTCACGCCGTGGTCGTGACCGAGGTCGATACCCTGGTGAGCCCGAAGCAGCAATTCGATTACCTCAGCGGCGAGGAGGTCTATGTCGGCCTCGTGGAGAGCCGGATCGACTCGGTGCACGTCCAGGGACAGGCGACCAGTTATTACCACCTTTACGACGAGAAAAAATACCAGGGCATCAATAAAGTGCTGGGGGATGAATTGATGATGAGCTTTCGGGAGGGCAAGGTGCTACGGGTCCTGGTCAGGAGCAATCCCGCCGCCTCGAATGGCATCTTTTACCCCGACGGCCAGCTGGGGCCGCTGCTGCAGGAGCTGGAACCTTTGCTGCATCCCTTTCATCTTCAAACCGATACGAGTCCGCGCCATGGCCGCTGAGCCGCTGTTGCATTGCACATCGCTGGTCAAGGTTTACGGCAAACGCCGCGTGGTCGATCAGGTCAGCATCGAGATCCGCAAGGGCGAGACCGTCGGCCTGCTCGGCCCGAACGGAGCCGGCAAGACCACCACCTTTTACATGATCGTCGGCATGATCCGTCCCGACTCGGGCCACATCCACATCGACGAGCAGGAGATCACCGGCCTGCCGATGTACCGCCGCGCGCGGTTGGGCATCGGCTATCTGCCGCAGGAAGCCTCGGTCTTCCGCCGCCTGACGGTTGAGGAGAACATCCTGGCCATCCTCGAGACCCTGCCGCTCAATCGCAAGCAGCGGCGCGAGCGCTGCGAGCAGCTGCTCGAGGATCTCGGGGTGACGCGGGTGGCGCGGAGCAAGGCTTTCACCCTCTCAGGCGGCGAGCGGCGGCGTGTCGAGATCTGCCGCGCCCTGGTGACCAATCCCGGCTTTATGCTTCTCGACGAGCCCTTCGCCGGCGTCGACCCGCTTGCGGTGGAGGATATTCAGCATATCGTCGCCGACCTCAAGAAGCGCGGCATCGGGGTGCTGATCACGGACCATAATGTCCACGAAACCCTCTCGATCACCGATCGTGCCTACCTGCTCTATGAGGGCAAGGTGCTCAAGGAGGGCACGGCCGAGTTTCTGGCCAATGATGAAGAGGCACGCAAACTTTATTTCGGGGACAAATTCAGGCTCGACCGCTAAATCAGCGCATCGCGACCCGGGGAAGGGCGATGCGACTGCCGGCGTGCGGCCCACTTAACCTTTGTCAGAGTTGGAGTTGTATTGATGGTGCAGATCTCCCAAAAACTGGTCATGGCGCTCAAGCAGTCGCCGCAACAGGTGCTGCTCTCTTCCCTGCTGCAGCTGCCCGTCCTCAGTCTCGAGCAGCGCATCCGCCTTGAACTGGAAACCAATCCCCTGCTCGAGCTCGAAACCGAGGATGAACTGCTCCAGGAAACCGACGAAAATCAGGAGCAGTCGCTGGAACAGGAAGACCCCGAAGAAGAGGTCGATCCGGCCGAGAAGAAGGAGCAAGCCGAGAAGGAGGAGATCGACTGGGAGGAGATCCTCAATGACGAAGAGAGCTATGAGGTGCGCGTCCCCCGGGAAAAGAATGTCGATACCTTCGAACGCCCCGAGGTCTATCAGGAAAACCTCACCGATCACCTCCTGACCCAGCTCAATCTTTCGCCGCTCTCGCCCGAGGAGCAGGTGATCGGCGAGTACATCATCTGGAACATCAATCCGGTCGGCTATCTCGGCACCCCGATCGAGGCGATCGCCGAAAATCTGCAGCTCGATGCCGCGACCATCGAGCGCATCCTCGGCGTCATTCAGCGTTTCGATCCGGTCGGCATCGGCGCCCGCGACCTGCAGGAGTGCCTGCTGGTGCAATTGCTCGAGGAAAAGCCGGGCGATGAGACCGCTCTCGCCATCATCCGCGACCACTTTGAGGATTTCAAGAACAAGCGCTTCGAAAAGCTGGCCAAGGATCTCGGCCTCGATCTCGAGATGATCAAGGAGACCTTTGCCCACATCACGCGGCTGAATCCAAAACCGGGAGAGGGGTATACCTCTCTGGTCGATAATTATATCGTCCCCGACCTCGAGGTGCGCGAGGAGGATGGCCAGTTCCGCGTCTACATGCACGACTGGAACGTGCCGCAGCTGCGGATCAACAATGAGTACCGCAAGATGATGCTCGACCGCAAGCACACCAGCAAGGAGACCCGGGAGTATATCAAGAACCGCCTCGAATCGGCGCGCTGGCTCATCAACTCCATTCATCAGCGGCGCGCCACCATCCTGCGCGTGATGGAGACCATCGTCGAGAAGCAGCATGATTTTTTCGCCTCCGGTCCGGAAAAGCTCAAACCGCTAATCCTCAAGGACATCGCCGACGAGATTGGCATGGACATCTCCACAGTCAGCCGTGTCACCAACGGCAAATATGTCCAGACCGAATGGGGGCTGTTCGAACTCAAATACTTCTTCAGTGAAAAGATCCGCAGCGATGAGGGCGAGGATGTCTCCAACAAGATCATCAAGAACCTGATCAAGGAGATCATCAGCGCCGAACCGCCGAAGAAACCCTATAACGACCAAAAGATCGCCGAAATGCTCAAGAAAAAGGGCTACAACGTCGCGCGTCGCACGGTGGCCAAGTACCGCGAGCAGATGGGGCTGCCGGTTTCGCGGCTGCGGCGCAAGATCTGATCGTTCCTCCGCCCGCCGCGGCCAGAGCCCAGGACCGTCCGGCACGGCGCTGATCCGGCATCCTCATGAAAGGCCGTTTGCATGTCCTATCTCAAATCAACCCATGCCACCACCATCATCGGGCTGCGCCACCGCGGCGCGGCTGTGCTTGCCGGCGACGGACAGGTCACCTATGGCGATATGGTCCTCAAAACCCGCGCCCGCAAGGTGCGCAAGCTCTTTCACGACGAGGTGCTGGCGGGTTTTGCCGGCGGCGCCGCGGACGCGTTCACCCTCTTCGAGCGCTTTGAGGCCAAGCTCGAAGAGTTCAACGGCAACCTGCCGCGCTCGGTGGTGGAGCTGGCCAAGGACTGGCGCATGGACCGCTACCTGCGCCGTCTCGACGCGCAGCTGGTGGTGCTCAATCGCGACAAGATCTTTCTCCTTTCCGGCACCGGCGACCTGATCGAGCCCGACGACTCGGTCATCGCCATCGGGTCGGGCGGCCCCTTTGCGCTCGCCGCGGCGCGGGCGCTGATCGCCCATACCCAGCTCTCCGCCGAGGAAATCGTCAAGGAGTCGATGAAGATCGCCGCGGGAATCTGTATTTTCACCAATGACAAACTGACTTTGGAGTCTCTGGAATAGCCATGGAATTGACCCCGCAGCAGATCGTCCGCGAACTGGACAAATACATCATCGGCCAGGATGAGGCCAAGCGCGCTGTGGCTATCGCCCTGCGCAACCGCTGGCGCCGCCAGCTGGTCCCCGATGATCTCCGTGAAGAGATCATGCCCAACAATATCATCCTCATCGGCTCCACCGGCGTCGGCAAGACCGAGCTGGCGCGTCGCCTGGCGCGGCTGGACAGCGCCCCCTTCATCAAGGTCGAGGCCTCCAAGTTTACCGAGGTCGGCTATGTCGGCCGCGACGTCGAATCGATCGTCCGCGATCTTGCCGATCAGGCAGTCAATATGGTGCGCGGCGAGCGCGTCGAGCAGGTGCAGGAAATGGCGCGTGAACAGGCCTTTGAACGGATCCTCGATCTCCTGCTGCCGCACTCCCGGCCCGGCAGCGAGGAAGAGGGGCACGCCGAGGCGAAGGACAAGCCCACGCGCGAAGAGACGGCACGGCTCGCCCGCAGCCGCGACAAGCTGCGCCGGCAGCTGCTCGATGGCGAACTGGATAACCGCCTGGTGGAGATGGAGGTCGCCAGCGACCTGCCGCCGATGATGCAAGTGATCTCCCCGGTCGGCATCGAGGAGATGGGCCTGAGCATCCAGGAACTCTTCGGCCCGCTGATGCCGAAACGCACCAAGCGCCGCAAGATCAGCGTCGCCGAGGCCCTGATGCTACAGATTCAGGAGGAGACGCAAAAACTGATCGACATGGATGAGGTCGTGCGCGAGGCGATCTACCGCGTCGAGGAGACCGGGATCGTTTTCCTCGACGAGATCGACAAGATCATCGGCGAGAGCGACGGCATGGGGCCCGACGTCTCGCGCAGCGGCGTGCAGCGCGATCTCCTGCCGGTCATCGAAGGCACCAACGTCATCACCAAATATGGCATGGTGCGCACCGACCACATCCTCTTCATCGCCTCGGGGGCCTTTCATCTGGCCAAGCCCTCCGACCTGATCCCGGAGATCCAGGGACGTTTCCCCATCCGCGTCGAGCTGCACAGCCTGACGGCGCGCGATTTTGAGCGCATCCTGGTCGAGCCCAAGAACGCCCTGATCAAGCAGTATACGGCCCTGCTGCACACCGAGGGGGTCGATCTGGTCTTCACCCGCGGCGCCATCAGCGAGATCGCCCGCATCGCCTCGGAGGCCAACGAACGGGCGGAGAACATCGGCGCCCGCCGCCTCCATACCATCCTGACGATTCTGCTGGAGGAGATCCTTTTCCAGCTGCCTGATATTGATGTGAAGGTCCTGCGCATTGATAAAAAGATGGTGCAGGACAAGTTGAAGGAAGTGATCGCCGACGAGGATCTGAGCCGCTACGTGCTCTGATCGCTCGGGCCCCGGTGGCAGCCTGGACCATGACGGTCCGGCAGCAGGTGCCGCCGATCATCCAAATCGAGCGGAAGACACAAGTCTGCCGCAGTAAGCTCCTCACTCCGGCAGCAGGTGCCGCCGATCATCCAAACTGAGGGAGGTTTTTGTGAAACGCGATTTTTTGGCCGAAACCGATTTCAGCAAAAAAGAGATCATCGAAACCTTCAAGCTCGCCCGCAAGCTGAAGAAGAAAGTGAAAAAAGGCGAGAAGCACCATCTGCTCAAGGGCAAGGTGCTCGGCATGATCTTTCAGAAACCCTCCAACCGCACGCGCGTCTCCTTTGAGGTGGGTATGTACCAGCTGGGCGGGCATGCCATCTATCTCGGCCCTGCCGAAATCGGCCTGGGCACGCGCGAATCAGTCGCCGATGTGGCCCGCGTTCTCTCGCGCTTTACCGACGGCATCATGGCGCGCGTCTTCGGCCATGACCTGGTGGAGGGGCTGGCGCAGTGGGCCCCGGTGCCGGTCATCAACGGCCTCTCCGACCTGCTGCATCCGTGCCAGATCCTCGGCGACCTCCTTACCATTTCCGAACACAAGGGGGATCTGGAGGGGATCAAGATCGCCTATGTCGGAGACGGCAACAACATCGTCAACTCGTTCATCAATGTGGCCGGGATTCTTCCCCTCGATTTGCGCATCGCCTGCCCGAAGGGCTACGAGCCCAACGCCGCCATCCTCGCCAAAGCGCGCGAGAAGGGCGTGAGCCAGATCCTGGTCGTCGAGGACCCCGTCGCCGCGGTCAAGGACGCCGATGTGGTCTATACGGATACCTGGGCGAGCATGGGGCAGGAGGCCGAGGCGGCGGCGCGGCGCAAGGTCTTCAAACCCTTCCAGGTCAATGCCCGGCTGCTCAAACACGCCGCCAAGGAATATATCTTTATGCACTGCCTGCCGGCCCATCGCGGCGAGGAGGTGACCGATGAAGTGATGGATGGCCCCCACTCCGTCGTCTTTGATGAGGCCGAGAACCGCCTGCACATCCAGAAGGCGATCATGGTCAAATTGATGGCTTAGGGCCGGAGGAGCGCATTTTGAAGTACGAACTGGTCCGGTTTTCCCCGGAAGACACTGCAGGCTGGGACGAATTTGTCTGGTCCGCCAACAACGGCACCCTGTTTCAAACCCGCAAGTTCCTCTCCTATCATCCGGAGGGGCGCTTTGTCGATCATTCGCTCTCTTTTTACAGCAGCGGACGGCGCATCGCCGTTTTTCCGGCGGTCGATTTTCATGATGGCGAACGGCGCATTCTGCTCTCGCACCGCGGCGCCTCTTACGGCGGCTTTATGGTCCGCGACACACTCGGAATCCGCGAGAGTTTTGATCTGGTCGAGGCGGCGATCGCCTATGCCAGGGCCGAGGGCTTTGACGCCATCGATCTGACGCCGCCGCCGCAGATCTATTTCCGCCGCCCCAGCAACTATATCGATTTTGCCCTGGTGCAGAACGGCTTTACCTATCGCAAGCGCGAAATATCGAGCGTCATCCCGCTCGATTACCCGCGCGAGGCGATTCTCTCCACCTTCAGCGAGAGTTCGCGCCGCGCCGTGCGCCGGGCGCAGAAACAGGGGGTGGTGGTGCGCGAGTCGGAGGAGTATGACGTATTTTACGAAATCCTCAAGAACAATCTCCGGCTGCGGCACAACGTCCATCCCACCCACACCCTTGAGGAGCTGCTGCGGGTGCGGGATCTCTTCCCCGAGCGCATCAAGCTCTTCGCCGCCTACCATGAGACGCAGATGGTGGCTGGCGTCGTCATGTTCATCTGCAATCCGCGGGTGGTGCTGGCGTTCTACATCAGCCATAACGATGCCTTTCAGCAGTACCGCGGCGTCAATGCCCTCTTTCACGACATCATCGACTGGGGGCTGGCCGGCGGCTACGGTTTTCTCGATTTCGGCATTTTTACGGTCAACGAGGATCCCAACTGGGGGCTGGCGCATTTCAAGGAGAGCTTTGGCGCCCAGGGGGTGTTCCGCGACAGTCTGCGCCTGACCTTTTCCTGATCCCGCATCCGGCGATGTGAACGGCGGTCCCCCTTGGCCAGATTGAAAATCCTCCATATTGCGCCCATGAATACCTCCGGGGTGCCGGGTGAGCTGGTGCGTGCCGAACGGGTGCTCGGCCATGACAGCCGGCTGGTGACCCTCTTCCGTGACCGCCGCGGCTATTTCGAGGACATCTGCCTCGATCTCGCCTTTATCGATTTCGCCGGCACCCGCTGGGTCAAGCGCCGGGTCTCGGCGCCGGAACGGCTGGTGGTCGACAACCGCCTGCGCCTCCCCGGCGAGATCCCGCCGGTGTGGCGGCCGCATACGGCCTCCGAGCGCCTGCTGGTGCGGCTGCGCGACCGCATGTGGCAGCCCAGGATTAAAGCGGCGATCGCGGCGCACGGCCTCGACCGCTTCGATGTCTATCAGCTCGACGGCGGCCTCGATTTCACCCGGCAGCCGCATTTCATCCCCGAGATGCACCGGCGCGGCCGCAAGATCATCTGCTGCTATACCGGCAGCGATCTGCGCACCCGCGGCGTCATCCCCGAGATCGATGCCCTCAGCGACCTCAACGTTTCGGTCGAGTTCGATCACCAGGCTCTGCATCCGCGCCTCACCCACGTTTTCTTCCCCTTCGATTGCAGCCGCTTCCAGCTCCAGCCCGAGCCCCTGGAGAACCGGCCCCTGCGCATCGGCCATGCCCCGACGAGCTGGTCGGCCAAGGGCAGCGACCGCATCGTGCCTGTGCTCCAGGCGCTCTCGCAGGAGCGGGACCTCGAGGTGGCGCTGATCCAGGGGCTGCCCTGGGAGAGCGCCATCGCCCTGAAGGGGAGCTGTGATATTTTTATCGACCAGATCGGCGACCTCGGCTATGGCATCAACGCCCTCGAAGCCCTGGCCATGGGCATCGCAGCGGCGAGCTGCCTGGCCCCCGGTTTTGCAGCGGCCTGGCCCGATCACCCCTTCGTCGAAGTCCAGGCCGACACCCTGCGTGCTGCGCTGCTGCGCCTGATCGAGGACCGCGAGGGGCGGCGGCGCCTGGGGCGCGAGGGGCGGGCCTGGGTCGCGGCGCATCATGACAGCCGCGCGGTGGTGCGGCGCATCCATCAACTGGCGGGGCTGCTTTAGCCGGGCCGGGCGGCATGCACGCGCATCATCATCTCGTGCCCACCCGGGCGGTTGCACGCGCAGATACATCTCGTACCCACCCGGGCGGAATACACGCGCAGGTTGCGAAAGGTTGCATCTCGTGCCCACCCGGGTGGTTGCACACGCAGATACATCTCGTACCCACCCGGGCGGAATACACGCGCAGGTTGCGAAAGGTTGCACATGAAAATCCTCTTTGCCAATACCATACAGATGTTCGGCGGGGGCGAGGTCTGGATGCTGCGCGCGCTCGAGGCCCTGCGCCGGCGCGGCCATACCGTCGCGCTTCTCTGCCGCCCCGGCACCGAGGTCGGCCGGCGCGCCACGGCCCTCGGTCTGACGGTGCATTACCTCGCCGTGCGCGGGGATTTCGGACCGGTCACGATCTGGCGCGCCGCGCGCCTGCTGCGCCGCCACCGCTACCAGATCGTCCTGACCAACATGGACAAGGAACTGCGCTTCATGGGGCTGGCCGCCCGGCTCGTCGGCGGCTGCCGCGTCATCGCCCGCCGTGGCATCGACTATCCGCTCAAAAACCGCCTGCGCTACCGCTTCAGCTATAACGGCCTCGCCGCCGCGGTTATCGCCAACTCGCAGGCTACCAAACAGGCCCTGCTGCGTAACGCCCCCTGGCTCGATCCGGAGCGGGTGCACGTCATCTACAACGGCATCGATCCGGCGCCTTTTCTGGCGCCGGGGGACGGGAACTTTCGCCGCCGCATCGGCGTAGAACCGGACGTTCCATTGATCGGCTTTGTCGGCCAGCTTGATGAGCGCAAGGGAATGAAGACGCTTCTGCCGGCGTTTCAGATGCTGCAGGCGCGGCTGCCGGCCTGCCGTCTGGTCCTGGTCGGCGAAGGGCCGCTGCGCAGCTGGATCGAAACCTGGCGCCGCGAGCACGGCCTCGAGGAGGCGATCGTGCTGGCGGGATTTCACGCCCGCATCGAAGAGGTCATGCGCGACATCGACGTTCTGGTGTTGCCGTCGCTCTGGGAGGGATTCGGCATTGTCCTGATCGAAGCGATGGCGGCGGGCAAACCCTGCGTCACCACGCGCATCAGCTCGATGCCGGAGATCGTCGTCGACGGCGAGACTGGCCGGGTGGTGCCGGTCGAGGAGAGCGGCGCGCTGGCCGAGGCCCTCTTCGCGACCGCCGGCGACCGGACGCGCGCGGCGCAATGGGGCGAGGCCGGACGCCGCCGGGTGCAGGCGCACTTTACCCTCGACCGGATGGTCCACCAGCTCGAGGCGTTGTTTGATTCGCTCCTACAGGCGGGATGAACGGTGAAACCCTGGAACCGATTCGAGCAGTTTTTTAAACATCATCAGCTGAAATTCCTCGGCCGCCTTCTCGGTGTTGCCGAGATGCCACCGGCGCAGATCGATCCAGCCGCCATCCGCCGCATCCTGGTGGTCCGGCAGCACGACCAGCTCGGCGATTTCCTTCTCGCCACACCGGTTTTCAAGGCACTGCGGCAGCGTTACCCCACCGCCCATATCACGGCGGTGACGCGCGGCTATACCGCGCAGGCGGCCGAGGGCAACGAGTTTCTCGACGCCGTCGTCCCCATCTATGAGCACGGCGGCGACTGGACCCTGGCGCGCGCCGCCGCGGTGCTGCGATTGCTGTGGAACAAGGCGGACCTGACGATCGTTCTCAATACGGTCAGCCATTCGCTCACCAGCGATCTCATCGCCCGCCTCGCCACCCGCGGGATCATTGTGGGCTCGGAGCATCTCCGCTTCAAGGGCACGTCGCGCAACTTTTTTTATCATGTCAATGCGCCCCGGCCGGAGGAGGTGCGTCATCAGAGCGCGCGCAATCTCGATATCCTTCAGCCGCTCGGCATCGCGGGCGGGGATTTGCGGGAACATCTGTGCCTTCGTCCCGAGGAAACGGCATGGGCCATCGCGCATCTGCGCCAACTCGGCCGCGAGGAGGGCCGGCCCCTGATCGCCATCCACCCCGGGGCCGGCAAGCTGGCAAACCGCTGGCCTGCGACATGCTTTGCCGCGGCTGCCAATGCCCTGGCCAGCGAGTTCGGGGCCCAGATCTATGTAACCTGGGGCAGGCGCGAGCAGGATCTCGGGGAAGAACTGCTGGCTGCCCTCGAGCAACCGCCCCTGCACTCCAATCATGCGGAGCTCCGCAAGATGGCGGCGCTGCTGGCGGCGGCCGATCTCTTCCTCTGCAACGACACCGGCGTCATGCACGTCGGCGCTGCCGTCGCAACCCCGCTGGTGGCGGTTTTCGGCCCGACCGATCCCGCCCAATGGAAACCCTGGGGGGACAAATTCATGGCCGTGCGTGCCGCGGACCATCTCTGTACTTCGGTTACGCTCGATGATCTGCTGCAGCCGGCGCGGCGCCTACTAGGGACAATATCATATAAGTAAATTATTAACAAGAAAATAGATATAAATATTTGTCCGGATCACTGAACGTTTTTCGCGAAAAAAAGAATTGCATTTATGGTTTCCATTCCATATTTTTGGGCGATTTTTAACCGGCTAATCACGGATTAACACTGAGGTAAAAATGGCTGCAAAAAAGTTTGACGACGACGAGGATTTGAACGAAGAATCCCTCCCTGAGGACGAAGAGGAGGAAGAGGAGGAGGTCGCCGATCAGGATCCCGATGAAGATGAGCTCGAAGATATCCCCGACGAGGAAGTAGAAGTCGAGGACGAGGAGGAGTGGGACGATGAGTTCTGGGACGATGACGACGAGGATTGGGAGGACGATGAGGAGTGGGACGAGGAGGACGAGGAAGATTGGCTGGATGGCACTCCGGAGTGGGAAGGAGATGATGACTGGGAATAATCCCCTCCCCTGAGCCGTCACCCCCGCTCCAGATCCCGCGCTGGCCGGTTTTATCGCGCCCGGGCGCTGTTCCCCGGGGAGGCCAGCCTTGTCACAGAGTCCAGAGGGTGCGGCACGCGCCGCACCCTGTTACCAAGCCCGGAAGCCGCTGGCCCGGGCTTTTTCGTCCCCGGTGCCGCAGCCGGGCCGGCAAGAGAGAGGAAGCAGCCTTGACACCATCCGCACCGCGTACCGCCGCGGAGAGGAGACCGGATCCCGGATCGATCCGCAGAATCCTGATCATCAAGCTCCGTGCCGTCGGCGATGTCGTGCTTTCGACGATCGTGATCGACAACCTGCGGCGGGCCTTCCCCGCGGCGGCAATCGATTTTCTCACTGAAGAGGCCTCCCGCCAGGTGGTCTCCGGCCATCCCCAGCTCGACGAGGTGGTGGTGCTGGAACGCAAGGCCATCGCCCGCCTGGGCGCGGCCGCCCGGCTGGCCGCCCACCGCGATTTTCTGCACCGCATCCGCGCGGCCCGGTATGACCTCGTCTTCGACTTTTTCGGCAATCCCCGCAGCGCCCTGCTCACCTGGTGGAGCGGCGCCGCCTGGCGGATCGGCTATGATTATCGCGTGCGCCGCAATGCCTACACGGTGGTCGTCCCGTCGCGCGCCGCCACCGTGCACGAGGCGGAGTGGCATCTCGATGCCCTCTCCCGGCTGGGCATCCCGGTGGTGTCGCACCATCTCTCCTTTGCCATGAGCCCCGAAGCAGTGGACAAGGCCGCCCGCTTTTGGCGCGAGGCCGGGCTCGAAGGGGCGCCGGTCCTGGCGCTCAATTTCTCCGGCGGCTGGGTCGCCAAACGCTGGCCGCTCGCCCGCTTCGCCGAACTCGCCGGCCGCCTGGTACCGCTCTACCGGGCGCGCATCCTGGTCATCTGGGGGCCCGGCGAACTGGAGCAGGCGCAGCAGCTGGCGGCGCTCGCCCCGGTCCCGGTCACCCTGATCCCCGCCGCCGATCTCAAGGAGCTGGCCGCCCTGCTGCAGCGCGTCGATCTGATGATCAGCACCGATTCCGGTCCGATGCACATCGCCGCCGCCGTGGGCACACCCTGCGTGGGCTTGTTCGGTCCGACCAATCCCCACCTGCAGGGGCCCTATGGCCCGGGGCATCAGATCGTCACCGTGCCAGGACTGGGCTGCCTCGGCTGCAACCGCACCGCCTGCGATCACATCCGCTGCATGGCGGAGCTGAGCGTCGGCCAGGTGCTGGACGGGGTGGCGCGCGCCGCGGCCGCCCTGCCGGTACTGCGAAAGGAGTGAGATGAGCGCAGAGAACCAAACCCGCAGCGGCGATACATCGGGCGCGGAGATTTTCCCCCTGCACGCCGCCCTCGAACGCCTCGATGCGCGTACCTCGCAGCAGGCCCTGGAGCTGGCGGAGGGCCGCGCGGTCGGCTGTGCCGGATTTCTGTGGCGGCCCCTGGGCCGGTTTGTGCGCGCTGGCGTGGCCGAGGGCCGGCTGCTGCAGGGATTCTCCGGCTTTTGCATCGCCTGGCTCGCGGCCCTGGAGGTGATGCTCCTCAACATGAAGATCTGGCATTTGCAGCGCCACCACGACGAGCGCGCCAGCTGGGGCGGGCGGATACGGCCATGAGCACCCTCTCGGTCATCGTGATCACCCTGAACGAGTCGCGGCACATCACTGCCTGCCTCGAGAGCGTCGCCTGGGCCGACGAGATCATTGTCGTCGACGCCGAGAGCAGTGACGATACGGTTGCGCTGGCGCGGCGATTCACGCCCAGGGTCTTTGTCGAAAAATTCCGCGGTTACAGCGGTCAGAAGAACTTTGCCCTCGACCAGGCCCGCGGGGAGTGGGTGCTCTGGCTCGATGCCGATGAGCGCGTCACCCCCGAGCTGGCCGCCGAGATCCGCCGCACCATCGCTGCCGCGGACGCCTGCGCCGGTTATGAGATGCCGCGCAAGGCCTTTTTCCTCAGCCGCTGGATCCGGCACTGCGGCTGGTATCCGGGCTATGTACTCCGCCTCTTCCGCCGCAACCGGGGACGCTTCGATGAGCGCCAGGTCCACGAAACCCTGCAGCTCGAGGGCGACCGTGGCCGGCTGAACGGCGATCTCGAGCATTATACCGACGACTCGCTCGAGCACTACTTCCACAAGTTCAATACCTATACCACCCTGGCGGCCCGGGAGCTCGGCGCCGGCCGGCGGCGCTTCGGCATGGCGAGTCTGCTTTTGCGGCCGGTGCACGCTTTTGTCAAGATGTACCTTTTCAAGGGCGGCTTTCGCGACGGCATGCACGGCCTTGTGCTCTGTCTGCTGTCGGCGCACTACGTCGCGGCCAAGTACGCCAAGGTTCTCGAGCGCCAGCGCAGCGAGGCCTGAGCGAACCAGTCTGTGGTTTGCCGGCTCTGTCCGCCTCTACCGGGCCAGCATCGCCAGCGCGGAGAAAGTATCTTGACACCCCCAAAAAACTGGCTCCCACCCGGCTGTAATATAATTAAAAATAGTTGGTTACTGGTTTTAAAAACTTGTAACGTATGCGGCGCGAGATGTCAGGTGGGAACAAGATTTCGGGGGTACACGGGACGAGATGTCAGGTGGGAACAAGATTTCGGGGGTACACAGGACGAGATGTCAGGTGGGAACAAGATTTCGGGGGTACACGGGACGAGATGTCAGGTGGGAACAAGATTTCGGGGGGTACCCCGGCGAAATTATCACTTGAACCTTTTCTGCAAATCCCTTACATTACAACGTAAAGCCCATTGCTCCCTATCCGGATTCCATTGCAGCGATCGCCACGGAGGCCTTTGACCATGAATTTTAAAGTCGATACCCAAAACAATACCTATATCTTCCGGCTCAGGGAAGAACGCCTGAATGCCCGGATTGCACCGGATCTCAAGGCCCAGCTGCTCCTGCTCATCGGTGACGAGACCGGCAACAACATCCTGCTCGACCTGACCAAGGTCAAATTCGTCGACTCGTCGGGACTGGGCGCCCTGCTGCTCGGGCTGCGCCAGGCGCACGCCAATGAGCGCCAGTTCGCCCTGCTCGGCACGCAAAAGCGGGTGAGCAGCCTCATCCACATCGCCCAGGTCAGCACTGTGCTGATCAGCTACACCGACGAGGCGGAAGCCCTGGCCAAAATGGAGGACGGAGCCTGATTTTTCGTCACGTTCGCCGGAAATAAAAAAGCCCACCCTTCCAGCGGAAGCGTGGGCTTTGTCGTATCCAGCCGGATCTCAGGAGCAGCCGTCGGTGCTGCCGCAAACGAGGCACTTGTGGCAGGCGCCGTTGCGCACCATGATCGAGCCGCAGTTGTGGCAGGGGGGCGCGTCGCTCTGTTCGACAAAGACCTTGTCTTCGCGATCGCGCTGGCTCTGCGGCGTGGTGGATTTGAAACCGTCGATCTCGACGGGCTTTTCGTCATCCGAGACGCGCTGGGTCAGATATTTCTGCTCCAGCCAGCGGAAGATGTAATCGGCGATCGATTTGGCGAAATGGATCGAGGGATTGGGCGTCCAGCCATAGGGTTCAAAGTGGGTATAGCTGAACTTGCGCACCAGCACCTCCAGGGGCACGCCGTATTGCAGGCTGATCGAGATGGAGGTGGCGAAGGCATCGACCAGGCCGGAGATCGCCGAGCCGGTTTTAGCCATGGTGACAAAGATCTCACCCGGCCGGCCGTCGTTGTACTCGCCGACGGTGATATAGCCTTCGTGGCCGGCGATGGAGAACTTGTGGGTGCAGGAGCGCCGTTCATCCGGCAGGTGGCGGCGCAGGCCGGTGAAGGCGCTCTCCTTGTTCTCCTGGATCTCGCTACTCTTGGTGGACATCGGCTGCGAGCGTTTGGAGCCGTCACGGTAGATGGCGATGGATTTGAGCCCGAGTTTCCAGGCTTCCATATAGACCGACGATATATCTTCGACCGTACAGTCGTGGGGCATGTTGACGGTCTTGGAGATAGCGCCCGAGAGGAAGGGCTGTACGGCGGCCATCATCCGCACATGACCCATGTAATGGATGAAGCGGTTGCCGTTGAGGGGAACAAAGGCGCAGTCGAAGACCGGCAGGTGTTCCGGGCTCAGGTAGGGCGCCCCTTCGATGGTGTCCTCGCGTTCCAGATAGGCGATGATTTCGCTGACCTGCGGGTCGGGATAGCCGAGGCGGTGTAAGGCCGGCGCGATGGTGTTGTTGACCAGCTTGAGTTTGCCGCCGCCGACGAGGCGTTTGTACTTGACCAGGGCGATATCGGGCTCGACACCGGTGGTGTCGCAATCCATCATGAAACCGATGGTGCCGGTGGGGGCGAGGACGGTGACCTGGGCGTTGCGGTAGCCATAGCGCTCGCCCATTTCGTGAGCATCGTTCCAGACCTCATTGGCAGCGTCGAGCAGGGCCGCGGGCGCCAGCTCCGGATCGATCTCTTCCAGGGCGGCGCAGTGCTTGCGGATGACGCGGAGCATGGGTTCGCGGTTCTTTTCGAATTCAGCGAAGGGCCCCATGGCGCTGGCGGTGATGGCCGAGCTGAGGTAGGCCTGGCCGGTCATCAGCGCCGTGACCGCAGCCGCCAGGGCGCGCCCCTGGGCGCTGTCGTAGGGCAGGCCATAATACATCAGCAGGGCGCCGAGATTGGCATAACCGAGCCCGAGGGGCCGGAAGAGATGGCTGTTGTGCGTGATCTTGTCGTTGGGGTAACTGGCATTCCCGACGATGATCTCCTGGGCGATAATGAAGAGATGCACCGCGCGGCGAAAGGCTTCGACGTCGAATTCGCCGCTCTCCTTGACGAATTTCAGCAGGTTGAGCGAGGCGAGATTGCAGGAGGAGTTGTCAATGAACATGTACTCGCTGCAGGGATTCGAGGCATTGATCGGCGCCGATTGGGGGCAGGTGTGCCAGTCATTGATCGTGGTATGGAACTGGATGCCGGGATCACCGCAGACATGCGCCGCGTCGGACATCATCCGGAAGAGATCGGCGGCGCGATGGCTCTCGACCACATCGCCGTTGGTCACCGCCCGCGTCTGCCACAGGCCGTCCATCTTGACCGCTTGCATAAACTCCTCGGTGACACGGACGCTGTTGTTGGAATTCTGGAAAAAGACCGAATTATAGGCCTCACCGCCGAAGGAGCCGTCATAGCCCTGTTCGATCAGCGCCCAGGCTTTCTTTTCCTCATTCGCCTTGCAATTGATATATTCGACGATATCGGGATGGTCGATATTCAGGATCACCATCTTGGCCGCACGCCGGGTCTTGCCGCCGGATTTGATCACGCCGGCAAAGGCATCATAGCCGCGCATGAAGGAGACAGGCCCTGAGGCGATGCCGCCCGCCGAAAGCCTTTCCTTTGAGGAGCGCAGGGGCGAGAGATTGGAGCCGGTGCCGGAGCCGAATTTGAAGAGCATCCCTTCGGTCTTGGCGAGATCGAGGATGGACTCCATGGTATCTTCCACGGCGTTGATGAAACAGGCGGAGCACTGCGGATGCTCCTCCACGCCCATATTGAACCAGACCGGGCTGTTGAAGGAGGCCTTCTGGTTGACCAGCAAATGCGTCAACTCCCATTCAAAGGTCTGGGCATCCTGCAAGGTGGCAAAGTACCCCGACTGCTCCCCCCAGCGCGCGATGGTCTTGACCACCCGGTCGATCATCGTCTTGATGCTGGTTTCCGGGGTACTGGAGTTTTTGTGGGTATGGAAATACTTGGAGGCGACAATGTTGAGTGCGGTCTGGCTCCAGGTCACCGGGGCTTCGATGTTCTCGCGCTCAAAGATGACCTCATTCTTGTCGTTGGTGATCGAAGCGCTCCGGAATTCCCAGGTCAGCTCATCATACGGGTGCGTGCCCGCGCGCGTGAAGAAACGGGGAATGCTGAGCCGCTCCCGTTCCTTGGGTCCCTCCGGAAAGAGGGTCGGTTCCACATCCATCAGCGCCATCTGGTCCGACTTGCCATACTCCTTCATACCAACTCCTCGTGAAAAAAAGACAACAATCCCCCGCACGCCGGGTCCAGCGCTTTGTGAAGCGTATTTATTTTATTGGATTTTCAGGTTGTTAAGGCAGAAGCCCCCGATCCCACGGTTCGGTTGCTGACGCATGGGGGGCAACGACTTGGCTGCGCATCGAAGTTGCTGATTTGTCTGCTGCACTGTCAATTTAGAAAATCAGGGGGCCATTGTCAAGCGAAAATATCAATATTTTGTAGATATTTTGAGGATAACATCAACCTATAGTAGTCATTGAAGTTGCAGGGAATAATCCATCCTGCCGGACTGTTAAGCCGAATGGATGAAAATAGCTTGCTTTAGGGGCAAGTAATCCGTAAATTTTCCTTCAATTAGGTTTTCCTCGGAGAAAGAGCACGGCAGTGTTGCAAAACGGTTCGAGCGCGATCGATCAGCACTATATGGCCCGCGCCCTGGAGTTGGCGGAGAAGGGGCGGGGGATGGTGAGCCCCAATCCGATGGTGGGTGCCCTTCTGGTCAAGGAGGGGCGGATTATCGCCGAGGGCTGGCATCAGCGCCTGGGCGGGGCGCACGCCGAGATCAATGTGATCGATCTGGCCGGCGAAGCCGCCGAGGAAGCCACACTCTATGTCACGCTGGAGCCGTGCTGCCACCAGGGGCGGACTGGCCCCTGCGTCGAGCGGATTTTCAGCGCCGGCATCGTGCGGGTGGTTGCGGCGATGCAGGACCCCAATCCCCTGGTGAACGGCAAGGGATTCGCCTGGTTGCGCACCCGGGGGATCGAGCTGACTACCGGGGTGATGGAGGCGGAAGCCGCCACGCTTAATGCCGGCTATTGCACCTGGATCACCCTCGACCGTCCCCTGGTGACCCTCAAGGTCGCCCAGAGCCTCGATGGCCGCATCGCCACCAGCACCGGGCACTCCAAATGGATTTCCTCGAAAGAGAGCCGCATCGAAGCCCATCGCCTGCGTTCCCGTCACGACGCTTTGCTCATCGGCATTAACACCGTCCTTGCCGACGATCCCCAGCTGACGGTGCGCCTGGTCGAAGCGGTTTCGCCGCATCGCCTGGTGCTGGACAGTCACCTGCGCGTGCCCCTGGATGCGCGGATAATCGCCGATTCGATGCCGCATCGGACTACGATAGTCACCACGCCCGTCGCCTCGAAGGAAAAAATCAGCCGCATCCAGGAAAAGGGCGCTTCGGTGCTGGTGCTGCCGGAGGATGAGCGCGGCTGGGTGGATCAGCAGGCCCTCTGGCGCAAGCTGGCCGAGACCGGCTGCACCTCGGTCCTGATCGAGGGTGGCAGTGTGGTCGCCACCGCCTGCCTGAAGACCCATGCCGTCGACCGGATCGCCCTCTTCATCGCCCCCAAGATCATCGGCAGCGGCATCGACGCGATCGGCGACCTTGGCATCCGCGCCCTCCCCACCGCGATCCAGATCGAGGAGATGAAGGTCGATATCCTGCCCGTGGATATTCTCGTGCAGGGCCAAGTGCGTTATCTGGATTGAGGCCCCCCGTGTTCACCGGATTGATCGAAGAAATCGGCCGCATTGAGGCGATCACGCCCCTCGGCGCAGGCCGGCGCATCGGTATCGCCGCCGCCCGTGTGCTGGAGGGGCTGGCCGCCGGCGACAGCGTCGCCGTCGACGGCGTCTGCCTGACCGTCATCGGCCAGAGGGAGCGGACCTTCGCGGTGGAGGCGGTGGCCGAATCGCTGTCGCGTACCACGCTGAAAAACCTGCGCGGCGGGGAGGAGGTCAACCTCGAGCGCGCCCTGCTCGCCTCCAGCCGCCTCGGCGGCCACTTAGTGCAGGGCCATGTCGATGGCGAAGGCGAGGTCATCGCCCTGGAGCCGCGCGACCCCGGCTTCTGGCTGCGGATCCGCGTGCCCCGGGAACTGGAGCCGCTGATGGTCGAAAAGGGTTCCATCGCCATCGACGGGGTCAGCCTGACCATCGCGGCGGCTGCGGCGGAGGAGATCAGCATCGCCCTGATCCCCCATTCGGCGCGGCAAACCACGCTCGGCCGCAAGCGCAGCGGCGATCGGGTGAATCTCGAGGCGGATATCATCGGTAAATATGTGCAACGTCTGCTGGCGGGGCGCGGGACTGCGCCGGGCTCGCTGACAGGCGAAAGGTTACAGGACTGGGGTTATTAGGCGGACACTATCAGGACTATGAAGGATCATTTTGTTTTTGATACCATCCCGGCGGCCATCGAGGATCTCC
>Ga0209098_1001817_pt1 | contig 19710 bp, 12 predicted proteins | sample AD_JPNHW1_MetaG_FD_184429 | JGI IMG/M metagenome (GOLD analysis project Ga0209098, IMG submission 184429) | Active sludge microbial communities of municipal wastewater-treating anaerobic digesters from Japan - AD_JPNHW1_MetaG (SPAdes) (version 2) | ecosystem: Engineered > Bioreactor > Anaerobic... | reverse complement strand
TGCGCAATCGCTCCGTTGCAGACGAGGAGGTGGAGCTACAGATACAAAAGCTTGCCACTATATTGTCACAGATTGCCGAATGCGCGGACATTGACCGTTTACGAGGCTTTGAGGGCGAAGGCGCCAATGGCTATTTCAGCGTTTTTGATCGAATGATCCTGCAACAGAAGGATGTGTTCAAGTTTTCAGGCCGCAACCGCAGACCGCCGCGAGACCGAGTCAATGCGCTGCTCTCTTTTGTCTATACGCTGCTCGCTGCCGATCTACGGTCGGCACTGGAATCAGTCGGCTTGGATCCTTATGTGGGTTACCTCCATGTGGACCGGCCAGGACGTCCTAGTCTGGCTCTCGACTTGATGGAAGAATTCCGGGCAGCTTTTGCTGATCGCCTGGTCATGAATCTGATCAATCTCAGGCAAATTCAGAGCAGCGATTTTGAGGCGGAAGGCACAGAAATCCTTATGACGCTGGAGGGTCGCAAAAAGGTCATTGTCGCCTATCAGAGTAGAAAAAAGGAGGTGATTGAACATCCCTTTCTGGAAGAAAAGATGGAGATTGGACTGGTTTTTCATAGTCAGGCGCGCCTTTTAGCGCGCTGCATCCGGGGAGATATCGAATTTTACCCGGCCATGGTGTGGAGGTAAGGGGAGGAGGAATATGTTATGATGGTGCTTGTATGTTACGATGTAGAAACCGTCAAACGCGAAGGCCAAAAACGCCTCGCACGTATTGCCAAGACGTGCAAAAATTATGGACAGCGAGTTCAGAATAGCGTATTCGAGTGTAAAGTTGCCCCCGATCAATGGGAGCAGTTCAAAGACCGACTTATGAAGATTTATAAGCCGGAGGTGGATAGTTTGCGCTTCTATTATCTTGGGGCGAATTGGCAACGTAGGGTGGAGCATCACGGTGCTAAAGCGACCTATGATCCGGAACAGCCATTAGTAGTGTGAGCGCTAACCGCCAGCTCCATTGCAATGTGACTGAAGTAAGCGGATCAATAATATTATATACTTAGGTGCATATAGTCTGATGAAATACCATAACATCACATGTAAAAATAGCTCATTAGCGTTTTCAATACTGTAATCATAATATAATCAATGATCAAAAAGTAGGACGGTCGCGCCCCGCGCGGGCGCGTGGATTGAAACCTTGCCGCGGAAAAAGTCCAGCAGTTCAATACGCGTCGCGCCCCGCGCGGGCGCGTGGATTGAAACTGACCGATCAGGTACTGGCTCCACTGGCCGAGGGTCGCGCCCCGCGCGGGCGCGTGGATTGAAACCTGAAAAATCCCGTAGTGCTATGGGCGCATGAGTCGCGCCCCGCGCGGGCGCGTGGATTGAAACCCCGTCCATTGCTGCGTGACTATCGCGGGTGCGGGTCGCGCCCCGCGCGGGCGCGTGGATTGAAACCGAGCTGGGATAATCCGTACCTTGCCGCCGCTGAGTCGCGCCCCGCGCGGGCGCGTGGATTGAAACGATGCTATGCTCCCCAAGAAGCGTCAGGATGAGAGTCGCGCCCCGCGCGGGCGCGTGGATTGAAACGAGACCGAAAACGTGCTTAATGAGGACACCTTCAAGTCGCGCCCCGCGCGGGCGCGTGGATTGAAACAAGATTGATATTGGTGAGGTATGAGCCGTATTTGTGTCGCGCCCCGCGCGGGCGCGTGGATTGAAACATTCCAATAGAGCAGGCCGGCCTCGAGGTTGCGTCGCGCCCCGCGCGGGCGCGTGGATTGAAACCATACTGATAGCCTCAGTGTCAGCACAACAAGGGTCGCGCCCCGCGCGGGCGCGTGGATTGAAACTCCGTGACAAAGGTCATTGCCGCAGAGCCGTCCGTCGCGCCCCGCGCGGGCGCGTGGATTGAAACCATTGTGATAAACTCCAAATTAAAATCGTGATGGTCGCGCCCCGCGCGGGCGCGTGGATTGAAACGGTTATGCGGAAGGCTATCGCAACGAGCGCATTGCGTCGCGCCCCGCGCGGGCGCGTGGATTGAAACGAATCCCGAGGTAGCTGCGTTGCCGCTGCTATCGTCGCGCCCCGCGCGGGCGCGTGGATTGAAACATGGCTCAGCGTGGTGGTCTATGGCACCGGTACCAGTCGCGCCCCGCGCGGGCGCGTGGATTGAAACTCCGGGGCGATGAAGTTCTCACCTCTGCAACCAGTCGCGCCCCGCGCGGGCGCGTGGATTGAAACTTCCATCGGCTCCGGTTCGGTCGCATCCAGCAAGTCGCGCCCCGCGCGGGCGCGTGGATTGAAACAGGAACGATGTCACGTCCGCGCCGTCCGGATCGAGTCGCGCCCCGCGCGGGCGCGTGGATTGAAACACCTCTGATTACGTTATCATTGACGATGTGCTGCGGTCGCGCCCCGCGCGGGCGCGTGGATTGAAACTGCCAGCGTCCAGCCTCAGCGTAGGCCTCGCCGAGTCGCGCCCCGCGCGGGCGCGTGGATTGAAACTGATATAGTTCCAGCGCGCCTTGAGCGCCTAAAGTCGCGCCCCGCGCGGGCGCGTGGATTGAAACTCAAAACGAGGGGCAATCGAGCGGTGGGCGGAGAGTCGCGCCCCGCGCGGGCGCGTGGATTGAAACGTTATCAATGCGAAATTCAAACTCGGGAATGACGTCGCGCCCCGCGCGGGCGCGTGGATTGAAACTCACCAGTGGTTCCAGACGGCATGAATGATAGGGTCGCGCCCCGCGCGGGCGCGTGGATTGAAACAGATCAGTGCCATCGCCGACGGCGATAGTTGAAAGTCGCGCCCCGCGCGGGCGCGTGGATTGAAACCGGCGTTGATCGTGGCAATGTCGGTTGTCGAAAGTCGCGCCCCGCGCGGGCGCGTGGATTGAAACTTGAGTGCCTCGCCCATATTCTCGCCGGCGACGCGTCGCGCCCCGCGCGGGCGCGTGGATTGAAACGGCTTCCTGCGCGGTCATATTGGGATGCTTGGTGTCGCGCCCCGCGCGGGCGCGTGGATTGAAACTGATCGGGCGGCGCTGAAGCGGTCACGGCTGAGTCGCGCCCCGCGCGGGCGCGTGGATTGAAACGGAAACCCTGATGCGCGGCGTGCACAACGTGCTCAGTCGCGCCCCGCGCGGGCGCGTGGATTGAAACAGCCGGCGCACCACCGCATCGATCACCACCAGAGTGTCGCGCCCCGCGCGGGCGCGTGGATTGAAACTTGATGACGATGACTGAGGCCGGATGAACTTTCGGTCGCGCCCCGCGCGGGCGCGTGGATTGAAACATGAGCCAGGCAGACGACGTTGTAACCGCTCTCGTCGCGCCCCGCGCGGGCGCGTGGATTGAAACTCTCTGTCGCCCTCTCCCCAGCTGACCCGAGTCTGTCGCGCCCCGCGCGGGCGCGTGGATTGAAACATGACCGAATACAGAGCTTGTCGGATGGACAACGTCGCGCCCCGCGCGGGCGCGTGGATTGAAACCGGCAATTCCAGCAGTTGCTCCCCAATAATTCTGTCGCGCCCCGCGCGGGCGCGTGGATTGAAACGGTGATATGGCATCCATGCCACGGCTGGCCCTCCGTCGCGCCCCGCGCGGGCGCGTGGATTGAAACATACCATCGGCTTTGCATGCACACAAACAATGAAAGTCGCGCCCCGCGCGGGCGCGTGGATTGAAACCCGCCGGCGGGTTCAACCTGCCGCGCCAGGGTGGGTCGCGCCCCGCGCGGGCGCGTGGATTGAAACCAGCCTACATAACATCCCTAACCCGCTGAAATCGGTCGCGCCCCGCGCGGGCGCGTGGATTGAAACTGGTCTTGTAGCTCATTTTGGAATCTCCTTAAAGTCGCGCCCCGCGCGGGCGCGTGGATTGAAACGGCTTGATGACGGCGGCACCTACCGGGCGTCAAGTGTCGCGCCCCGCGCGGGCGCGTGGATTGAAACGTTGGCACCGCCCGCGCCGTCTGCGTTGGCGTGGTCGCGCCCCGCGCGGGCGCGTGGATTGAAACACCACCTCCCGCCACTCATTGATCAGCGCCGTAGGTCGCGCCCCGCGCGGGCGCGTGGATTGAAACGGTGTGGACGCAGAGAAGATGATCAAGCCGGTCGGTCGCGCCCCGCGCGGGCGCGTGGATTGAAACACGCATCACATCGGCACCACCGGGCGCACGCACTGTCGCGCCCCGCGCGGGCGCGTGGATTGAAACAAGATTGATATTGGTGAGGTATGAGCCGTATTTGTGTCGCGCCCCGCGCGGGCGCGTGGATTGAAACTCGGGCCTTCGGACTCGCTAATCTCGGCCATGTGTCGCGCCCCGCGCGGGCGCGTGGATTGAAACCTACGATCAAGACAATTCGGCGATTCAGGCCCGGTCGCGCCCCGCGCGGGCGCGTGGATTGAAACTCGTCCATGAGCACCGGGTTTGCGACCGTCTTTGTCGCGCCCCGCGCGGGCGCGTGGATTGAAACGCCGCCAACGCGCAGGAAGTGGCGTTCACCGCCAGTCGCGCCCCGCGCGGGCGCGTGGATTGAAACCCATGACGTTGGCGAGCTGGTCGACCGCATCCAGGTCGCGCCCCGCGCGGGCGCGTGGATTGAAACATTTCCCAAGAGTTGACCGACACGCACAATCATCGTCGCGCCCCGCGCGGGCGCGTGGATTGAAACAAAGATTGACGACATTACCCTTGGCGACCATGACCGTCGCGCCCCGCGCGGGCGCGTGGATTGAAACTGGGTTGCAACAGGACGGGGTCGTAACCGTGACCGTCGCGCCCCGCGCGGGCGCGTGGATTGAAACTCGAGTGTGGCCTCGGAATAGCTCACCTCCTCGGGTCGCGCCCCGCGCGGGCGCGTGGATTGAAACGTTGATCGTCGCCCCATTGATAAGATCCAGATCTGTCGCGCCCCGCGCGGGCGCGTGGATTGAAACACATAGGCGATGATGATGAATGTGCGGTCGTCGCGTCGCGCCCCGCGCGGGCGCGTGGATTGAAACTTCCCATTGCTGCAGGAGCGGCTCGTTTTTCATGTCGCGCCCCGCGCGGGCGCGTGGATTGAAACTGTGCTGTGGTCGTCAATAAACCCCTGCATATCTGTCGCGCCCCGCGCGGGCGCGTGGATTGAAACAATGAACATGCGATCAAGCGATTTAGACCACTTTGTCGCGCCCCGCGCGGGCGCGTGGATTGAAACAATCATGCTACCAGCTTGATCTTGTGATCCCCACTGTCGCGCCCCGCGCGGGCGCGTGGATTGAAACTGGGATTTGGCCGCATCATCTAAGACGCTGGCCGGTCGCGCCCCGCGCGGGCGCGTGGATTGAAACGGCTATGCTGAGGGCTATCGCAACGAGCGTATTGTCGCGCCCCGCGCGGGCGCGTGGATTGAAACTCGGCGAGGATCTCCGCCAGCCGAGGGTGTATGGGTCGCGCCCCGCGCGGGCGCGTGGATTGAAACCACAGTTCGCGGCGGTATTCGGTGGGGACCAGAGTCGCGCCCCGCGCGGGCGCGTGGATTGAAACTTGCTGACCGCAACAGCAAGGGGCGGCCTTTTTTAGTCGCGCCCCGCGCGGGCGCGTGGATTGAAACCTCGTCGATCACTGCGCATGGGGTGTGTATCATGTCGCGCCCCGCGCGGGCGCGTGGATTGAAACTCAATGTCCGGCATGGCCGAGCGCAAAGATAAGTCGCGCCCCGCGCGGGCGCGTGGATTGAAACGACATGAGCAGATGGAACGCTAAGAGCGCCAAGTCGCGCCCCGCGCGGGCGCGTGGATTGAAACCCTCAATGTGCGTGATTACTGCCTCGACCATCACGTCGCGCCCCGCGCGGGCGCGTGGATTGAAACTCCGCAAACGCTCCATCATAGGGCCGCGTCTCCGTCGCGCCCCGCGCGGGCGCGTGGATTGATATTCCTGCCATCCATTTTAGCCTAATTTCACCACAATCATTAATTATCCAATTTTGTGTTTAAATGGCATGGTTAGTAATAAAATCTCTTGTTAGCTACAATTTTTCAGAACTCATATGAACTGTGGAAGTCATATAGACAGAAGCTTCTCCTTATTGTAGCTCATTATAATATAATATCTTAATTCATATTGCCTGCAAATATAAGAGGTTTGCCACTTTTCATACTTCTATTTACCGTGCAGACACCACACCTGGAAGAATAAGGAAATCCTGCAAACAAGGATTGAAACAGCAAGGGAAGTTGTTCCATTAAATGTTAACATTTACCAGAAGTAAAACCAGAACAAATGCAGAAATAAGTATTCATTGAATGAGATGAGGTAAATCGGAATCCACGCAAAAGGAACGGCCAGAGAACCAGTATAGATTGCCAGGCCGAACGATTTATTCAGCGAACCTGCTAAATCCATTAAGGATACTATAGAACAGAGAACAGCTTCGATATGAGCTGCCGTCCGGAGCCTGCACCTTTTCGCTCATCCGCCTCTGTACTCTGCGAACATGGCAAATACGTTTCGCCCTCGGCCGCGCCTATCTGACAAGGCTAATTTAGGCATAATTCTGGTTCAAATATTGGCTGAAACGGCAAGAAAAGCGAATCGCTAAATTCGAGAGCAAAAAAATATGTCATCCCAACCACATCAGGCCCTGCTGGACACGCTGCAGAGCCGATTTGAAACGCATATGAACCGCCATCCCGGGATCGAATGGGCTGCGGTCCAGGCCAGACTGGCTGCGCATCCGGAAAAAATAACCTCGTTGCAGGCCATGGAAAACAGCGGCGGCGAACCGGATGTTATCGGATATGACCGCCGGTCCGGCAAATACCTGTTTTGCGATTGCGCGCCGCAAAGCCCCGCAGGCCGCAGAAACGGCTGTTATGACCGCGAGGCGCAGCTCTCCCGCAAGGTGGCGCCGCCGCCCACCAATGCCCTGGATATGGCCGCCGAAATGGGCATCGAGCTGCTCGACGAGGCGCAATACCGTGAGCTGCAGAATCTGGGCGAGTTCGATACCACCACATCGAGCTGGCTGCGCACCCCTCCCGCAATCCGCAAACTGGGCGGCGCGATTTTTGGGGACCGGCGGTATAACACAGTCTTTATTTATCATAACGGCGCGCAATCCTACTACAGCGCGCGCGGCTTTCGCGGCCTGCTCAGGGTCTAATACTCCATATTCGCAAGCTGCGCTCGGACCTGCGGAAACCTGGCCACAAAACGGCCGCACCGCGGGACGCACACACCGGCAGCCGCTGAAGCCGCGGACGCTCATCCCATACTTTCGGAGAATCACCATGCACGAGATCATTCAACGCATCCGCACCGAGCTGGAACAGGCCGCCGACGAAGAAACCCGACGCAGCGGTGAACGCTTTTTCAAGGAGGCGGTGCAGCTTCATGGCGTCAAATCCGCCCAGGTGGAACGGATCGCCAAAGAACGCTACCAGGAAATCCGGCATCTGAGCAAGAGCGAGATCTGGCCGCTCTGCGAGGCGCTCTGGCAGGAAGGTCACCTCGAGGAGACCTTCATCGCCTGCAACTGGTCCTATGCCTTATACAAAGCCTATGAACCCGAGGATTTTGCGGTTTTTGAGCGTTGGGTCACAACCTATGTCAACAACTGGGCCTCCTGCGACACCCTGTGCAACCATACCGTCGGCAGCTTGATCGAACGCTATCCGGAGTATCTCGAGCGGCTCACAATCTGGGCGGGCTCGCCCAACCTGTGGGTGCGCCGGGCCGCGGCGGTCTCGCTGATCATTCCGGCGCGGCGCGGCAAATTTCTCGCGGAGATTTTCAGGATCGCCGAGCTGCTGGTGATGGACAAGGAGGATCTGGTGCAGAAGGGTTACGGCTGGATGCTCAAGGCCGCCAGCCAGGCGCATCAGCCGGAGGTTTTTCAATTCGTCCTCGACCGCCGGGCGGTGATGCCGCGGACCGCGCTGCGCTATGCCATTGAAAAGATGCCGCCGGAGCTGCGGCAACAGGCTATGGCCCGGCCGCTTTAGCGCGCTTTCCAAAACAAAACACCAAAACAAGGTCTGTTGGATATGAAAATTCCGCTCTATCAAGTCGACGCCTTTTCTTCGACCGTTTTCGCCGGCAATCCTGCGGCTGTCTGCCTCCTCGACGCATGGCTCGAGGATGCTTTGCTGCAAGCGATCGCCGCGGAGAACAACCTCTCCGAAACCGCCTTTCTCGTCCCGGATGGCGACGGGTGCGAGATCCGCTGGTTCACCCCCGTGACCGAGGTGGCTCTCTGCGGCCACGCGACCCTGGCGAGCGCCTACGTCCAGCTCGTCCTGCGCGGCTGGCCGGAGGAGACGATCTGCTTTAAAACCCGTAAAAGCGGATCCCTGCTCATCTCCCGGCGCGACGATCTGCTGGAAATGGACTTTCCGGCGCGCCCCCCCAGGGCCCAGGCCACACCCGCCGGGTTGGATACCCTTTTAGGCGTCGAGCCGCTCCAGGTCTTTTCCTCGGCCGAGGATCTGCTGGTTTTGGTGCGCGACGAACAATGTGTTCTCGCAGCCCGGCCTGATTTTGCAGCCCTGGCGGAGGCGACGCCCCACGGCATCATCATCACCGCACGCGGCAGCCGCAGCGATTTCGTCTCACGCTTTTTCGCCCCGGCGGTGGGTGTGCCGGAGGACCCGGTGACCGGCTCCGCCCACTGCGTCCTGACGCCCTACTGGGCGGAAATCCTCGGCAAAAAAGAACTGCACGCCCTGCAGATCTCCAAACGGGGTGGTGAGCTCTGGTGCAGGGATGCCGGCGATCGCGTCCGCATATCCGGAAGGGCGGCGCTTTTTCTGGAAGGTTTTGTCACGATTTGAACCGCAGGACCACGCCGGGCCAGCTGCCGGCTTTGTTACTATTCGCGCCCTGATGACGTATACACAAGGTACATTCAGGGCAGGACAGCATCTGTACATGCGTTTTTTACAGGGAACGACCATGGCGGCTGAATCCCGGTTGGGTAGAACGCTGGTTCTGGCGGGCGGCCTCGCACTGGCCTGGGCCTTTTGCGCCGCTGCGCCTCTATCGACCGTCGAACCCGGCCCACAGTTGAACTTTACGCACTACTCCCTCGACGAAGGGCTCTCACAAAGCATCGTCTTCGCCATCCACAAGGACCGGCGCGGATTCATGTGGTTTGGTACCGAATCGGGGCTGAACCGGTTTGACGGCTATCAATTCACCACCTTTTACAACCTCGCCTTCGATTCCACCTCCATTTCCGCCAATAACATCACCTCGATATGTGAGGATGATTCCGGTTACCTCTGGATCGGCACCGCCGGCGGTGGATTGAACCGCATGGATTGGCGCACCGAGCGCTTTACCCATTTTCACTTCAATCCTGCCGACTCGACCAGCCTCGGCGCCGAATTCGTCGGCCTGGTGTTTATCGACTCCCGCCACACCCTCTGGGCGCTGACCAACGCCGGCGGGCTCGACCGCTTTGACGCGGTTCACAGCCGCTTTATCCGCTACCGCCACGATCCCCGCAAAACGACCGGCCTGGACCACAATACCGTCTTGAGTTTGCATCTCTCCCGGGAGGAGGATCGTCTCTGGATCGGCACGGCGGCCGGCCTGAACTATTACGATCGTGCCGCGGATCAATTCAGGCGGTATCTACCGGCCGCGGGCACCGCGCCATGGCAGGCAGTCCGCAATATCTACGAAGGCCGGAGCGAGCCGGGCATCCTCTGGATCGCCACGGGAGCGCCCGGCATGCCCGCAGAAGGCAGGGGCCTCTTCCGGCTGGATACCCGCTCGGGGCAGATCACCCGCTTTGAGCATCGCCGCGGCGATCCGCGCAGTCTGCCGACTAACGCCATTTTTGGCATGCTCGAAGACAGCAAGGGCGCCTTCTGGCTGCAGAGCGACCAGGGTATTATCCGTCTGGATCGCCGGAACGGCCGCTGGCGGCAGTTCCTCCCCGATCCAGGCCATCCCGCGGCCCGGACCAACAGCATCCGAGCTCTCCAGGAGATGCGCAACGGCATGATGTTACTGGTGACCTACGCCACCGACGGCCTGTGGGCCTTTGATCCGCAAAGCGGCACATTTGCGCATTATCAGCATGACCCAGCCGATCCGGGCAGCCTGAGCAATGACGACATCATCTCGGCCTATCAGGATACCACCGGCGTGCTCTGGCTGGGTAGCAATACCGGCGGACTCAACAAGCTCGAATTTTACGCCCGTAAATTCCAGCATTATACCTCCCGGTCCGGCGATGTCAACAGCCTCGGCTTCCCCCTGGTGCGTGCGATTTGCCTGGATCATGAGGGCTACCTCTGGGTGGGCTGCTCACGTGCCGGGCTGCACCGCTACTCCCGGGACCGCCGGCAGGTGCAGCATTACCGCTACGACAGCGCGGATCGGCGCAGCCTGAGCAACGACAACGTCTGGGCGCTGTGCGAAGACCACGAGGGCGTCCTCTGGGCCGGCACCTATGGCGGCGGTTTGAACCGGTATGACCGGACACACCGCCGTTTCGACCGTTACCTCGCCACCGCCGGGGACAGCAGCAGCCTCGGGGATAATTTTATCCGCACCATTTTTGAGGACTCGCAGCAGCGGTTATGGATCGGGACCGAACGCAACGGTCTGAACCGCTTCGACCGCGAGCGCCGGGCCTTCATCCAGGTCAAGGGCCGCAGCAATGACAACGGCAGCGGCTCGGTGCGCGCCATCGCCGAGGACGGGCGCGGCCGGCTCTGGCTCGGCACCTTCGGCGGCGGCCTCGAAGTCTGGGACCCCGGCAGCGGCGCGCGCCGGGTCTACCGCAACAATCCCCAGGATACCACCACCCTCTGCAGCGATTACATCCAGTCCATTGCCATGGACGCGGCCGGCCAGCTCTGGATCGGCACCTTCGGCGGTGGCCTGGACCGCTTCGATGCGGAGCGGGAGCAGTTCCGCCACTTCACGGCGCAAAACAGCGAACTGGCCGATAACGCGATCTATGCGGTCCTCTGCGATCCGGCCGGCCGCATCTGGTGCAGCAGCAATCGCGGCCTCTCCTGCTACGACCCCGGAAGCGGCACCTTTCACAACTATGATGTCTACCATGGATTGCAAAGCAAAGAGTTCAACGGGCAGGCCGGCTTCAGGGGGGCGAACGGCGAGCTCTTTTTCGGGGGCATCAATGGCTTCAACGCCTTTTTCCCCGATCAGGTGGAGAACAATCCCTATCCGCCCCAGGTCGCCCTCACCGGCCTGCAGATTTTCGGCCAGCCGGTGCCGATCGCAGCCAACTCGGTACTCCGGCAGCACATAGCCGCCCTGAAAGAGATCCACCTCTCGCACAAGCAGAACGACCTGACCTTTGAATTCGTCGCCCTGCACTACAGCCAACCGCAAGAGAATGGCTACGCCTACCAGCTGGAAAAATATGATGCGCGCTGGCGCAGCGCCGGAAGCCAGCGTTCGGCGACCTATACCAACCTGAGTCCCGGACGCTACCGTTTTCATGTCATCGCGCGCAACAGCGATGGGGTCTGGAACAAGGAGGGCGCCAGCATCGCCGTGATCATTCATCCCCCCTGGTGGAAAACGCCGCTCGCTTGCCTGCTCTTTACCACCCTCTTCGCGGGCGCGGCCCTTTCCCTCTACCGCTTTCAGCACGCCCGCCTCGTCAAGCGCGAGCAGGAAAAGGCCCAGGTCCTCCAGGCCGAACTCCGGGCGCAGGCCGCCGAGGCCCAGGCCCGGGCGGTGCAGGCGGAGAATGAGCGCCAGCACCATGAGCTGGAGGAGGCGCGGCGCCTGCAGCTCTCGATGCTGCCTCGACAACTGCCCGAGGTGCCCGACCTGGACATCGCCGTCTTTATGGAGACCGCCACCGAGGTGGGCGGCGATTACTACGATTTCCGCCTCACTCCCGATGGCGTCCTCACTGTCGCTGTCGGCGACGCCACCGGACACGGCCTGAAAGCCGGGACCATGGTCTCGGTGCTCAAGGGACTCTTCACCGCCTACGGGGCCAACGGCCACATCGGCGATTTCTTCGAAATCTGCACCCGAACCATCCGCCAGATGCATCTCGGCAATCTCTACATGGGCCTGGCCCTGGCCAGGCTCAAGGGCGCGCAGGTCCTCCTCTCCGCCGCCGGCATGCCTCCCTCCTATCTCTACCATCAGGCCAGCGGCGAGGTCGAAGAGATCACCCTCAAGGGCATGCCCCTGGGCGCCTTCACCGATTATCCGTACCAGCAGATCGAAAAAAAGCTCGAGCCGGGCGATGCTTTGCTGCTGCTCAGCGATGGTCTCGCCGAGGTCTTTGATGCCGACGACGAGATCTTTGATTATCCCCGTGTCAGATCGGCGTTCGCAGACGCAGGCCATCTCGCCGCCACCGAGATCATCCGCAGCCTGCAGGCGACCGCGCAGGCCTGGCGCAACGGCCGGGAGCTGCACGACGACATCACCCTGGTGGTCCTGAAAAGAAAAGGCAGCCCGAACGTATAAATCGGGCTGCCTCTCTGCAGAACTGATCCGGAAGAGTTGTGTGCCATGGCCGGCCGTGGGATGACGTGAAAAAGTGCGGAATCCCGTCCCGCTTACTCGAGCGCACCGCTGCGCCCGCCCGCCGCAGCGACCGGCCCGCCGGCCGGATCCCACTGCAGCATGGCGACGCCGCCGGGATTCTCGCGGGTGAGGGTCACGCGATGGCCGCGCCGCTCGAGATCGGCGACCTCCGCCGCGGGCATGGTATCGGGCAGATGCAGGTCCGCCAGCCGCGGCGGATCCTGTCCAAAAGATCCGATAAAATGGTTGGTGGAAAACCGTCGTGCCGACCAGGCCGCATCGGCCTCCATGCCGAATTCGATGACATTGAGGAGGATCTGCAAGGCGGCCTGATCCTGCATGTCGCCGCCGGCGACGCTGATCGCCAGGAACGGCCGGCCGTCGCGCAGCACCAGCGTCGGCGTCAGGGTCGTGCGCGGCCGCTTGCCCGGCTCGATGCGGTTGGGGTGATCCGGCCAGGTGTTCAAGATCACCAGGCGGGTGCCGTGGGTGACGCCGGTGACCCCGCCCGTGCCGGCGCGGCTGCCGAGCCCGCTCGGGGTGCAGACGGCGACATTGCCCCAGCGGTCGGCCACCGCACAGATGGTGGTGCCGCCCCCGGCGGGAAAGAACCGGCCACCGCCCGGGCGCAGGGCGCGCATGGCGAAGGGATCGCCGGGGCGCAGGTCCAGCGAGGCCCGCGCCGGGTCGATCAGGGGCCGACGCAGCGCAGTGTAAGAATCCGAGAGCAGCTGCGCCAGCGGCACCTCGACAAAGGCCGGATCGCCATAGTACTGATCGCGATCGGCCAGCGCCAGCTTCATCGCCTCGGCGACGGTGTGGATATACTCGGCGGAGTTGTGCCCCATGCGCTTGAGGTCATACCCCTCGAGCAGCCGCAGCGCCTGCAGCACCCACGGCCCCTGGGTCCACGGCCCGCATTTGCAGATGGTATAGCCCTTGTAGTGCAGGGTGACCGGCGCTTCGATGCGGGTGACATGGGCCGCGAGATCGGCGCGGCGCAAAAAGCCGCCCTCCTGGATATACCAGGATTCGAGATCGCCGGCGATGTCGCCGCGGTAAAAGCGGTCGGACACCGCCTGCAGCTTTTGCGCGCGCGAGCCCCGGGTGCCGCGTTCCGCCGCGGCCAGTTTGCGCAGGGTCACCGCGAGATCGGCATACCAGTTGCGCGCGGTGCGGATGGTGTCGCCGTCGGAGGTGTCGCGATACCAGGCCGGTCCGCCCGCATCGAGAAGCTCGAGTGTGGGCGCAGCGACCTGGGCGAACTTTCGGCTGCCGAAGTGCTGCAGCGTGGTGACGCAGAGATCGACCACCGCCGGCACCGCCGCAGATTTGATCCCGCCCCCAGGGATGCCGTTGCGGTAATACCAGGCGATGGCCGCCGAATCGAGCGGTGCGCCGCCCTGACCATTGAGAACGGTCACCTTGCCGCTGGCGGCCTCGTAATAGATCAGCGGCACCTCGCCGCCGATGCAAAAAGCGCCGATGGTCTTGACGCTCAGGGCCAGCAGCGTCGCCACCGCCGCATCGGCGGCGTTGCCGCCTTGCTCAAGAACCCGCAGTCCGGCGCGGGTCGCCTGCTCATTGCCGGAGGCGACGATACCCATCCTGCCGGCCGCCCGGTTGGTCAGCGGTGCCGGTGCCGGCCGGCTGCACGCCACGGTGAGCAACAGGCCGAGCGCGCCGGCCATCCAGAAACCTCTCCCCCTGCTCAATTGATCACCACCACATTATAGACCTCGAGCGCTGGCAGTGTGAATTCCAGAACGCTCCCCTGGCCCGTCACCTGCACCGCCGTGCCGGCCGGCTGGTCGGGAGAGACGCAGTAGACCTTTTTGCGGTCGATCTTTTTGGCCATCCCGGCCAGATCGAGCCGAACCCGCACATTCTGCAGCGGCTTGTCATAGTTGACCAGATGAAGGATGAAACGGTTCGTGCTGGCTTTGCGCACCAGGTTGGCCGCCACGAAAGGGGCATTGCTGAGCTGGACCAGCGGCTCGCCCTCGAGCTGGCGCAGCTGTCCCGCCAGTCCGACGCGGGCTCCAGCCTCGCCGAGCTGGCCAAAGAGATCGGGATGGGCATAGAGGTCCGCCAGCTGGCGCAGTTCGGCCGTGCTGCCGATGGTGAATATCTTGCCGCCCTTTTGCTTGTAGGCGCGGAGGGCGGCGAGCTGGCTCTCCTCCATCCAGGTGATATTGGGGATGATGACGGCCTGGTACGGGGCAAGCAGCTCAGGGGTGAGCCGGTGCAGCAGCAGGACGTCGTACATGATGTTCATCTCGACCAGGGCGTTGTAGAGGCTCGCGCGGGTGAGCGAAACCTCAAAACTGGGGATATGCGGGGGCGCGACGATCCCGAGTTTGCTGACACAGGAGACCGTGGTATAGAGCTCCTGATGATCGGCCAGGAAGGACATATAACGGCTGATCTGGCCCCAGACCTCCATGGCGAGGGGATTGTTCTGGTGCACCCAGCCGTCGACCATTTTATCGCCGGCTTCGGCGATGGCGAAATGGGACTGAAAGGCGGAGGCTTCGGCGATCGGCTTGCGCCAGCCCATCTTCATCCCTTCGCGGACATCGCGCGCCCCGGGATTCGGCACGCCGGGATCGGCCCCTTCGTACTTGCTCTCGTAGGGTTTGACCCCATCTCCGGAGGCATAATAAAAGCGCGCCTGGGCGGCGTTGTGGACCCACTCGCCATCCCAGACCCCGGCTTCGGTGGTTCCTTCGCTCTTGGTCTCGTCGCAGACCTCATCGGCGAGGACATTGCCCTTGCAGTTGCCGAAGATGGAGATGTTGATGCCCTTCTCTTTCGCCAGCTGGCGCACCTCGGCGAAAAACTCGAGCACATCGCCGGTGCCGCCGATGGCCCAGTCGTAGTAGAGCTCGTCGGCGCCGGCGTCCATCTGCACTGCGGCGTGCTTGAGCAGGGCGTTTCTGCGGTAATCGACATTCTGCAGATCGGCCGCATAGTTGCCGCCCTTTTCGCCGCGCCAGCGCAGCGCACCGTATTCGTCCCGGCTGACCCACTTCTCCAGCCCGGGATTCATGAGGAGATCGCGGTAGCTGATACTGCCGAGGGAGTTGAAGGCGGTCACCCGGATGCCATTGGCATGGCAGCGGTCGATGAAGGTCTTGACGCGCTGATACTCAGAGCTGGTGACGTCGGCCGGGATGCCCACTGCGGCATCGTTGACGCGCGCCTCGCGGAACATCGCGAACATGCGGTCGAGGTGATCCCAGTCGATCCCGGCGCGGTAAAAGATGACCTTGCCGCGGCGCCGCCACTCCGGTATCTCCTGCTCGAGGCGTTTCTTCTCACCATTATAACGGTACACATAATCGAAATCCCCGACCGAAGAGGGCTTACCGCGCGCCAGGAGATGATAGGTTTGCCCGGCGACCCGCGCCGACGTCGCTGTCACCGTCTCGATGCAGGCGTCGATGATCTCATAGCCGTTCTGGCCCTCGCCCTTGTAAAAGGTGAGGTCATTCAGGCCGGCCTTGAGCACGGCGGGATCGAGCGGGATCACCACCTTGCCGATGATATCATCGCCGCTGCTGAAGGAGTACCACCCCTCCTTGCCCTCGGCATTTTTTTCGCTCTTGTCCGACTGCGGGCCCGCCGCCCCGAGCAGTCCGGGGAGCGGATAGAGCCGGCCGTTGACCTCGACCGTGCCCTCATGGGCGTCAAGGCCGCTGGCGAGAACCACCAGTCCGGGCGTGGACACCATGGCCGGGTCATCGATCTTGACCACATAGCCATGAATGCGGTCACTGCGGCCGGAGAGGTGATAGGCGTAGGAGGGCGGCACAGTGACCGCCGGATAGACAGCAGCAGCGGGGGCCTGCGCCGCAGCACTTCCCGCCGCCAGCAGCAGCCCCAGCCAAAGCAAATTTCTCATCGCAACCTCCCGGTTCTCAGTTCAATTCCACATGGCCAGGCCGTAGAGTGACATCAATGATGGGTGGCCAAAACATAGCTCAGTTCAATTCCACCACGGCCAGGCCGTAGACCTGTACTTCAGGGACAGTAAAGGTGATCAGCCGCGGCTCGGCCGGGTCGGCCTTGAATTCCAGCGGCTGCAGGGTGCCAAGATTCCCGGAAGCACTCACCCGGGCGGCCTGCTTGCCGGGGGGCAGGAGCAGCTGCACGCCGACCTGCTGCGCCGGGGTGATGACGCCATCGACGGTCACGTCGTAATTGACGAGGTGGACCAGGAGATGGCTTTGCGCTGCCGGCAGCATCGTCGAGATCTCGACATAGGAAGCCGGCGTGGTCAGGCGGCTGAGGCGGTGGTTGAGGAGGGTCTCGATCCGGTCGGCGGCCGCCGTCAGCCGCGGCAGCAGCGCCGGATGGATCCGGCCGCGCGTATAGACCTCGGGGATATCGGCGAAGAGATCGGCCATGGTCGGGCCAAAGGTGGTGAACTCGGATTTCTCCTTGGCCGGCACCAGATAGCGGTCCGCCGGAATCGGCAGCGGCAGAAAAGCCAGCACGCCCTTGCCCACCTTTTTCTCGGTGTACTCGGCCGGCCAGGCGGAACCCTTCAGGGCCGCAAGAAAGTGGTTCTTCTTTTGTTCCAGCCCATACTGGTCCTTGCGGCCGCTTTCGCCCAGCACCAGGACACGTCCGCCCGCCTTGGCGTAGCGCAGCAGCGCCTGCTGTTTTTCCAGCCCGAGCAGGGGCTGATAGGGCACCAGGACGAGGTCATAGCGGTTGAGCGTGCCGTCGAGGAGGTCCTTTTCGACGATGAGGTCGTGGGCGATGCCGCGGTCGGCGAGAACGCGGGAGGTGACAAAGGCGAAGGAGAGCTCATCGGCCAGATAGGGATTCAGGGAAGCCAGGATCGCGACCGGGCTGCGCAGCTGGCTGGTGCGGAGCAGCGGCTCGTTGGCGGCGAGGAAGGCATAGCTCCGGGTTGCGCCTTCGGGCGTGAGCCGTTTTTCACGAAAAATGCAATGGTTGGCGACGGCCTCGGCGATGTTGATCTGTGCCATGGCGCTCAGCGCCTGGTCGGTCGGATGGGGAAAGATCGGTGGCGTGATCTCGGTGGCATAGACGATAACCGGTTTGCCGTGCGAGGCGGCGGCGAGGAATTTGAGCGCCGGGCTGTTGGTGATCTTGATGCCCTGGTCGTTCTTGCGCGGGGCGCTGTCGAGATATTCCTGCATTTCCGAATAGAGGAAGGTGTCGGTCTCGCCGAGCATTTCGAAATTGCCCGCGGCGTCATAGGCGATCGGGCCATAGCCGAATCCGCCATAGACGTTGCCGGCGATCTGGAAGTGGGGATTGACCTCGCGGGCCGCGGCCAGCAGCCGGCCGTGAAAGTTCGCGACCGACTGGCCGCGGAAGCGCAGCCATTCCATCCAGAATTTTTCGCCGCGTTTTTTCGGCAGCTCGATCCCGGCATAGTCCGCCGTGCCGTAGCGGGCCTGCGCCACCTTCACTGGCAGGTTCTGCTGCAGCCAGGCGATGAAGGCCCGGCGCGAATAGTCGCAGTAGCAGGTGCCGCCGGCGATCTGGGTCCAGTCGACGTAGGAGCCGTCGATGCCGGTCTCGGCCTGGGCGCGCACCCGTCCCTCCATCATGCGCACGTACCAGGGATTGTCCGGGCACCCCCAGGTCTCAAATCCCGGGGTGACCTTGGCGCCGTAGGGGGCATAGCGATAAAAGGGGAAATCCCCGTCCGGCTGCACCGTGATCCAGGTCATTGGATTATCCTGCTGCGGCGGCCGCGGTCCGAGGTAATCGGCATAGTCCTGCCAGGATTCGTTCCAGAATTTGAGCATATGGATCTGCTCTTTTTGCGGCTTGTCTTCCGCCGTGGCGGTGGTGCCGTTGAGCGAGGTCGAGAGGTAGCGCAGCACGATATAGCCGAGGTCGTGGTATTTCTGGTTGAAGGCCTTGGCCTCGGCCATCTTTTGGTCGAATTCACTGCGGCTGACGGTCTCGAAATTGGGGGCGCCGCTGCCGAAGGTGACGGTCATGTTGTTCTTCTGGAGAAAGTCCAGATCCGCCTTCTGGCCGAGGCGCCAGTGGCCCCAGTCCATCGCCGGGATAAAGGGCGCCGCTGTCTGGGCGATGGCCATTCCCGCCAGGCCGAGGCCGAGCATCAAGAAAACGAGGACTCGATTCATCAAGGCTCCTTTGCGTATATCGCGTTAGAATTCCAGCCGTACTTCCACATCCCCTGTCATTTTTTGCAGATCGACCCGGATCAGCCCGCCCTCCTCACTCCAGGGGACCGGCCGGCCGGCCGCAAGAATCTGCCGCAGCGTCGCCGCCGCGCTCAGGGTGATCTGCTGGGCCGCCGCTGAATCGGCCTGGACCGTGAGCACCACGCCTTTTTGCTCCTTGCGGATGGCGGTGATGGGTAGTGTCGCGCGGTTCACGGCCTGCAGAGGCGCCGGCAGACGGGTCAGCACCACCTCGCGGTCGGAAAGGGCATAGCCGCTGAGCCGGTCGCTCTGGACCGGGTCGCGCATCTGGCCATCGGCATGCAGGAGCAGCCAGCCCAAAGGCGCCGCAAAGCGGAAGCGGGTCCGGTTGCGCGTGGCCACCTTGAGGACCAGATCGTCGCCTGCCGGCCGGCAGGCGGCCATTTGCGAGATCCAGGCCAGATGGGGCTGCGCTGCGGGCTGATCCCCCAGCCGGATTTCGAAGAGGTGGCGGCCCCGGCTCAGGGCGGGCAGGATGAGCAAGCGATCGTCGAAGGCCGGGTAGGGGCGGCCGTCGCAGAGCACCTCCTGGATGCACTGCGATGAATTCTCGATGGCGACCCCCATGCCGCTGCTGAAGCGGGGCATGGTGTCGAGGTTGACGCGGGTGAGATCGAGGGTCAGAAAGAGTTTGTTCTTTTCCGCGCGCCAGCTATAGTCCCACTGCGCCATCAGCCGCAGCTTGTGGCCCAGCTCGATCGGACCAGGGCAGTAGATCTCTTTGGTGGCGAATTTGCGGCGGATGGCATCGTACATGGCGAGGTTGGTACTGTTGACGATCCGGCTCTTGCCATACTGCGGCTGCGAGGTGATCGAATAATCGTGCCACATCTGGTTATAGATGACGCCGCGGCCGATGCGCTCGAAGAGGTGGTCAAAGATCGCCTCCTGGTAGGCCGTGATCTGCTGGGTGGTGTAGCTCCAGGTCGGGTCGTAGAACCACTGGTAATCGGGCGAAGGGGTATCCTCGAGCAAGGCCAGATTTTTATGGGCGCCG
>Ga0209098_1001816_pt1 | contig 19715 bp, 25 predicted proteins | sample AD_JPNHW1_MetaG_FD_184429 | JGI IMG/M metagenome (GOLD analysis project Ga0209098, IMG submission 184429) | Active sludge microbial communities of municipal wastewater-treating anaerobic digesters from Japan - AD_JPNHW1_MetaG (SPAdes) (version 2) | ecosystem: Engineered > Bioreactor > Anaerobic... | reverse complement strand
TGAAACAAGCTGCTTTATTACTTCGCAATCGTTTTCAATTTTGTTTTTGAACTTGAAATTATGCTTTGTAATTTTCTTCAGCATCTTATTTTCAGTCTTTTCTTTCTGACTAATATTTTGATTTTTCATTGAAACTCCACTAAAGTCTAAATTCAACTGATTTCTAAAATGGCTCATATTTGGTAATTTTGCATGCGTCTGTAACCTGATAGGGTAGTGGTCTTACGCATATTTGACTCAGAGATTTTTACCCCCTATCCCTCAAAGCGTTGCATGATTGATATTACTAACTTTTAATAATCACATTATTCAATAGAATAGGTTCGTATAATTCTCTATTAATTGAACCTTATAGACATATTAAAGCGAAACAGCTTGTTTTTGTACGGTTTTCGTTTGTTTCTGATAAGATAAGGCTATTGCGCTTATAGCAGGGTTATTGCTCATCGTTTCGGCTTCAGCGGCTTTAAAATAGATTTCAGTAGTTGAGCCGCTTCGGTGCCCTAACATTTGCTGAACTTCGTACGGCAATGCTTTAGCTTTGATAGCTGTAATTGCGGCGGTGTGTCTGAATGAATGACAGGTCATATCTTTGCGTTCAATACCTATCCGGCGCATGGATTCTTTTGCGAGCCTTGATATGTAATCCTCATTGATTCGCTGATTGATATTGAACCGTGAATGGTTGATGAATACCGGAGAACTATCAGCAAACGGAGCGCGAAGTGACAAGTATTCGCGAATTGGATCAACTATTGCTTTATCAAGCGTAATGGTTTGGTCTTTCGATAATCTTCCTTTTCGCTGGATATGTAACTGATACACATCATTACTGATTATCAAATCCTCTACATTCATTCTTACAACTTCACAACGTCGCATCCCGGTGCGAAGCATCAGGTTAACGATTGCATAGTTCCTAAAATCGCTGATAGTTCGCAATGGCATGGCGGCCAGCATATCAATAACCTGATCTTGTTTCAGGTAGCCTTTTGTATGTTGATCTGATCGCTTTGGAAACTTAACAGTTGACGCAATATTTTCGTAAATTCCCTGATCTTCCAGCCACTTATAAAACAGTTTCAAAACAGTTACATACGATGCAATGGTGTATGTTGACTTTGTTTTATTCAGGTAATCTTTAAAGGCAATGGCATCGGCACGGCGCGGGTTACGAACATCGATTTTTTGCAAATTCAACCACCTGAACCATTGATTTAGGTTTGTTTGATATTGTTTTCTTGTTTGTTCGCGAACATCTTTTTCTGATACAAATTCAGTAATCAGTTGATTAATTGTCTTTTCGGTTTTCATTCCTGAATTGTTGAATCAATTTCTTATCTTCATTTCCCTTCTCAATGTTGCACCGTTTACATAATGCCTGCCAGTTTTTACGGTCCCAGAAGTCGCCGTGAACTTCAGAAGGAACAATGTGATCGGTTACTTCGCTGGCGCGGATGATACCTTTCGATTCGCACCTTTGGCAAAGCGGATGCAAGCGGCGAAAATCCCGGCTTTCGCGCGTCCATCGCGCTGTATGGTATTCGTCGGCACTTCGCGGCCTTTCTTCCATTTTTGTGGTGCGGTTATGTTGCGGAATCCACGGCCTAATTAATCGTTGCTTTTGCATTACTTTGTTGCTTTTCGATGTTTCATTGCCTCCAGTTTCAGTAGCAGCCCGTCAAGCGGGGTAGAGTACAAAGCCATTTTTCGCAACTCAATTCCGGTAATACGTCCTGATTTATCAATTCTGTTGTAGCTTTTCAAAAAATGGTTATCAACAATATCAAGCTTTCCACCTTCAAGCGGTACAACGTGATATTGTTTTTTTGTAATCAGATGCAAACGTTTCGCTTCAGTAATCATACGTTTCAGGTATCGGCGTTCTTTCCATTCCCGGAAAGATTTTATCGGTTGCAAAATCCATTTCATAATTTAATAAGTTAAATGTTATTTTTCTTTCCGCATTTTGGGCAGTAGCAATTACATAATCGCATATCGAACTCGCAGCCGCAATACTTACACATGTGCCATATTTCGTGATTGTAATTTTTCATAACGAAAATGCTTTTATGTATTTTTCCACTTTTTCATATTTAGAAAAAACCAATCCGTTTTCAGGAACTTCAAACAAATCAGTTTTAGGATGATACATCAGCGAAACACCTTCTGTTAAAGCATTTTGTTCAACCAAACGCAATTCGTACCATTCGTCTAGTTTTCCGTCAAATTCAAGATAACAGTATGAAAATCCGAGTAATTTTAAATCGTCAATTTTTACCAACTTCTTGTAAATTTCGTTAGCCTGTTCGCCTTCAATTTTTTCAAAAACTTGGTTATTTCTCAGCAATTCAAGCGTTTTTTTGTCTTCTGATAATCGAATATCAAAATCAATCAAGTATTTCATGCTCTATTCTGAATTGTTCAAGTGTAGTTTTTTTTACCCTTTCCATATAGCCCGGATCGGGCTCAATAGCAAGCATATCTTTGAAATTTTCCAAACTGCGGGTTCGTTTTGCAGAATGATACAGATTGCAGTTTTCTTCGGAAATGTTATCTACAAACCAAAGGTGATTTTCCTGCATCCATTCTCTAAATTCTTTCCACCTGTCCGATATATCCGCAAAATTTCCTACTGTTTCACCAGCTATTTGGTGCGCCTCGTAAATCGACCTTTCGGCATAGTTCGACGAGCGACCAGCCTGAGATCGCTTCATCCATGTCGCAAGCGTCTGAAAGTTTATTTTTTCTGACTTGCCTCCATACGACCCTGTTACACCCAAATTCATAACGCTTCGCACTTCGCCCCAACACCAGGAACGATATGGACCATTCAGTAACTCAACAAACTTTTTAACAGTAAACTGAACATTATCATCGTCAATTTTTTGCGAGCACATTTTGTGCAAATCTTCAACTATATCGAAAACTAGCCCGGCAATATCCGTTCGGCTAATGTCTTTAATTTCGGTTCGCGAAAAATCAGTCTTTTCCATTTACGATCCTTTCCCGCAGGCTTTGCGTTTTTTCTGAGTTAAACGGCGAATCGGATGATTCTCGTTTTGCAATTGCATTCAGGCGGTCGGTCCAGTTTTCTTGATTCCAACCACCATCAAGATATCTGGTTTCAATCGTTCCCAAAAATCGCGGAAACGAATGTTTGGCCGTGCTCGATTTTTCCTTATACAGGCGATAAGCTTCAAACTGATCGGTAAACTGATTAATTCGCCCGTCGGTGAAAAGTATATTCAGGAAAATTGAAATCTGCTGAAGTTTATCCGGGTTTCGCATTTCGGTAAATCCGAAAAATTCAAGAATCGAAAAATGAATGTCCGTATTTTCAAAAAACACAAGTTGATTTTCTTCACTATTTGTGTTTTCTTTACTTTCATTTACTTTTATTTTATTTACTTTACTTTCCTTTACTTTACTATGTGTATTATCAACAGCTAAAACATTCGTAAACTCATATTTTTTTGAGTTATCGACGTCGATAACTATTTTTTGTTGACGTTTTCGCTTCTGAAATAAAGAATCAAGGCGTTTTTTAAGAGTTTCGGAAAATAAAAAACCATTTTCTACAGCTAAAATACGAAGCGGCGACACACAGTAATCAATTATCGCTTTCAGTTTTTCAGCATCGATATCGAAATCGGCAGATATTAATTCCAATTCCGTTTCGTTGTATTCAAGCTCAAGGTTATCGCTATCGGTTAGTACTTCGAGCATCATACACCAGATTGCATAACCCTCCAGCCCAAATTTTCGGCGAATGGCTTTAATCTTCAAATCATTTCTCATGCCCGTGTCGTGCGAGAAATAATCGGCATTTGTTTTTTGAGGTCTGGCCATACTAATTCCTGAAAATTGGCGTTCCGTTAACTCTCCTGGCTAAACTTACTTCGCGCATACCCCGCTGAGAAGTAATTAAAGGCTCTTGTTTTCCAGTTATAAAATTGTAATCAGGCGGACAAATCGGGTTGAAAAATCCATCTTTAAACATTCCATTTTTGTTATAATCGTCAAGTTTTACCTTATTTTTCAAAAACGGAATAGCGCGTTCTTCGGCAGTTTTAAGTTTCATGCTAAAAACGTGTTTCTTTTTCAGAGTCTGAAATTATATTTTTCAGTATCTCGATCTGAATATCCCTTATTTCAACTTCGCCTTTCAGATCGTCATTTTCAGCCGAAAGCCTGTTGTTTTTGGCTTCCAGCGAAGCAGTAACAAACATGAAAACCACAAATAGTGCAAACACAATTGCAACGCAAATAATTATTTTCGTTTCCATAAATTTTGGTTTTTAAAAATTTTGCCCGGTTATGTACCACTGGCGTGGACCAATCCGGGCAAAAACATGATTTCAAATGCGTCAAAAAAAATAAAATGTCGTGGAGTGTGAGGGCTCAAACCTCGCTTCTCAAATGTTTAGGTTTTTGGACAACTCCCTTTCGGCGCTTGCCTCACTCAACCATGCAAATCGAACACTCCGTTTTGCCGGTCTTTCCCGGCTGTCAGACAACATTTCACTCCTTGATTCGTTTTGGCTGCGTCCTGTTCGCTTCTTTCCAGGTGTCATCAGGCTTATTTTTACCTTTTCCTGATCGCGCTTTTAGTTTTGCGCTTTAGGTTCAATTCATGTTGTTGTCGGTCGTCGCTGACTTGTGCCATGAGCCTGATAACGGATTCGAACCGCTGACCTCCCTACCAATAATATCAAGGTACTATTGGCGGTCGCTCTAAACCAACTGAGCTAATCAGGCGTGTGGCCTTTTTTCGGTGGCCAGCCGTTCAACTACGCTGCTACTTTAACTTCGTAATCGAAAATACTTACTGTTTTGCCGTTTGGCGTTTAATGCTCTCCGCTATTCCTAATTTCTGCCTGTCAAAACCAAACACCCCCGAAATGATAGGGTATTGGTACCTACCCTATCTGAATGACAAAAGTTGAACTAACTGCACTAACGCGGCAGATTAGCGAGAATTGGCGAATTCCGTGGAGGTGAGGGGAATCGAACCCCTGTCCAAACAGTTTCAAAATAGTTTCATCGAACAATGAGCCTGATGACGGATTCGAACCGCCTACATGCTGAATACAAACAGCAGCTCTACCAACTGAGCTAATCAGGCATATCGTAGTAATCAAACCGGTTTCCGATTCACACGGCCTCCACCGGAAGTATTGATCTGTGTCTTTGATTGTGTTCCCGCGAGGAAGTTTCAGATCACTATCGCGGTGAATAGATTTCCAACAATGTTAATGAACTTTTCCTTCGACAAGCTCAGGATAAGTGAAGTTTTCGGAATCGAACCGAATAAGTGCAACCGTTTTGCAACCTCTTTAAAAAAAGAAATGGGGGCGAAAAACCATTTACACAAAAAAGCAACCCCCATTTCAAAAACACAAATTCAACTTTAAACCCCAAAAACTAACCTAACACTTACAAAAATTATAAACCCAATCATCAATCGCACAACAAAATGCAAAGTCATCATATACCGCAGCACGCGAAACGGGAGTAACAGTTTTGTTTTCATATCGCAATTTTTTGATATATCGACTTATCGGCATCAATACACCGATACTGGAATTGTTGTGAGTCGGCGCGGGCTTCGCGAAGGCGCCGCAAAATAGTACCGTCCATCAGCGCAGCGCGTCCAGTGCGTACTTTTACCCGTGCGCAGAAGAAAATAGCATGAAACGTTTCGGGCATTTCGGCAAAAACCTGCTCTGCGGCTTCGCGTACCGAAATCGGAGATTTTTTAGCACTCATCGTTTTAATCATTTTCAGGTTCGCCAATAAATTTTCCGTACAACTCATCAACTTTCGAAAGTTCATTCAGCCGGTCGGCATCGAGTTTAACCCTGCGTTTTTGCATTACAGGCTGTAATTTTCCATCCTGAATCCAGCGATCAACCGCCCGGCGACCATACTTTATGTCGGCAGCACGTTTGCTCAAAAAAGCCTTTTTCTCAGTAGCCCTCGAAACACCAATCTCAACGGCAGTACTTATAATCTGGCCTAATTCAAATCGTGTAAGTCTAATCTCACTCATATCTATGCAGTTAATAAATAAAAATCTGATTCATTGCTCCGGCGCCCACTTCTCAACGTGAGCGACACCTGGGCACGCGATGCGCGTATTGTTCTGAAAGATCGTTCGGGGTTAAAACCTTCGAAAAGCGACACCACCATGAGCGCCAGAAACGACAGCGAAATCATAGCCCGTTTAATGGGCGAAAGATTAAGCGTAATGTGGTAGGTGTTGATAAAGTACCATGCGGCCAGTTCGGTAGATTTCTGAAGATCGAGTTTCGTTTTAATGTTTTTAACCGTAACATCAACCGTGTTTGGCGAAATTTCCAATTTATCGCCAATCTCTTTTTGCGACAATCCGAAGGCTACCAGTTCAACTATTTCGGTTTCGCGTGGTGTTAGAGTTCGTTTCATTTGGTAGCGTTTTAGTGTTCTAATGGTTTTACGGTATTGTTAGGCTTGTTTTGGTTTCGTATATTTGAACAAGGATAACGGTACAAATATAACTATTAATTGACATTAGTATCAATTAATAGACATTTAATTTATATGTTTTTTAACATGAATTTGACTGAAAAACAAATTATTGATTTGAAAATAGTATTATCTGGAAAGGCTAATGATTTATTAGCTAATGAGATAGGAATACGAAAAGAATATTTTTCTAAACTTGAAAAATACCCTGGCAAAACAGAAAAAATTAAAAAATACTTCAATGAAAATTATCCAGAATTTGATTTAGCTATCAAAAAATTGACAGAATTTGAAAATGTGATTCAAGAACCTGAAGGCATTTATGAAAAAAGAAAATGTCTTAATTGCAACGATCTTGAAAAACAAGTTCAATATTGGAAAGGGAAATATGAGGGATTGAAAGAAGGTTTAGTTTTGAAAAATGAAGAATCATATAAACAAACCGGCTCCGAATAGTTTGGAAAAATTTTTCGGCGATAAAAAATACATAATTAACTTGAAATGACTTAATTTAGCTAAAAATTTTTAACTATTGCTATGAAAAATATCTTAATTGTATTGTTATGTTTTATTTTATTTTCGTGTAGTCCTTCAAAAGTCGAAAAGTTGATTTCTGATTATGAGCAAACGATTGGCAACACCAAAACTGATTTATCGCTGAAAATTCATGAATTAAAAGAAGTTCAGAAAATTACCGGTAAGGATAGTTCTAACTTCTTTAAAGCAAAAGTTGATTCGACAATTAAAATTTTAAGTGGGGATAAAATAAAAACTTTTAAAAGCATTAATGGCACTCTTGATACTCTCGTTAATTCATATACTCATATTTTAGAAATGGACTACTCAGATTTTTACGCTGAAAAATTAAAATATTGGTCTGAAATAAGAACAAAATTGAGAATCAATAATCTAAAAGCTTTTAAATATGAAATTGTTAACGATTCCATTTTAGCTATAAAATACAATTGCACATATACAATTAAAAATCCTATACTTAACAATGCGAAGCAAACTATTTCGAAATCTTACTATGTTTCGAAAAATTTAAGCAAGGTTTTAAAAACCTCTGAAAATTAAATTACTATGAAAACTTTATTTACAACTTTAATTTTATTGTTTTTCGCTTCAGCAGTATTTGCCCAGGATGATGCTTATTATAGTCCAGAAAAAAAGATTGCAAACAAAATAATTATTGAAACTAGAAAACCAAAAGCCGAGAATTTGAAACTATGCGTTGATATTCTTACTGAAAACGAAATAGTTTGCGAACAAAATAAGGAAACTTTTATAGTCAAAACAGACATTCAAAATACTAAAAAACGCAATTACCCGTATTACCTCAATTTTTTCTGCAAGGATAGCGTAATTGTTGTATCCGGAAAATTCAAACTTGGAGTTAGTTTAGAAATTTACGGCGTGCGATCTGAAGATAATTTTGAGCAAATTCAAAATAATGGAATGAAAGGATCGGCATATCGAATAACGTTCGATGAAATGAAAACAGTCGCTGAAAAATTTGGAAAACCAATCAACTTTTGATCATCTTCCCGGTGTCAGGAATATGATACTACAACGGCCACACCCCGGTAAAAACCCAATATACCAGCGAGCATAGCAAAACGATAACAATGAGTATGGCCCCCATTATCGTGTTTTCCTTAATTCGTCGGTTATTTTCGTATATCGCTTTTCTTAAATATTAAGTTTAATACTTTTCGGTTGCTTCGGTCAATTATCGAGTAATCGTAGGTAATGTAATCGTCGGTTACTTTATTGTCGGCATCTTCGTGGCCCATACATAGCGCCACATCGTCTTTTGGTATTTTGCAGTTTATCCGGGCAAACGTTGCCCATGTGTGCCGCGCCCAGTTACTCGAAATAGGCTTTTCAATTTCTAAATCGGCTGCAACTTTCTTTAAAAATACGTCAATCTGGCGGGTATATATCCGGTAATCTTTATACTTCTGATGAATGTTTACCAAACGACTATCCGACTCGTAACGGGTCAAAATTTCGGCCATTTCGGGCTCAATTTTAATGGAGTATGCCCGCTGTGTTTTAAATCGGTCGAACTCCAGGCGCGGGCCTGTTTGTTTTGGCATAAAATAAAGGTCCTTCGTGTTTATGCCAATGGCGCAAAAATGGAGCAGAAACATGTCCCTGGCAAACTGTTTGCCCTTGTTGGTACTCGAATAAGCAACCAGCTTTTTCATTTCATCAACGGTCATGTTTTTGCCCTGTTGTCTCCGCTTCGGGGTTTTTACCTTATATACCTTCCACGGGTTTTTTGCAATGCGAATTATGCCGGTTTCCTCGTCGTTGTATTTGTCCTTCATTTTGTTGAAAATGCTTCGGAACGACCGCATGTAATTATTAATACCCCCCTCAGTCATCGGTTCACGAACCGGATTGGTGGTTTTATCTCCCTTCAACATGTACTGTTCAAACCTATTAAGAAAAGCAGAATCAACATCGAGAACGTTCAATTTCGTATTTTTCACAAAGTTTTTCAGTGCCGATAACATGGAACGGTGCCATTGAGCCGTATTGTCTTTTTTAAGCTTTTCGAGCCTTGAAATGAAATTTTCGGTGAATTCAATAATATCAATGTATTTATCAGATTTTCGCTGCGTAAGATGATTTTTAATTTGCTTAACAGTCATTTGGTCGGATGAGTCACCTAGAGCGGATTCGGCTTTAATATAAGAAGCAATCAATACCGAAATCTGATCGTTTATGAATTTGGCGTCGGATGTTCCTTTCGCTTTTCCGGTAGTTGAATCGAAATACGATTTTTTTTCGGTTGACACCAGAACAAAATATTTCGTAGAAACGTAATCCTGTTTGCCTTTATGAGTGATGCGAATTTTTATATTTGTGGTACCGTCCGACTTCTCAAACGCCTTTCCATTTAATATAACTGCTTTAAATGTTGCCATTCTTTTATATACTATTTATATAGAAATTTTATATAAATGTACTTTTTGTGGCGTTCAAATGAAAATAAACGGCTATGTTATAAAAAACAAAACCACCGTAAAACGGTGGTTTTCAGCGGAGAGAGCGGGATTCGAACCCGCGGTACCCTTTAGAGGTACACACGCTTTCCAGACATCATGATAAATATTTTAATAAATTATAAATCAGATAGTTAAAAATAAATATCAAATCATTTATATACTATTTATATATTTTACCAAAATTTCAGTTTTTGCCAAAACGTTTTCTTTACCTTTGGTTTTGTCATAGGTTTAATGCTGTCGAGCGACAGCGCTGATAGTTTATTATCGAGCGACATAACGACTTGACCATCTTTTGCTTTAACCTGGTCAAAACGATTTTCAATTTTGTATTTCTCTATTTTGGCGAGTTCAAAAATCACAGCGTTCTGCTTATCAGCCTGGGTAATCAGCCTCGAATTTTCCTTTTTCAAGGCAGCAATGCTGGTCATTTCCATGATTGCGACGGTTAGAGCTATTGCAATGATTGCAGCGGCTGCGGCGATCAAAATGTTTTCAATGCGATTTGTGATGTTCATTTTTCAGCTTTTTGAAGTTCTTTTTCGTCAAGTTTTACAGTAGCGGTACCGGGGCCAAACGTCACGATGAAATGAAAACTATTTGACCGCCTTGAATAAGTCCAGTCAATAACTAATCCTACCAACTTATTATTTAAGACATGGCAAACGCTATCATTAATTTCGTATGGAGGTTCAATCTGCATCTTTCAGAATTATTTTTCGATGTTTACCTAAATAAAGGTTCTTTTCTTCACGCGACATAGCATAGTCAGCGATGACATGAATAGATCGTTTGCTTCTAATATATTTGTCACTGCCTTCACCTTCGTCAGATCCTTTGCTGTTAATATTTCCTTCGTCAGTGTAATAACTAAATCTCGATTCTCCGGTAATCATTCCCATGTGCCCAACCCGATGTTTATATTCAATCCATAGCCCAAATACTTGTCCGCGCTTTGCCTGAAATTTATCGATACTCATTTCATCTTTTTCAAAAACTACGTTTGATTTAAACCAGTCAGGACAGTAAGCAGAATGTGGATTTGGAAGATTACAATCATCATGTACCTGAGCTTGAAGAGCGGCACACCATGCGTTTCCTTCGGGTAGTCCTACATTACGAAGTATCTTTCTAACTTTTGGCCCGTCGTTGCGCCCTGTAGCTTCGCGAATGCCCATATAACTATCGGCAATAGCAACCAATTTGTCTCGAAGTGGGCTTGTTGGCATTTCAAGCGTTTGAGCAAACGCCTGCGACGCTATTAATATCAGCAATATCAAAGTAAACGGTTTCATAACTATGCGAGTAAAGCAATTGAGAATGGAATGATGAATGCTGCGATCCAGAACATCGATAGTTTGACTCTTTCCCAGTCGGTTAAATTATTAATACCGCCTTCCGTATCTGAACTCAAAGCATCTTGAGAATCAGGACGGCCATATTTAAGAAATATTAATGCCGTAAGTGGCCCAGTTGTTCCTGCAATCATGGCAAAAATTACTTTTTGCAACATACCAATGGGTACAACTTGAAGTTCATATTTTTTGCCATAGATGTAAAAAATGACAAATAACGCAATAGAAATAATTGCAATGATTGTGAGAATATTTTTTTCTCTAACTGTTTTTAACTTATTCATGAACTCTAAAGTCAATGTTTTAAGTCCATAAAAAAACTGTACAATTTTTTCAAGTGTTTTCATTTTGTGAAATTTTATTATTTTTAAAAAATCTTTATATGAGTTTCGGGTTAGTGGAGCCGGGGGCTCTTTAATACTTTATTTCAAAACTCGCTACTTCTTCAAATGTAGTTAATGCCAACACCGCCTTTTCCTGGGCGTCGTTCCAAACCCTTATAGCTTGCCTGGCGTTCAAGATTTCCTGTGGTACTGATTTTCCCGTTTCGGCGCGACGAACTATATAAAAATCGGTTGCAAACAATAGGTCGCGGGCGTATAGCTTAATCGCTTTAATTTTGTCAGCTTTGGCCGTTTCGAGCGGCGGTAAATCGTTTCGCTCAATCACTTCGTAAGTTACTACGTCGTTATCAGTGTCGTAAAACGGTTCGCTTAGTTTTTCTAGTATTGGGTTGTATTCTGGTATTATTTCATCTCTCCAACCGTCTATAAAATGTATATCTGTTCGTTCTTCGTAACCTCCCCAAAACCCTTCACCATTTTCGCGGGTAAAAGTTCCGGGTAATCCTGATTGAATAATTTGGCCGTTTTTAATTAAATGTTTCATTTTTTTTTTAAATTATACGTCACTAAACCTATTAATTGCAACAGCACTCCACGCTCTTGATGAATTAATTTGTGAAAATGTTTGGCCATAATTGGATGATGCATAAATTTGTGAAGAATCAGCCACGGCAGTTACATATTTACCTGTTGCACTAACAGTTACGGACATCCATTTTTTTGTTATTACAATCTCTGACCAAGTTTGACCATAATCTTCTGATTTCCAAATTGAACCACTATAAACTACTGCAAATACATATTGACCACTTGAACTTATTGATACAGATTGCCATGATTTTGATCCAACTTTTCCACTCCAGTTTTGTCCTGAATCAGATGAAAATTGTAAATAGTTAGAAGATACAGCAGCAATGATATAAGTTCCATTCGAATTCATTGAAACTCCTGTATATGATCTACTATTACCTTTTTGAGACCATGTTAACCCATAATTTGTAGAAATAAAAATATACCCTGGTTGCATAACTACAACCTGATATTGTCCACTTGATGAACATGAGAATCCAGCAGAAATTCCTGCTTGTGTTACAGAACTAAATGAAGACCCATAGTTTATTGAACGTTTTATGTATCCTGATATACCTGTAGTTATGTATTGACCAGTGGCATTTATACAAACGGACAAACTTTGTATTAACAATGTTGTCGTGTTCCATGTATTTCCGTAATCTGTTGAAAGATAAAGATAAGTCATTGTATTATTAGTAACAGCAACTTGGTACTGACCAGTTGCACTAATTCCAACTCCTGACCAGTTTTTGTTAGCAATTGAAAGTTTAAGTGAGAATGTTTGACCGTAATCACTAGAACAGTAAATGCCAGTAGAAATATCACAAGCCACTTGATATTTCCCTTCTACACTTAAAGCAGATGGTTTGCAAGTTATTCCTATTCCTGGAGTCAACATATTAAACTCCTTTCATGATTAGGGTTAATAACTTTTCGCTCCCTGCGGTGGCGTCTATACAGGTTAATGAAACGTAGAATACCCCTGAAGTTCCGAATGTAGCATTCCCTTCAACAGGTACATGCTTTGCAGCGGCTGACCAGCTTGGCGTATATCCGTTTGCTGTAATCTTCAGCAAATACGTTTTGTTTAGCTCGAAATTCGAGAAACTAAAGGCTGTATTTGTTGATAGCGTTATTTCGCCTATACCGTTTGCCGAAAGATCAACCGAAGCGGTTACCGCATTTTTTTGCTTCAATGCGGCGGCTATTTTGGCGTATGTTACTGAATTGTCGGTTAATGTTGCGGCAGCCCCCTGGTAACCTTGCGTACCCTGTGGCCCCTGTACGGTTGATGCGGCACCTTGATTGCCCTGTGGCCCCTGTACGGTTGATGCGGCACCTTGATAGCCTTGTGGCCCCTGTACGGTTGATGCGGCACCTTGAGCACCCTGATTGCCCTGTGAGCCTTGCGGCCCTTGATTTCCCTGGTTTCCCTGAGCGCCATCGCTACCTTGTGCGCCTTGGTTACCTACCTGGCCTTGGTTACCTTGCGCGCCTTGCGGCCCTTGATTTCCCTGGTTTCCCTGAGCGCCACCGCTACCTTGTGCGCCTTGGTTACCTGCCTGGCCTTGTATGCCCTGACTACCCTGTGAACCCTGGGCCCCGATATTACCCTGCGGCCCCTGAAGCCCTTGTATGCCCTGAGCGCCTTGCGGCCCGTTGAGTACGACTATGTTTGTGCCTGCCCTTCCCCCTGCCATAGTTTAAAGTGTTAAATTTCAACCAATCCAGCCGGACGAAAACCGTCTTTTAGATTTACCAGGTGAGCTACCACCCAACATACCTGATCTTGATTTTTTTCGGTTGTATATAGCCTTGATGCCTGGAACCGTACCGGCGTATCGATATATTTTGCAAAAAACGACTTCGTATAATAAAAGAACGAATTTTCATTCCAGTAGCTTTTATGCGTAGGATCTTGAAAAGCACCTCGGCCATCCGTTGAGGGAACCTGGCAAATCAACCAGCCTCCGGGAGCCAATATTCGCTGCACTTCTTTCATTGTATGCAGCGGATCGGACAAGTGTTCAAACACATCAAAGGCGCGGATAACGCCTACCGAACTATCGGCATAAGGCCAAGGCTCATTTAGGTCGCAAATTACGTCTGCATCTTTTAGGTCAACAGTCTCATAGCCCGGTTTTGCGGCAATGCGCCCGCCCAATTCTACTTTTTTCAGGCCGTTCAAATCGCTATATCGTTCGCAGAGGCTTTCTATGTACTGATCATGAATCCTGAATACGTTATTCTGAATTTCGGCATTGTATTTCAAATAAGTATTTTCGCTGTGTTCGCGATAGTAATACAAGCCCTTGTCGATATGTTTGAATTTTGTAACGGCATACATCCTGCACATCAAATCCAAATCGTCCAGCACCCGCATTTCCTTGTTATAGCCTCCAATTTGCTCATAAACAGATTTGCGGAATGCCCTGAGATGGTTGGGTGCAAACCAAATTTTACTTATTGAATCCGGCGTAGGAGCGAATGAGATATGTTCTTCCCATTGTCCATCCATCGGCCTATATTTCCATCCGTACTCTTCGCTGTAATGATGTTCTTTGTCGTGGATAGTGTTTGAATATACAAACCCAATTTCAGGGTCTTTGAATGCGTTTTTTAACTCATCTATTGCATCACCGTGTAGCCAATCGTCATGATCCATCTCAACAAGAATATCGCCCTTGCAGTTTTCACAAGCAAATGCTTTTAACGGGCCAACCCATCCGGGCGCGTCGGTCAGGCGGATAGTTTTTACCCGGATATCATTAAAATCGATTTCTTTTGCCCCGTTATTATAAATAACCAGCCACTCAAAAAAATCTTGATCTTTGATTGATTCGTAAACTTCAGATAGATATTTTGAATCATGTGTTGGCGTGAATAGCGATATCTTCATTTTAAAGTATTATTTTGATAATAAATAAGTTCCACCCCCTTTAGCATTGCTACGCTTATAATAAAGTAATCCATCAGACGGGTCTGTGTAAAGAATTCCACCATTTTCAAGGCCGCCCGGTAATGAATGTGCGTCGGCAAAAGCAATGTAATTTCCAGATAAAAATAAAGCGGACATCAAATTCACGATGCCTGAAAATGCGCTTGAACCAATAACTTCTAAAATATTTGAAGTGCCATAATTTCTGGTTTGAGCGCCAATAAGTACAGCGTCAGAATATTGAGTAGGATATATATAAGCTCCAGCATCTGTCCAAAGTGATGCCCCCTGATAGCCTTGCGGCCCCTGTAGCCCCATTCCTATTGAACCTCGAACGCCTTGCGGCCCTTGTGTTCCTTGCACACCTTGATAGCCTTGCGGCCCCTGTGAACCGGCGCCTTGTACACCCTGATATCCTTGTGCCCCCTGCGTTCCGACCTCCCCAGCTAAATTGATAGTCCACGAGCTGGCAGAGCCAGAACCTACTGAACGATCAACAAATATGGTTAACTGATTTCCTGTATATGAAGTGCATATACCCTCAAGAATTATAACGGAACCTCCCGTATAAGCCCGTACTCTTGCTCCTGCCGAGTAAGCTAAACCAGATTGAACCGTGAAATACTTAAATCCCGTTCCTGCTGAAACACTACTCGATGAACTAGCAGTGTATCCAGCCCCTACAACTCCTTGTGAGCCCTGACTACCTTGATTGCCCTGTGGCCCCTGCACGGTTGATGTTGCTCCCTGTGAGCCTTGATAGCCTTGATTTCCCTGAACACCTTGGATTCCTTGGTTACCTTGATTTCCCTGGTAACCTCGAATACCTTGCGTTCCTTGATAGCCTTGTTGACCATCGCTTCCCTGAACTCCTTGTGGCCCTATATTCCCCTGCGGCCCTTGCGTTCCGGCACCCTGTACACCTTGATTTCCCTGAGCGCCACCGCTACCTTGTGCGCCTTGGTTACCCTGAGAACCTGCCGAGCCTTGTGGCCCCTGTGGCCCCCTTATTTGCCCAACGTCAACCCAATTAGCGTTATTCCACGCATACAGGTGGCCGTCTGAAGCTACGTTCCAGCAATCGCCCGCCGAATTTCCCGAAGACGGTAAATCAGCGGGCGTGTTTTTTTCTCCCAAAAGGTTAAGACCAATACCAGCAGTCCCTTGTGAACCTTGCGAGCCAATATTACCCTGAGCGCCTTGTGAACCCTGAGCGCCTTGTGAACCCTGAGCGCCTTGTGAACCCTGAGCGCCTTGTGGGCCTTTTAAATCCTGCAAATCAATAATTTCATCGCCCAAATCAATCTCAATTTCGAGACCTTGTGCAGTACCTGTGCCGATAAATTCACGAATTTGTCCGACCGTCCACACTTCCGGATCGCTTTGCACGAAGATTTGACCGTCATAATACGGTGATAAAAAATAACAGGCGCCGTCCACGAAATCACCGGGCAATAGCCCCCCGGGAAGGTATTCGAAATTATCAGCGTCAATAACATTTGATACAATTCCCACAGTGCCCGCGTTCGCCCTGTTGTTAGCTTTTGCCCGTATCCAAGCGCCAGCCCCGTCGCGTTTAATAGCATTTCCAAATTCAAATCCGTGTGCGATTTGTGTTATAATTTTCTCTTGTTTTATTGGAAATATTATTGCTCTACCCGTTCCATTATCTATGTATTGGTCAAAATATTGACCCGATAAATAACCGGCCTGGCCCATTGGTGTAAATGTAAACGGGTCGATTAGTCTTACTTTTTCGTCGATGGTTGTTGTACCTTTTATATTTCCCCCTTTCGAATAGGCTTCGCGCTTTCCGTTTATTACCGGACCAATGTAGGCAATTGGATAAATCACAAATCCTTCATCGCGCAGTGGCTCGATATGGGTTTTTGAGGTTAATATTTCGCTGGTTCGTATCATTCTGGTAATTGTTCGGCTAATGGTACTTTTACATATAGAAAATATCCGTCGTTGTCGGGTAACTCAATGTTTGTTTCGGCAATGTCCCAGGCGCGGGTTGGGTCGTACTGTTCGTTTGCTTCTTTGATGAATCGTATTGAAGTACGATCAAGCGCGGCGTAGTGGTGGCTTATTATTTCGCCAGCGCCAATTTTTACAGCGTTGGCATTGTCGCCGACGTTGGTTTCTACAACAGCATCTTTAATGGAGAATTGCGGGGTTCCTGAATCAAAATCGAGTTTTAGCGGGTCGATTGTTTGCGCCCTTGCAACAATTAACGGCGTGTGTGTGCCTGTTAGCGGAACTTCAAAACTGCCGTCGATTGGTACAATAAAATCGTTTACATCTGAAATATCGACATGTGGAACAAACGGTTCTGGTAAATTTTGGGCGTAATTATCGTAAATAAATTCACCTGCTGGCAATTCTATAAGGTCGAGCGTAAACGTGTGATCTAAAACGTTCCATGTGCCTTTATCGATCAGGTAAATTTTATTTGTAAGGTAGTGAACTACATAGCTGTTTAATTCGAGCCAGCCGGAAATTTCACCTTTCAAAACCGAACGCGACGATTGATACAGATAGGCCATGTATGCCGACATGTATTCGAGATATGTTTTCTGCTGCGAGCCCCAACTTTTTGTTGGTATGTATTTCCCATTAACTTTAACGTAGTTTCCGTTATCGAAATACAAATTATTATTTTCGTAGTTGGGAATGTCCGTCGGTTTCAGTTCTATTGTTTTTTCCGATTCGGTGGCATTTTCGTTAAGGATAACTGTAGTTTCTTCGCTATCGTTAAATTGGGTTATGTCGTTGTTGTAAAATATTACTTTTTTAACGAATAATCCTTTGTAAACATCGGCCCAATTTTCATAAGCTTTAACATTTGAATTTGGAATTACCTGATAAATGGTTATGGTTAAAACTCCTGATTCGGGAAGCTTTGCCGCGTTTATTTTTGTTGACTGAAAATTGATGTCTTCGAATGTGAATGAATAGGGTACTTTTTCGATTAAAATTTCTTTGGCTGATGTATTCCACCCTTGTTGATCTAGATAATAATTCTGTCCTGATGTACCGGCTAATTTGAGTTGAAATTTGACGTTTGGATTGAATTTCGAAAAATTGATATTTCCCCCTATTGGCGACACTCCAACTAAAGCATAATTTATCTCAAGCGTTATGGCGCTTGTTGAAATTACATCTATACTTTGGCTTATGTGATTTACATATGAATTTTGATAACCGGCCAGAACTCCTAAATTCTCTTCGTTTACATTTTTTGCGTAAAAATTGGCACCTAACCCTACATTTTCCCAATAGGTTGTACCGGCTTTAAAATCGTGATTACGAAAAAAGCTTTCTCGCTTGCCAAAAATTTGCTTAATGGTAAATTTTCGCCAGGCCGATTGCATTTCGAGCGTTAGACTTCCAATTGGATATAAGCTGCCCCTATGAATTTCTGAATACTGTACCGTATTGAGTTCACGTAAAAATGTGTGCCAGTTGTATTCCTCGTTCGATGGAGTTCCATCGGCATTAAAAATATAACGGGGCAAGGTACGATCAGTTGGACGCTCTATCATCCAATAACCATTTGCCTGGTTGATAAATACGTTTTCGGGCAAAAGTGCCTGAATAGCTTCATAACATGTTTTATCTCTCAGTATTTCGGCATGAAAATAAAGCTGGTCGAGCATGTTATGACCAGAGATATTCATGTTTTGCTCCCAAATATTGATGTTGATTGCGTATGGCAGGGCAATGCCAATTTTATCGATGCAATAACGGATTGCTTCAAAACGCGATACCATGCCGGTTAACTCAAACTTTTCGTTTTTAAGAAGCCCGAGGCCATCTGTCGCCATAACCTGAACGTCGTACGGTGGCGCAACGAATGGTTCGGAATACTGATCGGAAACTACGAAGCCAGTCCAAACTACGCCCCAATTGAATTCCAGTTCAACTTTGTGCGCTTTGTTATCGAGTGTAAAAAAGTTGGCAAATTCCATGTCGGTATCAGCCTGAATGGAAAAATCTAGGGTTGTACCACATATTTGCCCGTCTTTATCGCGCGAAAGCCTGATATGATCGGCGCCGATGCGTTTTGGTTGCGATGGTCCGGTATAATCTTTTTCGTAGATCAATACCCGGATGTCGGTTCCGAATCGTTGGGTTTCGTAGCGTAGTATGTATTTTAATCCGTATGCCATTTTATTCGTTTGTCATGCCAAAATAAATTCGGCATCTGTTGTTAATATGAGGTCCTGATCCTGAAATAAATTCAGGATGACTGGCGTGTTTTATGTTTAAGTGCCGATTACGCGGCGTTGGGTGTTTTTGTCGATGACTGCCACCAGGTCGGTTCCGCGCTGGCGGAATTCTCCGGTGATATAAATTGTTTGCGGGGCCGAACGCACGGGCGACGATGATGATCCATAAGAGCCGGAACCGTAGGATGAAGTTGATGACCCTAATGAATAATTTCCTTTGCCTGAAGCCACATTACTTAAAGCAGCTTTAGCCGCAGTTCCTAAAGCAACCAATGCAATACCGGCAGCAATAGCCAAAGCTCCTCCTCCGGGTACTTTTAATGATTCCCATATTGCCAATGAAGCAATACCAGTTTGAATTGCAATTTTGCCAACTTGAATAGCCATATCACCTAAAGCAGCTCCAGCCATAGCAGCTAAATCTCCAAATCCAGTAGCACCAGTAAGCATTGTTCCCAATGATTCAGCAAAACCTACTGCTAATCCAGTCATTGATTCCTGAAAAACTGATGAGAAATCGACAACCGTAGATTTAAGATTTCCGTAAATCGATTGTATTTTTGCGGCTTTGGCTTCTAGTTTGGAGGTTTCGAGTTCGCCAATTTTTGGGGCCGGTATTTCGGTTTGGGCTATTTTGCCCGTTTTGTCATCGACGGTTAACTTTATGGCCGAAAGTGTTTCCATTTTCGGGTTAAGTTTTTCGCGGATGGCTTTTATTTTTTCTTCAGTTTCGATGGCAA
>Ga0209098_1001815_pt1 | contig 19718 bp, 14 predicted proteins | sample AD_JPNHW1_MetaG_FD_184429 | JGI IMG/M metagenome (GOLD analysis project Ga0209098, IMG submission 184429) | Active sludge microbial communities of municipal wastewater-treating anaerobic digesters from Japan - AD_JPNHW1_MetaG (SPAdes) (version 2) | ecosystem: Engineered > Bioreactor > Anaerobic... | reverse complement strand
GCGCCATTACACGGTGGGCGACATCGTCGTGAAGGCCCTCCGCGGCCTCGACCTCAAGGTCGAGGAAGGCGAGTTCCTCGCCATCATGGGACCCTCGGGGTCGGGCAAATCGACCCTCATGAACATACTCGGCTGCCTCGACAAGCCGACGGCCGGGAGTTATGTCCTCGACGGCCTCGAGACCTCTACCGCGGGCGCGGATGCCTTCGCGGAGATCAGGAACTCGAAGATCGGCTTCGTCTTCCAGGGCTTCAACCTCCTCTCGAGGACGAGCGCCATCGAGAACGTCGAGCTGCCGCTCTTCTACAAGCGCGGCGCGAAGCGCAAGGACCAGCGGGCTCTCGCGCAGGCGGCCCTCGAGGAGGTCGGCCTCGGACAACGCGTCCATCACATGCCGTCCCAGCTCTCGGGCGGCCAGCAGCAGCGCGTGGCCATTGCGCGCGCCATGGTCACCGATCCGGCCTTCATCCTCGCCGACGAGCCCACGGGCAACCTCGACACGGAGATGACCCTCGAGATCATGACCCTCTTCCAGGACCTCAACGACCGGGGCAAGACCATCATCATGGTCACGCACGAGCCCGAGCTCGCGGCTTTCTGCAAGCGCGTCATCACGCTACGGGACGGCAGCCTCGTCTCCGACAAGGTCATGACCGAACGCGAGCGCGCTTCGGAATCCGCGGCGGCGTGGAAGGAGCGCAACGCGCTCATCGCCATCGAGGAGGCCTCGGCATGACCGCGGGCAAGCTCATCCATTTCTCGTTCAGGAGCATCCTGCGCAACCGCATGCGGAGCCTCCTCACGAGCCTCGGCATCATCATCGGCGTCTGCTCCGTCATCGTCATGGTGGCGGTGGGCCAGGGCTCCCAGGCCCAGATCCAGAAGCAGATCGCGAGCATGGGCCAGAACCTCCTCATGGTCATGCCGGCCCGCGGGCCGGGCAGCGCCAACCGCCTCAGCCTCGAGGACGCGGCCAGGATCAAGGCCGAGTCGAGCTACCTCCAGGCCATCTCCGGCACGACGCGGGGCAGCTTCAACGTGGTGGGCGGCCGCGGCAGCGCTGACGGCTCGGGCTACTACTCTACCGAGGTCCAGGGAGTCGAGCCCGATTACCTCGTCATCAAGGAATGGGGCGTCTCGGAGGGACAGTTCTTCACCGATTCCGACGTGCAGGGCAGGGCCAAGGTCGCCGTCATCGGCCAGACCGTGGCCACCGAGCTCTTCGGGACCGACGATCCCATCGGCCAGGACATCCGCATCAAGACGACGCCCTTCAAGGTCGTCGGCGTCCTTTCGAAGAAGGGCGCGACAGGCATGGGGAACGACCAGGACGACGTGATCATGGTGCCGCTCAACACGGCCCTCACGCGACTCTCGCGGGACCGCTACCTCGACTCCATAGAGATGAGCGTCAGCCGCGCCGACCTCATGGACGCGGCCCAGACCGAGGTCTCCAGCATCCTCCGCGAGGCGCACCGGATCCAGGCCGGCAAGACCGACGACTTCCAGGTCATGAACCAGTCGGAGATCATCGCCACGGCCTCGGCTACGAGCAAGACCCTCACGACGCTGCTCGCGGCCATAGCCGGAGTGTCGCTCATCGTGGGCGGCATAGGCATCATGAACATCATGCTCGTGTCGGTCACCGAGCGCACCCGCGAGATCGGCATCCGCATGGCGGTCGGCGCGCGGAGGCGCGACATCCTCTTCCAGTTCCTCTCCGAGTCGGTGATCCTCTCCCTCCTCGGCGGCGGCATAGGCATCCTCCTCGCCTTTGGGCTCTGCTGGGTGCTGAAGACCTTCATGGCCACGCCGGCCATCATCCAGCCGGGTATCGTGGCGGCGGCAGCCGGCTTCGCGGCGGCGGTCGGCATCTTCTTCGGCTACTATCCCGCGAAGAAGGCGGCCGGTCTCTACCCGATCGACGCCCTCAGGTACGAATAAGGCAGGCAGTATATGCGAAGCATTGCGATAAAGGCCCTCGCCTCCTTCATGGCGATCTGCATCATGGGCGCCGCCGCGGCGCAGGGCGTGGCCGCGCAGGCGGCCACGACGGGCGGCACCGCGGCAGGCACGGCGATGCCCTCGGGCGCGGCGGTCTCCGCCGCGACGGCGCCTGCGGCCGCCGCTACCCCGGTGACGCTGGCCCTGGCGCGGCAGAAACTCCTCGAACGCTCCGCTACCCTCAAGAAGGCGGGCATCGCGGTGGAGAGCGCCCTTCTCACGGAAAAGGGAGAAGGCTACGCCTACCTCCCCACGATCTCCGCAGGCGCGAAGGCCTCGCTGGCCTACGGCGGCTCGGTGTCCCTCTCGGGATCGGCCAACCTATCGGTCACGCAACCCATCTGGGACGGCGGAGCCCACGCCATCCTCCTCGCCATCGACAGGCTGGCGACGAAGGAAGCCCAGGTCGCGGCAAGGGCCGCCCTCCTTTCGGCCCTCGAGACCGCAGACTCGGCCTACTACGCGGTCCTCGCCTGCAAGGACGCCCTCGCGGCGAGCCAGTCCGACCTGGACGCCGCCAGGGCGAGCCTGGACCTGGCAGAGGCCAAGCTCGAGGCAGGCATAATTGCGAAGACCGAGCTCCTCCAGGTCAAGGCGGCGGAAGCGGCCTCGGAGACCAGCGTGAGCCAGGCGAGGCGCGCCCTCCAGGCCGCGACCGTGAAGCTCGCCTCGCTCACCGGCCTCGCGCTGCCCCTCGAGGTTGCAAGCGTCGACTTCTCCTCCTACGACAGTCTCATGGGCACGTTGTCCGATCTCGACGACGACGGCCTCGAGGCCCTGGTGTCGAAGGTCGCGGCCTCGGCGGAGGCCAACACCCCCTCCCTCCAGGAAGCCCTCTACGCGAGCGACCGCGCGAGGCTCTCGACCGACAGGGCCAGGACGGGCTACCTCCCCTCGGTGAGCGCCTCCTGGTCGAACGGCCTGTCCTTCGCCGGGTCCGACGTGGGCTACACGGGCGGTCTCTCGGTCTCGGCCTCCATTCCCCTCGATTTCTGGAACACCGCGGTCGACGTCTCGGCGGCAGGCCTTTCTGCCTCCACCTCTCTCATCGACTACGAGGAGGCGAAGCGCCAGCTCGAACTCGACATCCGCACCGCGGTCTACGACTGGGTATCGTCGGCGAGGTCGATCCGTTCCTCGAAGCAGGCCCTCGATTATGCCGAGAGCAACTACGACAGCGTCCTCGAGAGCTACAAGCTCTCGCTTTCGTCGGCTTCCGTGCTTTCGGATGCGACGGCCCTCGTGAGCACCGACCGCAAGGCCTGGAACCAGGCGCGCTACGACTTCCTCCTCGGCCTCTCCGCCCTGCGCTCCCTCGCAGGTCTCGAGGATGACGCGTCCCTCGCGGGGTTCGTACCGTGACGCAGCCAAAGGCGGAGCTCGCGCGGCGTCTCAGGGCCGATGCTCCAAGCATCGGGATAGCCCTCCTCGCCATACTCCTCGCCTCCGCTGTCAATGTCGTGATCTTCCGCGGCATGCACGAGCGGGACAGGCTCGAGAGCTCGAACCGCTGCGAGGAGACCATGAACAACCTCTTCGCGAGCCTCCGTGACCATGAGGACTTCGGCTCGGCCATCGAGAGCTCGGCGGAGCTCTCGTCGAGCATCGTCGGTATCGGAGTCTACGAGTCTTCGGGGGCGAAGGTATACTCCTGGGGCACGGTTCCCGAAACCTATTCTCCGCCCGCCGGCGCCATGCCGGAGCCCGACAGCCGCCTGCGGCATTATATCGAGAACCCGAAGAATGATTCCTTTGTCTTCCTCCTCCATCCCTTCCGTCTGCCGCCGCCGGCTCCCAAGGATTATAGGGAGCCCCGCGACGCGAGGCAGCCGCCCGACCTGCGCGGCGCCGGCGCGGCCCTCGCAGGTCCCGGTGGCCCCGGCACTGCGCCCGACGCCGGGGAGCCTGGCGCCGCCGCACCGGGCGCGGCTCCGGACGGGGCGAGGCCCGACCCCGACCAGCAGCGGTCCTTCTTCTATGACACGCTCAAGACGGCCGAGATCGTCTACCTCGAGATCCGCCAGCCCGCGTACTGGTCGGCCAACCGCTTCAGGACCGTGCTCTTCCCGATCGTCGAGCTCCTCATAGCCTTCCTCGCCTTCTTTGTGCGGAACCTCATAATGCGTAATATCGAATACCGCAGGAAAATCGAGGAACAGCGGAACCTTGTCGTGCTCGGCACGGCGGCGAGCACCCTCGCGCACGAGATCAAGAACCCCCTCCTGTCGATCCGGCTCCAGTCGAGCATCCTCGAGCGGCTCGTACCCGAGGACGCGAAACGCGAGGTGGGCATCATCAACGCCGAGGTGGACCGGCTCTCCGCCCTCACCTACCGGGTGAACGACTACCTGCGCGAGCCAAAAGGCAAGCCCGAGGAATTCGACGCCGCTACGGCCCTTGCGGAAATTTCGCGCACGATGTGCGGCCGCAATCTCGTCGCCGGCGCGGCCGGCGTTGCGCGAGACGAGCCGACGCACGAGGGCGCCGCGCGCGATACGGCCGCGCGCGATGCCGCGCCAGGGCGCTTCCCCGTGCGCATGGACCCCGAACGTTTCAGGTCCATAGCCAACAACATCCTCGGTAACGCCGTCGAGTCGGGCGGACCGGCCGAGGGCCTCGCGATCGCGGTTTCCCGCGACGACGGCAGTATCCTCATCGACTTCCTCGACCGGGGACCGGGCATACCCGAGGAATCGCGGGAGCGGGTCTTCGATCCCTTCTATACGACGAAAAGCCGCGGGACCGGCATAGGTCTCGCGATCTCACGGCGCTTCGCCGAGGCCGCCGGGGGAAACATAATCATCGGTAACCGGGAGGGTGGCGGCTGCGCGGTCCGCGTGACGCTTCCTGCGATCCAGGGAAAGGAACGAACATGAAAGTCCTTGTCGTCGACGATGAACGGAATATCCGGGAATCGATACAGCGCCTCTTCTCTCTCGAGGGAATCGAGTCGATCGCGGCCGAGGACGGCAACGCGGCCGCGGCCCTCATCCTTTCCGAGTCCTTCGACGCCGCGGTGGTCGACCTCAAGATGCCGGTCATGAACGGACAGGAGCTCATCGAGTGGATGCGCTCCGAGGGCATCCGGACGCCCGTGGTCATGATAAGCGCCTTCGGCGAGATCGAGGACGCGGTGCGCGCCCTCAAGTCCGGCGCGAACGACTACCTCATCAAGCCCTTCGATCCCGCGGAGCTCATCCATCGCGTGCGCTCCCTCGTCTCGAGCCGCAAGCGCGAGGATCTCATCGAGGCCGAGGCGAGGACCCAGCCGGCCTCGGGCCGCCTCCTCGGGGACGGACCCGCGATGCGCGAACTCAAGAGCCTCCTCGACAAGGTGGCGCCTTCGGCCACGACGGTCCTCGTAACGGGCGAGAGCGGCACAGGAAAGGAAGTGGTGGCGCGCGAGATCCATGCGCGCTCGGGCCGTTCCTCCGATCCCTTCGTCGCGATCAACATCGGCGGGGTCCATGCGGAGCTCATGGAGAGCGAGCTTTTCGGCCACGAGAAGGGCGCCTTCACGGGAGCCGATACGCGCAAGCTCGGCCTCTTCGAGCTCGCGGGCGAGGGAACCCTCTTCCTCGACGAGATAGGCGAAATGCCCCTGCCGCTGCAGGTGAAACTACTCCGCGTCCTCCAGGAGCGAAAGATAAGGAGGCTCGGCGGCCAGCACGACATTCCCATCGGCGCGAGGATCATCTCCGCGACGAACCGGAACATGGAGACCCTCGTCAAGGAAGGCCGCTTCCGCGAGGACCTCTACTACCGCCTCAACGTCGTGAGGATCGACGTTCCGCCCCTGAGGGAGCATCTCGAGGACGTGCCCGTCCTTGCGGGCGCGATCCTCGCAAGGCTACGAACCCGCACGGGCCGCGGGCCCTCGCACCTTGAGCAAACCGCCCTCGACCTCCTCGTGTCCTACGACTTCCCGGGCAACGTGCGGGAGCTCGAGAACATCCTCGAGCGCGCCGCCATCTATTGCGAATGCGATACGATACGCGCCGATGACATCGATCTGCCGTCGCGGAGGCGCGCCGTCCCCAGGGATCCCTTTCCCGCATCGGGTCCTGCCCAAGGCACGGATGGCGTTCCGCTGTCGATAGAATCGCTCAGGAACGTCCCGCCCGGACCCTCGCGCGCCGCGGTGGCGGCCAAGGTCGCCGAGAACTCGGTCTCCCTTACCGACACCGAGGTGGCGACCATCATCAGGGCACTCGAGAAGTGCCACGGCAACAGGACCAAGGCCTGCGCCGAGCTCGGCATCAGCCGCCGTGCCCTCCTCTACAAGATCAAGCGCTACGGCATAGTGTGAGCTCGGCCCGCGATGAGCGCTATCGCCGCGTCGAGGGCCGGGTCACGGCCTTCCGCCGCGGCGCCGAGGTCCATGGGCGCCGCGACGTCAGGCTCGATGCCCTTGCCTTCATGGCAGATGCCCCTGGAATCGCGGTACTCCTCGTTCGAGAGCGTGAAGAGCCAGCCGTTAGGCAGGCGCTTGTAGAGCATGTCCGAGAACGCGCCGTTCGTCGTCTCTCCCACGAAGGTCGTGCCGGGCAAGGCGCCGAGGCAGAGGCAGAGGGTCTCGGCCGCGCTTGTCGTGCGTTTCGAGACGAGGACGACGAGGGGCCCGGTCCAGCAAGGCTTCGCCTGCGCGGGCTCGATATAGAAGCTTTCGACGGCGCCGGGCGCGCCGCCCTTCGGGATGCCGCGCGTGTATGCCAGTTTCCTTTCGCGGGCGAAGCGGGCCGCCACGCGGAGGGCGTGGGCGTCATAGCCGCCGCCGTTGAAGCGCAGGTCGAGGATGAGGCCCGGCGCTCCCGCTGCGGCTGAAAGCGCGCGGTCGAGGCCATCGTCGAGCGCCGCGGCCTCGGCTTTCGCCCTTGCGCCGGGATCGGTTTCTTCGTTCGCATAACCTTCCATCCCCGTGAGGACCATGTAGGCGGGGCCTGCCTTGAGCCGGCCCCAGGCGAGCTTGCCTCCCGCGGCCTTCGTAGGCGGCACCGCAAGGTAGCTGGCCTTGATCGTGTCGACGAAGCGCTGGGCCGAGCCCTCCCACGGGATGGGCGACGCAGGCGAGTATTCGCCGCCCCTCAGGTCGTAGAGGCCGACATGGGAGTCGTCGAGGGGCGAGATGAGTTCCGAGAGGAGGGCGAAGAGCTCCCGGTCGTCCTTGACCGAGGCGGCCTTCGGCCTTAGCTTCGCTACGCGGGCCTCCCAGTCCACGCCCCTCGCGCCGAAGAAGGCATAGCGCTCGGCAAAGGTGGCAGCCAACGCGTCGAAGTTGCCCACGGGCGTTTTGGGTACGGGTGGCGGCAGGACGGAGCCCCCGGGAAGACCGATGAAGTCGTAGTGGATGGTCTCGTTCAGGGCCATGCGGAGGCTCGGGCCTTCCAACGTGAGGCGACCCGAGAGGGGCAGGCCGGGGATGCCCGAGAGCTCGATCTTGTCGCCTGTTATCCTGCCCGCCATGAGCCTCGTCGAGCCCGCGAGGGAGATGTCGTAGAGCTCGATGCGCGATCCCCTGATCTCGGCGCGGTAGCCGAAGGCCTCGGAGAGCCAGGCGCCATCATAGGGCGAGGACCGCGATGGCAGGCCTGCGCAGGAAACGAGTGATGCGAGCGAGAGGGCGACCGCGGCAAGGGCCGCCAGGGCGGTCGCGATGAGCGCCATGCGCCTTGCCCGGGCGGCCGCGGGGCCTGAGGGCTTGCCTTGTCTTTCCATGATTGCCTCTTTCTGATATGAAAAGGCCCGGGCTGCCCCGGGCCTCGTCGCCCGCGCCATGGCGGGCCTTGCCTGTCGGATTACTTGTTCTTCTTCCCGAAAATGCCCTTGATCCTGTCGAGGATGCCGGGCTTTTTCGCGGCAGCCGCGGGAGCGGCCGGCGCGCCCTTCCGGGCCTGGGGCTTCTGGCCACCTGCCTTCTGCGGCTGGCCCTTGCCCTGCTGGGGGCGCTGCTGGCCCTGTCGCTGGCCCTGGTTCGGGGCCTTGCCGCCTCGCTGCTGGCCCTGCTGGCCGCCGCGTCCGCCCTGTCCCTCGCGGGCTCCCTGGGGGGCCTGCTGCCTCGGACCGCGCTGCTTGCCCTGGCCATTCCCGGCCTCCGGACCGCGGCCCTGTCCCTCGGAGGGCTGGGTGCCGTACTTTTCCTTGTAGCGCTTGAGCCTCTCGTCCTGGGAGACCGAGTAGGGATTCCCGTCCGGGCCACGTGCGCCCGCGGTCTCTGGCCGTTTCTGGCCCTGTCCCCTGGCCGGCGCCTGGCGCTGATCGCGACGGTCATCGCGCCTGTAATCGTCCCTTCGTCCCTCGCCCCTCGGAGCGCCCCTGCCATCGCCGCGTCCGTCGCGGCCATCGTGTCCGCCCGGCCTTCCGCCGCGTCCCTGGGCCGCGGGCCTGCCGCCGCGTCCGTCCCTGCGGGCGGGACCGCGATCACGGCTGTAGCCGGAGTGCATGCCCGCGCTCCTGTCCTCGCCGAAGAGGGCGGGGTCGACCGGGAGGACGGGGATCTTGCTGCCGATGAACTTCTCGATGGGCGGCAGGCCGAAGACGAACTTCTCGCAGGCGAGGGTGATGGCCTTGCCCGATTTGCCCGCCCGCGCGGTGCGGCCGATGCGGTGGACGTAGGACTCGGCGTCCTCGGGCACGTCGTAGTTGATGACGAGGTCGAGGGCCTCGATGTCGAGGCCGCGGGCCGCGACGTCGGTGGCCACGAGGAGCTTGACCTTGCCGGCCTTGAGGTCCTCGATGATCTCGAGGCGCTTGGACTGGGGCAGGTCGCCCATGATGTACTCGCAGTCCCAGCCGTTGATCTTGAGCCTTCGGGCGAGCTCCTCGGTCATGAACTTCTGGTTGCAGAAGATGATGGCGCTCTCGGGCTTCTCGCGCTCGAGGATGCCGAGGAGGAGGGGGAGCTTCTCGTGGCTGCCCACGTGGTAGAGCTCCTGGGTCACGAGATCGACAGTGACATGCTCGGGCTCGATGCTGATCTCGACGGGATCGACCATGTACTCCCAGGCCAGATCCTTGACCCTGAGGCCGAGGGTGGCGGAGAAGAGGAAGGTCTGGCGGTCCTCGGCCTTGGGCAGGTAGCGGAGGAGCTTCCTGATGTCGTCGATGAAGCCCATGTCGAACATGCGGTCGGCCTCGTCGATGACGAGGAATCCCACGTCGCGGAGGAGCATCTTGCCCTGGGTGACGAGGTCCTGGATGCGGCCCGGGGTGCCGATGATGACCTGCACGTTGTTGCGGAGCATGTCGATCTGGGGGCCGTAGCTCACGCCGCCATAGAAGGCGCCGCACTTGATGTCGAGGTACTTGCCGAGCTTCTCGGCCTCGCCCTCGATCTGGGCGGCGAGCTCGCGGGTGGGCGCGAGGATGAGGACCTTGCGGCTGTGTTCCTCGTTGACGGTCATGATGCGCTGGAAGATCGAGATGAGGAAGGCCGCGGTCTTGCCGGTGCCGGTCTGGGACTGGGCGTAGATGTCCTTGCCCGCGAAGGCGTGGGGGAAGACCTTTTCCTGGACGGGCATGCAGGTCACGTAGCCCGCATCTTCGAGACCCCTGCGGAGGTCCGGGTGGAGATCAAGTTCCTTGAATTCCATGCTGTGTACACTCTTGTTCGCGAAGGATAGGCCGGGATGCCCATCCGTCCCGCGGAGGGCATCGTGCTCCAGCCTTCTGGCATATATTCCCCGCGCTGCCGCTCGCCTCCCGGTTTCTCGGGTTCGCGACTGGCATCCTGCGCGGGGCTACCGGCCCGGGAAGACCCGGCCGGCAAGAAGCCCGGAGACCCCGAAAGGGGGATCAGGGCCAGCCGTCACGTCGATACGGTCAGAGCATAGCTCATTTTCGAATAATGTTATATGGGGTATGGAGCGCTACTTGCGACATCGGCGGCTATGCCCGTGCAGCCCCTTGTGGAAACCGATCCGGCTCCCTAATCTCGAATACGGAGGACTTCATGCCCGATAGCTTCGTTTTCCATGCGCCAACCCGCCTCGTCTTCGGTCCCGGATCCGTGGCCCAGGCAGGTGGTGAGGCCAAGAGCCTCGGCCTTTCCCGCCTTCTCGTGATCTCCGGGAAGGGACCCACCCGCGAATCGGCCGGCATGAAGGTCCTGCTCGCCTCGCTCGAGGCCTCGGGCATAGCGGTCGAGGTCTGGGCGGGCGCGGGACACGATCCCGAAGCCGCGACCATCGAGGCCGCGGCCTGCGCGGCGGTCGAGACCGGCGCCGACGGCATCCTCGCCTACGGCGGCGGAAGCCCCATCGATTGCGCCAAGGGCGCTTCGCTTTTTGCGGCCAATGCCCTGCTGCCCTCGGCACCGGGAAGGGGGAGGGGCTACCTCGACTATGTCTACGGCCGCGCGGCCTTCAGCCTTCCGGGCCTGCCCCTCCTAGCCGTGCCGACCACTGCGGGCTCGGGCTCCGAGATGAGCTCGGCCGCGGTCACCACCGACCCCGCCGCGAAGCGGAAGGTCGGCCTCTCGAGCGCCTGGTTCTTCCCCCGGGTCGCCATCGTCGATCCGGCGGTCCAGGCCACGATGCCCGCTTCCCTCACCGCTGCCACGGGCATGGACGCCCTCACGCACGCGGTCGAGTCCTACGTCTCGCGGCGCTCGACGCCCCTCACGCGCGCGATAGCCGGCGAGGCCGCCCGTGCCATCCTCGCGAACCTCGCCCGCGCTGTCGAAGCGCCTTCCGACGGCGAGGCGAGGGCAGCCATGGCCCTCGCGAGCAGCGAGGTAGCGGCCGCCTTCAGCCAGACCGGCCTCGGCATGGTCCACGGTTTCGCCCATCCTGTGGGCGCGATAGGCGGCGTGGCCCACGGCGTTGCCAACGCGGTCATCCTGCCCTTTGTGGCCGCGGCCTGCGCGGAGACGGATCCCGCGCCCTTCGCGGCTCTCGCCTGTGCGGCGGGCCTGCCCGTGGCCGGCATGGCCGCGCCTGAAGCGGCCAACGCGCTCATCCAGGCCATCGGCGCCCTCTCGAAGCGGATCGGCATACCCGCGAGCCTCGGCGCCCTCGGCTTCCCCCGCGCCGACCTGCCGGCCGTCCTCGCCGACGCCCTGACGTACCGGAATCGCGCTGCCAGCCCGAGGGCCTTCACGGACGCCGAGCTTGGAGACCTCCTCGAGAAGGTCTACTGAGAATCCGATTCTGAAGCATCGCCCGGAACAGGTGTTCTGTGCCGGGAGCATTTCCGCGACGCTGGGCAGGCCATTACAGGCGTCCCTATTCGTGGAGCGCCCATGATATTGATGGCTTGCAGGAGTGTCGCATGAAGAAAAACAACGAGAAGAAAAGGGCAAGAACACGTATCGTCATGGCGCTGGCGTTTTGCCTTGCGTTCGCATCCGTCGCACTCATGCATCTCAACGTCTTTTCAAGGGCGGACAACGTAGGTGATGCGACCCGGAAGATCATGGCCGCGCACGGGATACCGGCTTGCGCGGTGGCTACGTACGGGAATTCCACGTTCGGATTTGACAACTACGGCAGGGCGCATGGGCAGACGGTCGGCGACACCTCGCTCTTCGTCCTCGGCTCGACGACGAAGGCCTTCACCGGCCTGGCGATCCAGCTGGCGGCAGATGCCGGGCTTGTCGATCTGGATGCCGGGGTCTCCCGCTATATCCCATGGCTATCGTTCCAGTACAAGGGCGTAAAGACCGAAGTCACGATCCGGCAGCTCCTCTCGCATTGCAGCGGAATACCCTACAAGACATTGCTCAATCTGCCGCCGGGCGATCATGAGGGCGTGATCGGGGAAAGCGTTCGGGCGATCAACGGCATGGAGCTCGAGTTCACCCCAGGTTCCCGATACCGCTACGTAAACATGAACTATACGGTTCTCGCGTACCTGCTCGAGAGGGTCACCGGCGAGAGCTATGAATCCTATGTCAAGGAGCATATCCTGGCGCCCCTCGGTATGGACAACAGCTTCCTGTACCTGGATGAGGCACGACAGAAGGACGCTTTCGTCACCGGATCGAGGACTTTCTTCGGCGTGCGGGTGGACTACGATGCCGAGCTCGAGGGCGCGAACAAGCCCGCGGGAGGGATGATCACCTGCACCGCCGACCTGGCCAGATGGATGAATGCGCAAATGGGCGGAGCGGGAGTTCCCGAAAATCTGAGGACCGCCATCGCGCATACGCATGATGTCGCTCAATGCGCCTATGTCCCCGGGAAGGGCCAGGATTATTATCTCTACGGATGGCACATATCCGCGGACGGGAAGAAACTCATGCACACGGGCGGCATCGAGAATTACGGCTCCTGCGTGCTCATCGACCTTGAAAACGATACGGCCGTCGCCGTGCTCTGCAACAGCATGCTCGCGCCGGCTGTCTACATCGCCGAAAACTACCTGTCGTCCCTGAATGGCGCTGCTGGGTATGACATCAGTTTCGCTTCGGTCGCGACGCTGGATATCATTTGCTCGGCCCTTTGCATCCTCCTTTTGTACTGTATCCTCGCGTCGATCCTGAAGATGAGGATGAGGATCGGTTCCCGGCCGAAACCCGCGGCATTGGTTATCAGGATCGTGCTGCTCGGAAGCGGGTCGATCGTGCTGGTCTCCTTTCCCTGGCTGATCGGATATACCTATGCCATGCTCTGGAAATGGTCAGCCATGACGCTATGCATCTGCATTTTCGAGGGGCTGGCGCTCTGCCTTTTGAAGATATGGTCCTGCTCCTCCCTGTTGTATAAAACAAGAGCGCTTGCCCGGAGCTGACGCGGCGAGCTTGACCTTTCCTCCCTCGCCGCCCGATACTCCCGGCATGGCCGTATCGGGACTCTGCCGCGCGCCGCGGAACCACATCCTCAGGGAACTCGTGAAGGAGATCTGGGTCCTTCGTTCCGAAGCGGGCGATGCGGCCGAAATCCTCCCCGCCGCGCCTTCGGCCGAGCTCGTCTTCAGCCTCGGGGCCGACACCGTGTGGACCCGCGAGGGCGGCGCGAGGGCCGAGCTATGCGGCCACTTCCTGAGCGGTCCGCGTACGGGCTACCGTTCGATGCGCTCGAAGGGCGGCGTCCATTATGTCGCGGCGAGCCTAAGGCCCGGTGCCGCCCTGAGACTCTTCGGGCCCGATTCCGCCGGCTGGGCCGATGAAGACCTCGAGGTCGGCCTCCTTCCTGGCCGCCTTGCCTCCGAGCTATCAGCGCTGGCCGAGGACCTCGCCGCCGTCGATTCTCCCGAAGGAGGCCCGGCCGAGGACGCTGCCCGAATCGACCTCCTGGAGGCCTGGCTTTCTGGCCGCGATCTCCACGAGCCTTCCCCCGATGATGCGCGCATCGCGTCGGTCCTTGGCCTCGTGGCTGCGGGCCGATGCAGGCTCTCGAGCGCGGCGAGCCTTGCCGACTACCTGGGCGTGGGCTTGAAGCGCCTCGAGAGGGCCTCGTTCCGCCTCTACGGCCTCGGTCCCAAGGCCCTCCTCCGTCTCGGCCGTTTCGAGCGCGCACAACGCGCCTCTATCGTCGGCGCCGCATCCAGCGGGACCTCGCGCACGGCCCAGCGGGAGGGCGGCGACATCGACTGGGCGAACCTCGCCCTCGAGCTCGGCTTCTCGGACCAGAGCCACCTCGTCCGCGAGTTCCGCGCCTTTTCGAGCCTTTCGCCCGAGGCCTGGCGCCGGGCTTCGGCCTAGGGGCCGTCCTTCCAGGACGGCGCCGGACCCTGACTTCCCTCCCGGTCGCGCGCCGTCTTTCGGCCGCGCGCCCGGCCAGGCGTCGAATTTCTTCAATACCCCCTCCGCCTGCGCCGGCTAGTCTCCGCGTCATGAAAGACACAAAACCCGATGGAAGGGGCCTCAAGGCCCAGGTGGCCGGAGTCTTGAGGCTCGGCCTTCCCATGCTCGGCGGCATGGTCTTCGATACCCTCTACAGCTTGACGGACAGTTTCTTCGCGGCGAGGGTAGGGGGCGGCCCCGAGGCGGCCCTGGCGGCCATCGGCGCCGCAAGCCCCCTCTTCTTCCTGATGGTGGCCCTGGCCCAGGGCATCGCTGCAGGTGTGATGGTCGAGTCGGCCACCGCTTCGGGCGCCAAGGACAGACCGGCCCTGGAGAGGATAGCCTCGAGCGGCTTCCTCGTGGCTCTCGCGGGCGGCCTCGGCATGGGTCTCGTCTTCCTCCTCGCGGCGAGGCCCCTCCTCGCCCTGGTCGGCGGCGCTGCTGCGACGGGCGCTGTGCTCTCGAGCGGCACGGTCTATCTCCGCTACCTCGCGCCGGGACTGCCCTGCCTCTTCGTCGGACATGCCCTCTTCTCGCTCCGCCAGGGCGAGGGGCTCACGAAGCGTTACGGCTTCGCGATGGCCGCCTCGACTGCGGCCAACGCCATCCTCGATCCCGTCTTCATGCTCCTCTGCGGCATGGGCATCAAGGGCAATGCCCTCGGGACGAGCCTCTCGCAGGCCCTCTTCCTCGCCCTCGCCATCATGTCCTTCCGTGCCGAGGAGGGATCGGGCTCCTTCAGCCTCCGCTTCCGTGGAGCGAGCCGCGCCATGGCCCGAAGGATCCTCTCCATCGGCCTACCCCAGTCCCTGGCCTTTGTGGCCATCGGCGTGGCCCAGGCCGGGGCCAACCTCGTCCTCGCCTCGCGTGGCGCAGGCGCCCTGGCCGCGCACACGATAGCCGTGCGTTTCGAGGGTATAGCCCTCGTGCCCTGCCTCGCCTTCGCCTCGGCCGCCTGCGTCCTCATTGCACAGGAGAGGGGCGCAGGCTCTCAGGGCCGAGGCGCCTATCGCGGAGGCCTCCTCGTGATCGGCCTCGGATCCATCCTCGTCTGCGGAACCCTCGCAGCGCTCTCCGTTCCGCTCTCTGTTCTCATCGCGGGCGAGACCGCCCTCGGCGTTGCGGCAGCCGTCGGGGCCCGCTGGCTCGCCCTCGGCTCGGCCATCGGCCACGCGAGCGGCATCTTCGGGGCCCAGGTCCTCCTCGGCCTCGGCAAGCCTGTCGCGTCGCTGGCCGTCCAGGTTCTACGCCTCATCGTCCTTCCCCTGCCCCTGGCCTACTTTGCGGGGCGGATGGCCTTCAGGTCGGCCTACTGGTCGGGACCCGCCTCGTCCTGGGCTGGCTTGGCCATCGGCCTCATCGTTGGAGGACTCGCATCACTCCTCGTGGCGAAATTATGTCTCCTTTCCCCGCCTGCCGCGGCCGAGCGGGACGAACTCGACAGTTAACCGGATGGGGTCAGACCCTCAGCCAGATCCGGCGCTTCCGGTCTGGGGTCTGACCCCGAATGGGATCTGGCTGTTTGTACCTGGGTCTGACCCCTCTCAAGAATCTCCAAATTATCCTATTTCGACATTCGTGTTCGGCGCTGTCATTTTTCACTTGCGCGTTTCTTCAAACCGTGCGATTCATGATAGAGCGAGCGCTCGCTCTATCAATGCGGCCGGAAAAAGCCGCGAGCTGTTCTCCCTGGGCAAGCCGGGCGCCGCCTCGACGATCAAAGATTCCCATCAAGGAGGAAGCGCATGGTCGACCAGACGACTCTCGCGCGAGTCAATCTCAATGCCCTGCTCCGCGCCCTCGAGGATCTTCCCAATTGGGATGAACCGGCGCGGAAGATAGCGGAGGGCAGGCCGGAGACGGTCCAGTTCTCGGTAGGGGGCGTCGGCGCCGCACGCCTCGCGATCGGCAACGGCAAGATCGCCTTCATCCCGGGCGGGGGACCCTGCAGCATCAAGCTCTGGTTCCCGAAACCAGCCAACCTCAATGCGATGTTCGCAGGCACGGGGAATCCCATCCCCCTCAAGGGACTCACGAAGATTTCCTACCTCAAGGGACCCTTCACCCAGCTCACCGACCGTCTCGGCTATTACCTCCGAACGACGCCCGAACTCCTCAAGGGCAAGGCCTACCGCGATGCCAATGCGAGCCTCTCCCTCCACGCGGCGGTCTATACGATCGGCGAGGTGGGCAACTCGGACCGCGACGGCAAGCTGAACGCAGGCCGCATGGCCGACGGCGAGATCCTCTTCAGCGCGAAGGGCGGCCCCGCCTTCACGATCGCGTCCAAGGGCGGAAAGCTCGAGTGCCGCAAGGGCGCGCCCGAGCGGCCGAGAGCCCACATGGTCCTCTCGAGCCTCGAGGCTGCGGGCTCCCTGCTGCGCGGCGAGCTCGACTCCTACGCGGCCATCGGTTCGCAGAAGCTCGAGCTCGGCGGCTACATGCCCAACCTCGACCACCTCAACAAGATCCTGGGCCTCGTGCCCCGGTACCTGCGCTAGGAGGCAGCAGCGTGAAAACCTACGAACAGCCCACGAGCCGCGAGCTCTTCATGCGCGCGGTCAAGGTAATTCCCGGCGGCGTCTACGGCCATCTCGGTCCGGCGGAAGGCTGCTTCACCCCCGTCTCGTCCTATCCCCTCTTCGCCACGAAGGCCCAGGGCGCCTACTTCTGGGACGTCGACGGCAACCGCTACATCGACTACATGTGCGCCTACGGGCCCAACATCCTCGGCTACAACGACAAGGACGTGGACGCCGCGGCCCTCGCCCAGCTCAAGGATGGCAACTGCGTCTCGAGCCCTTCGCCCAAGATGATCGAGCTCGCCGAGCTCCTCGTGGACACGGTGAAGATGGCCGACTGGGCCTTCTTCGCGAAGAACGGCGGCGACACGACCCTCTTCGCCCTCATGATTGCCCGCGCGGCGACGGGCAGGCCCAAGGCCGTCCTCACGCGGGGCGGCTACCATGGCGTCCAGCCCTGGACCCAGAAGGACGGCCACCCCGGCGTCACGCCCCAGGATCTCGCGAACAACCTCTACGTCGAGTTCGGCGACTACGAGGCCCTCGAACGGGTCTTCACGGAGCACAAGGGGGAGATCGCCTGTTTCATGGCGACGCCCTACCACCACCCCGTCTTCGAGGACAACCGCCTGCCGCCCGAGGGCTACTGGAAGAAGGTCCGCGCCCTCTGCGACCGCGAGGGCGTCGTGCTTGCGGTGGACGACGTCCGCTGCGGTTTCCGCCTCGACGTCAAGGGCTCCGACTACCACTACGGCTTCGAGGCCGACATAGAGTGCTTCTGCAAGGCCCTCGCGAACGGCTGGAACGTCTCCGCCGTCTGCGGAAAGGACAGCCTCAAGGAAGCCGCGGGCTCGGTCATGTACACGGGCTCCTACTGGCTCTCCGCCGTGCCCATAGCCGCGGCCATCGCCTGCATCAACAAGATGCGCGACATAGATTCCGCGAAAATCTGCACCGAGAAGGGCAGGAAGCTCACCCAGGGCCTCGTGGCCTCGGGCAAGCGCCATGGATACAACCTCATCGTCTCCGGCGAGCCCTCCATGTGGTTCATGCGCGAGGAAGGCGACGACACGATGGAGATCCACCAGGCCTGGGTGGCCGAGTGCGTGAAGCGCGGCGTCTTCATGGCGAACCACCACAACCTCTTCATCAATACGGCGATGACCGACGAGGACATCGCCTTCACCCTCGAGGTGGCGGACGACGCCTTCGCGGCCATCGCGAAGCGCGGCCTCGTCCCGCAGTCCGGCGCCGCCGGGAAGGACAGGTAACATGGCCCTCACGAAGGAAGAGAAGGCGGCCCTCGAGAAGAAGGCCTACGAGCTCAGGCTCCTCAGCCTCGATACGGTCATCTGGGCGGGCTCGGGACATATCGGCGGCGCGCTTTCCGCGATGGACATCCTCACGATCCTCTACCACAGGTACATGAAGAAGGACCCGAAGCGCCCCGATTGGGACGACCGCGACCGCTTCATCTGCTCCAAGGGCCACATCGGTGTGGGCTATGCCCCCGTCCTCGCCGACCTCGGCTACTTCGACAGGGAACTTCTCAAGGACTACAACCACACGGGCTCTTCCCTCGGCATGCACCTCGACTCGAGGAAGGTGCCGGGTGTGGACGCCTCGACGGGCAGCCTCGGTCACGGCCTTGCCATCGGCCTCGGCATGGCCCTCGCCGCGCGCGTGCGCGGCAAGGACTACAGGACCTTCGTCCTCCTCGGCGACGGCGAGTGCGACGAGGGCGAGGTCTGGGAGAGCGCGATGGCCGCCCCCTTCTTCAAGGCGACGAAGCTCGTGGCCATCGTGGACCGCAACAAGTGCATGATCGACGGACCCACGGAGGCCGTCATGGCCCTCGAGCCCTTCGCGGACAAATGGCGCTCCTTCGGATGGGAGGTCGTCGAGGCCGATGGCCACGACTTCGACGCATTGGCTGCTGCCTTCGACAAGGCCCTCGCGGCGAAGGACAAGCCGGTCGTCATCGTCGCGGAGACGGTGAAGGGCGAGGGCATCGACTTCATCGAGGGCGACTATCGCTGGCACTACGGCTCCTTCGACGCGGACAAGGCCGCGAAGGCGAGGGAGAGCCTTGCGCGCCACCATGCGAAGCGCATGTCGGGCGACGGGCAGAAGGTCGGCGCCGCCTCCGGCGCCAGGGAGGCGTGAGATGGCGGGCGGAATGACCTTCACGATGATCGACACCACGAAGCTGTCGACCGCTGAGATATACGGGAAAACGTTGTGCGATCTTGGAAAGGAGCACCCGGAGATCGTGGGCCTCTCGGCCGACCTCGCCAAGTCCACGAAGATCGGTCTCTTCGGCGACGCCTTCCCCGAGCGCTTCTTCAACGTGGGCATCGCGGAGCAGAACATGTTCGGCATGGCGGCCGGCATGGCCAAGGCTGGCCTCGTGCCCTACGTGTCGACCTTCGCGGTCTTCACGTCGATGCGGGGCCTCGACCAGGTGCACACCGACATCTGCTACCAGAACCTCGACGTCAAGATGATAGCCACCCACGCGGGTCTCTCCTTCGGCCAGGCGGGCTCGACCCACCACTGCACCGAGGACATCTCCATCATGCGGACCATGGCCAACATGACGGTCATCGTTCCCGCGGACGGCTGGGAGACGGCCAACGCCGTCCGCGCGGCCTACGACCGCAAGGGCCCCGTCTACATCCGCATCAACCGCGGCTTCGATCAGGTCCTCTACGACAGGCCGGACTACGGCTTCGAGATCGGCAAGGCGGTCACCTTGAAGGACGGCACCGACCTCACCATCATCGCCTGCGGCTCCACGGTCTGGCGCGCGATGCAGGCGGCCAGGGTCCTCGAGAAGGAGGACGGCCTCTCCATCCGGGTCCTCAACATGCACACGGTGAAGCCCATCGACGCAGCGGCCATAGAGGCTGCCGTGAAGGAGACGCGGCGCATCATCACGGTGGAGGACCACAGCATCGTGGGCGGCCTCGGTAGCGCAGTGGCCGAGGTGGCCGCGGGCACGGGCAAGTCCTTCAGCTTCCGCATGCTCGGCATCCCCGACTGCTTCTCCATCATCGGCCTCCACGAGGACCTCATGGCCGAGTACGGCATCGACGAGAACGGCATCGTGAAGAGCGTCCGCGAGGTGATGGGCAAGGACTTCGAAGCGGATGAGAACTGGGACGACGAGGTGTAGCATGGCAGATAACGCGTTGTACGCTTCGAGGATCTTCCTCAACGCGGCCCTGCCCCTCGTGAAGGTGCTGGCCGAGGAGGATCCCTCCCTGAAGAAGGCCTTCGCGGGCAAGGCCGGCGTGGTCCAGGTGAGCGCCGTCAACACCATCCCTGTCGAGGGCGACGGCCTGCCGCGCGTGGGCACGCACTTCGAGGTGGCCGATGGGGCGGTCAAGGTGGTGCCCGGCATCGCGGACAAGGCCGACGTCGAGCTTGCCTTCCCCTCGGTGGAGGCCCTGAACGGCTTCTTTTCC
>Ga0209098_1001814_pt1 | contig 19728 bp, 16 predicted proteins | sample AD_JPNHW1_MetaG_FD_184429 | JGI IMG/M metagenome (GOLD analysis project Ga0209098, IMG submission 184429) | Active sludge microbial communities of municipal wastewater-treating anaerobic digesters from Japan - AD_JPNHW1_MetaG (SPAdes) (version 2) | ecosystem: Engineered > Bioreactor > Anaerobic... | reverse complement strand
CGGCATAAAAATCTGAAGCTAATCAATACCGACCTTGCCTGCAAAAGCATTACAATTTGGGCAGAATCGATTGGATTACAGCATCGGGGAAAACAGTTTGAGATGGTGAGGGAATTGTAGACTAAAACGAATAATCTGGAGTAGTTTGGTCATTATCACATTACCATCATATAAAAAATCATTGATATTCAGAATTTTATCACTTAAAAATTTGCTTAGAATCACATTACCGTCACATAAACTGTCAGAACCAATAAGGGACGTACTTCGCATACTTTTTTGATTTATTATCTGCGTCATAATCCTTGACTAACTTTGCATTAATCGTGTCAGAGATTATTCTGGATGCAATTGAATAATTTTGCTCTTCGATTCCAAAACGATCCCTCAATGATTGATTTGTCATATACTCACCAGATACATATTTTAAGCATGCATGCAAATAACATGCTCTGATCTTGTCTTGTTTATCCATTTGTCGAAAAGTTTTGTGTCCATAGATAACTATTCTGGTATAATTGTCACCTACAATAATTTCCGGAGCCGGAAGTTGGTTGTATTCACATTCAAAAACAACTTTATCTATGCCACTTCCTCTTTCCTCGCATATATTAACTCTTCTCATGAAACGAGCTAGAATTTCGTTTCTACTTTCTGGGTTATGATCCACAAATCTGAGTGGATCTATTAATGGTTTTCCTGGGTTGGTAATTTCAATTCTATTTGCAAAGATTTCTACCATTGGAGAGCTTCCTCTAATCATAAAGTCTTGATGGATAATAGCGTTAGCAACTAATTCTCTAATAGCTAAAATCGGATACATCGACGCCTTTCTTCTTAATGCTTTGTCAATAACCTCATTAGATGGCAATTGCTCTTCTAAATATTTAATCAAACCTTCAAATCCTATGGCATATCCTTTTTTCCCAGTTTGTTCTTTTATTGTTTTAATGCGGTTTTTCCCATCATAAAAAATTACTCTAACTGACTTTCGAGCTAATTGGTCAAAGTTCTCAATATCCTTCGCGAACAAAAGCGCTCCTATGTTTTTAATGGTGAACCCCTTTGTGCTTCTAGTTATTATTTTTTTCCTGCAACATTCTTTCCAGTATTCCAGCTCGATTATCCGGGAGGGGTAGCTTTAACATCTCGAAAAATGCTGGATAGTCAATTAATTTAAGGATATCATCTTCCAGAAGGTTCGCTTTTGCTACTTCATTCTCGAATACTGGTTGATTTTCTATATGCCAAATCTTCCTTTCTCGTTCGGGATGGTCACTAAGAGATTTCTTGTAACTACCAATTCTAATGAATGGCTCTCCTTTAAAACTTACAGGAGTATTTCGTGTAGCTTCAACTTTGAAAAGAGCGAAATGTAAGCCAGCATAATCAAATTCGAATATGTTAAAATCAATTCTTGGATTCAGTTGTGTGGCAAGCCAATTCTCAAGTTCTTGATTCCCTCTTTTTTCATAAAGTGGAGTGAATTCAGTTCCTACAAAGCGATGAGACGAGTCTTCTATACCATAGACCAAGTATCCGAAAGGTTGCTTATGGTAACATGCACTATTACTGAGAGCCGAAATATATTCACCTATTTCCTGTGGATTGGAGTTGTTGACCTTGAATTCAACCCATTCACATTCTTTGGGAAGAGCCTGCAAATCTTTTATTAAAATTTCTAATTCTTTGAGATTCATTCGACCTTGAAATTGAAAACATTTCAAATTTCCAATAAATGTAATCTTTTTATGTAAATAATTTTAAAAGTGAGTTTTTAAAATTATTTTGTCCTTTTTGTATCTTCACCTGCAAATAAGCCAACACATGACCAACGAAAACAAACGGAAAACATGGACTCAGCCTTGGTCGTACCGCGAGGGAACGATAATTACAGCTGCAATTTTATTGCTGGGTTTTATGGTTCAGGCGGTTAGCAACGGCGTCATATTGCGATTTGCCGCGTTTCCTTGGAACTTGTTGGCCGGTTTGCTTTTTGTTGCGGTATTAGCAACCATATTTGTTATTTGGCAGAAACATGCGGTTATGAAATGGCTGGGGGGCGTTAAAGCGGCTTTGCCCGCCATTTTGGGATTTACACTGTTGGTTTTGCTTATGGGTTTTGTGAAACAGGATGTTGAACCGCAATCGGCTTTTTCGCGGCTTTTGGGGTTAACACATTTAGTTCACACCTGGCCGTTTATCCTGATCAATGTTTATCTGCTCATTCTTTTGGGAATTGTTACCCTAAAGCGTTTGACGCCATTTAACCTGAAAAACGTAGGGTTTTTTCTGAATCATTTTGGCTTGTTTCTGGTACTTTTTTCAACGGCATTGGGAAGCAGCGATATGAAGCGCCTTTCGATGAATTGCTACGAACAGCAGACTGAACGCCAGGCGTTCGATGAATCTGGAAATGCAGTTGAATCTCCGTTTGCCGTTCAGTTAATCAAGTTCAATATTGACGAATTCAGGCCCAAAGTTGCTGTAATTGATAATCAGTCGGGGCAAGTCATTGAAGATGGTGGCAAGGCGCAGTACGAAATACTCGACCGCAACTCATTCGATTTACTTAATTTTCATGTTGAGGCCGAGCAATTTCTTGAGACTTCAGGAAAAGTAGGTGACAACTATTTTGCAGTAAACGAACCGGGATCTGCGCCGTCGGCCAAAGTGAAAGTAACCGACAGAGAAAGTAAAAAGGAAGTTTCAGGATGGATTTGCAGCGGAAGCTATGCACACCAGCCCGAAGCGTTAAAACTGAACGACCAGTATTCGCTGGTTATGTTTCTGGCTGAGCCGCGCAAGTTCAGCTCTAAACTGAATATTCAGGCAAAGAGCGGCAAAAATGTAGCCACTACAATTGAGGTGAACCGGCCTTTTAAAATTGACGGCTGGACAATTTACCAGTTGGGCTACAACAAAGAAATGGGGCGCTGGTCAAATCTGAGTGTGCTTGAGTTGGTTCGCGATCCGTGGCTTCCCATAGTTTATTTTGGTATTTTCCTGATGATGGGTGGCGCGGCTTTCCTCTTTGTTACTGGTAAACCTAAAAATGGAGGGACTGAACATGTGGCTTGAATTTCCACTTTTTGCATCTATCGCGATCGCCTGCTGGTTGGCCGCTTCCGGTCTTTTCTTCACTTCAGGAAAAAAAGTGATGAACCAGTTGGCCGCAGTCTTGTCGCTTGCAGGCACAATCGTTTTGTTAATTTTTGTGGTAATTCTTTGGGTTGAGATTAAACGGCCGCCTATGCGAACACTGGGCGAAACGCGTCTGTTGTACGCCGTTTTCCTTTCGGGTATCGGACTTGTTTCTTATTTGCGGTGGAAATACAAATGGCTCGTCAGCTACAGTTTAGGCTTGGCTATTTTGTTCCTTATTGTAAATCTACAACATCCTGAAACATACGATAAAACGCTGATGCCAGCGTTGCAGAGCCCATGGTTTATTCCGCATGTAATTGTTTATATTTTTGCCTACGCTATGCTGGGAGCCTCGTCGGTTGTAGCATTGCGAAACCTGTTTTTTGTGCCCACAGAGAAATCAATCAAAGGCCCAATTCAAATGGCCGACAACCTCGTTTACCTCGGTTTTTCGTTCCTGACATTCGGATTGCTTTTCGGTGCGCTTTGGGCAAAAGAAGCCTGGGGGCATTATTGGACCTGGGACCCGAAAGAAACCTGGGCTTTTATCACCTGGATGTTTTACCTGGTTTATATACATTACCGATATCGTCACCCATTGGAACACAAAAAAGCCATGGGTGTACTTGCCATGGCTTTTCTGGTGTTACTGATTTGCTGGTTTGGCGTAAATTATTTACCAAGCGCGCAAAACAGTGTTCACGTTTATTCAGAGTAAGTTTTATTTCTTGATTTGCAGGAACCAGCTCAATGTTTGGAAAGCAACCATTGAAACGGCAGTAGAATGGTCGCCCGGAACAGTTCTCAATTCAAGTTTAGTTGAATTATTTGAGTCTGCTGTCATAAAATCACTGTACATTTTCGAACTTATGCCCGGCGGAATGTAATCGTCAGATGCACCGTGGAAAAGCTTTGTTGGTGTAGAAAGGCTCCACGCCTTAACGCTGTTCGAATTAATGACGCTTTTGAAGGCTGCAAACTTCGAGACAGTTGTATAAGAGGTTCTGAAATCTGTTGTCAGCAGAGAAGGAATTTGAGTAGTTAAAGCAGCATTTATTTCGCCACCAGTGTGTAATCCATCGAAAAGACCGGGAATTTTAGCGGCATAAGTTGCTTGAAAAAAGTCGCTTAACGGATTGGTGATTGAACCAATATTGATGTACGAATTTAGTACGTAAGCCAGAAAATATGGCATCGGATAAACATCTTTTGCCAAAACGTAGTCAGTCATGTATTCAATAGAGTAGGGGCCTGCGCCACATGAGCTGGCAATAAGGTTAAATTCCGAAGAATACTCTTTCTCAATTGTTCGCTGAAGCTGAAGTGTTGCCCATCCTCCCTGTGAATAGCCGAAAATGAAAAGATCTTTCGTTGGTTTGGCAACAATTTTATCATCAGTGGCCAACTCTTTAGTTGCGCGGATCATGTCGAGAATTGATTGTGTTGACGATTTAGCGTCGAGATACGGATGAGGAAGGCTCGTGGAAACTCCAAACCCAATGTAATCCGGAATTACAACAATAAAGCCCGTTGAGGCCAGGCTTTCGAGCATTAGGATGTTATCTTCCGATGGATTCTCAGTTGGGGCATCTTTGTAAACAGTATTTGTTCCATTTTGAAACGAAAGAATGGGATAATTCCCGGGTGTTTTCGGGAAACAGGCCAAGCCCGAAGCTTCAATTGTTTTATTCTGAAAAGTCGTTTTATATACGACCTTTTGAACCTGTACATCAGAAGATATAATTGACCCAAAAAATGTGCTGAAATTGGGGATCAGCTCATTCAGATTTGCTTTAATATCTGAAACAGAGAGATTAACCTTTGTTTCACTCGAAAGGTAATACGAATTTCCTGTCGTATTATCTTCGCCTCCCGATTTACAGGAGCTTAAAAATATTCCCGACAGGCTCATCGCCAGAATCAGGAAAGCTAAAATTTTGGACAGTTTCATAGTGCTTATTTATTGTTTTCAAATCCAAGTTCTGCGGCTGAAATTCGGAGGAAGTCGCGTGTGTAATAATCCTGATCTATGATTTCGTTATTCCAAATCAGAATATCCAAATCGATATTTCTTGCTCCAAATTTGGGTTGCGTTCTGTCGCGTCCCATTTCATCTTCCAACCTTTTTAACGCGAGATTTAATTCATTCAAACCCATTTTGGTCTTTATTCTCACTGCTCCGTTCGTAAAATCCGGCTGATCGGCAATGCCAATCGGACTGGTTTTTATCATCTTCGAAACCTGAATTACCTCAAACTGATTGCCCAAAAGATGAATCGCTTTTGGGATATTCTTCCCGGCATCAATGTTTGAGCCAATTCCAATAATACAGTCGTTCATTTACCTTAATTCTTTTTTTAGGGCAAACGTAACCCGAACTTAGGTTACGCAAATCTTATCTTTCAGCTTCCATTTCAAACGAGACTGATTCGGCAAAACGCAGGGCGTGCGGTTTGTCAACTTCAACGCGAGCCCAGCTAACCCGCTCGTCGGCCATGATGAGGTCGAGCACATTTTTCGTCAAAACCTCGAGCAATTTAAATCTCTTCTCCTGAACCATAGCAATAATTTGCTTGGTAATCGTTTTGTAGTTGTATATGCCATCTGGTTCGTCCGCAAGCAACGCTTCTTCCGAAATGTCGGCTTCTATTTCAACATTAATAACCACATCCTGCATATTGGCTATTTCTTCCGGGTTGAACCCGATATAAGTTCGCAACAACAGATTTTTTACACGAATAAGTGCCATAGTTTTAAGCAATATCTTTTATACAATTAAATCAGATTTTCACCTCCGTCGCAATACAAAATTTGGCCGGTAAGGTATTCGTTTTCAAGAATGTAATCCAGACTCTTGATGATGGGATCCACTCCTCCAGGCCGCTTCATCGGGATTTTATCAGCAAGTTTCCAAAGGTAGCTTTCGTCTTTATCGCCCGGTGGTAAAGTAAGGCCCGGAGCAATAGCATTGACCCGAATGGCGGGGCCAAATTCGGTAGCTGCCATTTTTGTGAGGTTCCAGAGTGCTTTTTTTGACAATGAATAGACTGCAAAATTCGACTGGTTTTTCACAATCCTTGTATCGACAAAGTTTACGATATTCCCCGATTCCGCGTATTTTGAAAAGTCGCGGCAAAGGATGAAAGGCGCCATGAAATTAATTTTCATTTGCTTTTCCAGAAATTCAACAGACGAATCTGCAATACTGGCAGGTTCAAATGCCGATGCGTTGTTGATCAGTAGATCAATTTTCTCAAAATTAGTTAATATATCCGGAATCAGTTTTTCGACTTCAGATAGCTCACTAAGATTTGCTGCAAAGATTCTGAAGCGCTGACCAGGATACCGACTGCTTAATTCATCGCAAAACATTTTGGCTTCTTCATCCGAAGTGTTGTAATGAATGGCAATATTCCATCCCTGGCTTGCCAAATGTGCTGCAATCGCTTTCCCGATTCGTTTGGCTGCGCCTGTTATCAGTGCTGTTTTGTCCATTACTGTTATATTCAGAAATAAGAAACAACAATCTTAAACGGATTTTTACTTCATCCCTTTAAATCTTTTTGCGACATTCTTGAAATAGTCGTTTCTCGATTCAGAAGAGTCTATGCTGTTGTTACTTATATTTTCGATATTTACCACATTTACCACTCTCGATATGAAATCGGCTCTCGATTGCGATTTGGGTGGTTCAGAAGAAACCGTGTTTGCCGGTAGTTTAGTCGGTTCTACTTTCTCTCCGGAAAGAATACTCTCAATTTTAGTCAGTTCATCGTTCGAGAATTTAAGATTCTTCAACGCAGCAACATTGTTGTTGAGTTGTTCAACCGAGCTGGCGCCAATCAGTACTGAGGTAATTCTTGGATCTCTGAGGAGCCAAACCAGCGCCATTTGAGCAAGCGTTTGGTTACGTTTTTTAGCTATCTCATTTAGTTTTTTCACTTTTTCAATTGCAGGACCAACCATCTCGGGTTTCAAAAATCCCCACGATTTGGCAGCTCTCGAACCTTCGGGAATACCATTCAGGTATCTGTCGGTAAGTAAACCCTGCGCCAGCGGAGAGAATGGAATGCACCCAATGCCTTCTTGCTCAAGCGTATCGAGTAATCCATCTTCAACCCAACGTTCGAACATCGAGTATTTAGGCTGATGAATTAAACAGGGAGTTCCTAATTGTTTCAATATTTTCGAGGCCTCCGCAGCCATCGGAGCCGGATAATTCGATATGCCCGCATAAAGTGCTTTCCCTTGCCGCACTGCTTGGTCAAGCGCCATCATTGTTTCTTCGAGCGGGGTGTTTGGATCGGGGCGATGCGAATAGAAAATATCGACATAATCTAAGCCCATTCGTTTAAGACTTTGGTCGAGGCTCGAAAGCACATATTTTCGGCTTCCCCATTCGCCATAGGGGCCTGCCCACATCAAATATCCTGCTTTGGTAGATATAACAAGCTCATCCCGATAGGGTGCCAAATCGAGTTTCATGATCTTTCCAAAGTTTTCTTCAGCTGAACCTGGAGGCGGACCATAATTGTTTGCTAAATCAAAATGGGTAATTCCGAGATCGAATGCCCGGCGGCACATTGCCCGCCCGTTCTCAAATACATCGACACCTCCGAAATTATGCCATAATCCGAGCGAAATAGCAGGTAATTTCAGACCCCATTTTCCACATTTATTATAGGGCATTTCTGTATAGCGGTTTTCGTCAGCGATGTAATACATTTCTTTTGAATTTGAATTGATTAATATAGATTAAGAAAGAGCAAGTTAAGAAAAACAATCTGCACAACATTTATTGTTTCGGAACTTTTTTATAATCCAGAGGTTTAAACGCTAAGTGGGTGCTATTATTTTAAAGGTTTATCGGGACTAAAGAGTTCGCTCATGGAAGCAAAAAGAAAAGAAAATTCGCCAAATCCGATTTATGTGGTTTCAGGAGGAAAAGGTTTGGCCGGAAATAATATGGTTCAGTCATTACTTATCCAATATCCGAACAATAATGTTCCCGTGATTATTGTGCCCAATATGACTGAAGAGCATCAGTTGACAACATTAGTTAAAAAAGCAAAGGCAGAGGGCGGACTGATAACCCACACGATGGTAAACCGGAAACTGCGTAATTTTCTGAATGAATTGTGCCGGGAAAATAATGTGAAATGCATTGACTATATGGGCGAACTGGCGGATTACCTCGATCAAAAACTGGATATTGAATCATTGCAATATCCAGGGTTATACCGCGAAATTAATCAGGAATATTTCGACCGAATTGATGCAATCGAATTTACACTGAATCACGACGATGGATTAAGTCCTGGTAAGTTGCACAAGGCTGAGATTGTGCTTACCGGAGTTTCACGATCGGGAAAGACTCCACTTAGTGTTTACCTGGCTATGTACGGATGGAAAGTTGCCAACATTCCTTTGGTAATGGGAATCGATCCTCCCGGGGAATTGTTTGAAGTGGATCCGAAGCGGGTATTTGGGCTGAATATAAGTTCTGGTCAGTTGATCTCGCATCGGATGAAGCGTTTGATAAGCATTAACAATACATCAAATACAACCTACGTGGACGAGCGAATGGTGCAGCAGGAAATCAGAAATGCAAATTTCATATTCGAGCGAGGTGGATTTACGGTTCTCAATGTATCGAACAAACCGGTTGAGACCACAGCCAACGAGATCTTAAATATGATGGCCGAACGATTCGAGTATCGCGGCCGGAGGTTGGATTCACCTTATCCGGATGAGGTAAAGGATTAAAAATCAAATTTTATCTGGATTTATGATCCGTTTTTATGTAATCTAAAAAATCCGTTTATTGGGTACAAAATCTGGATTTTACTTGCATGTTGAGATTAAAAAGGTTTATGACTGGTACTGTTTTATCCAGTATTTTGGAAATGAAAACCTGCCTCTTTATCTTTTCTTCAATGAACTATTAAAAGATTATATACTATCTTTCGGATGAAAAATACAAAAATCACAACTCGTGTTTGATGATAAGAACTTTAAAAATTTGTTTGGCTTGTATTATGTGCCGTTGTGCTATTATGCACGCAAATTCAAGCTGGACACATATGAAGCGGAAGAAGTTGTTCAGCGTATTTTTCTAAAAATATGGGAGAATAAGGACCATATTCTCATCGAAAAAAGTATTTCTGCCTATTTGTACCAGTCAGTACGAAATGAAAGTATCAATTTTCTTAAGCAAAAGCTTGCGACATCTAAAAATCAGGAGAAATATGGAAGAAAACTGAAATATGCTAATCTTTTTGAAGCCATCAGCGAAGAAAACGGGTCGTCAGTTTTGCTTGTTCAAGAATTAGAAGGTCAAATTAATTCGGCCATCGAGTCGCTGCCTGAAAAATGCCGCGAGATATTTCTCTTGAGCCGGAAGGAAAACCTGTCGATTAAGGAAATTGCTGAGCAGTTGAATATTTCTGTTAATACTGTACAAACACAAATTTCCATAGCCCTTACCAAGTTGCGAAATATCTTAAGTCCATATATTACGGCATTAATCGTGGCAATTATTAAATTTTTTTAAAAAATCACGAATTCGTTTCACTGAATTTCTTTTCCATTTTGTCATATAAACATGAAACTAATGTATGAGTAGTATCAACGAAATAAAGATCGCACATTTTCTGTCGGGGCATGCTTCGGAAGAAGAAGCCAACGAAATTCTCCAATGGAAGAATGAAAGTCAGGAAAACAGAAAGACCTTTCAGGAAATGGAAACGGCATATAATGTTTCAGAAATCATTATGAATCCTGAAAAATACGATGCAAAGGAATCCTACCTAAAGATTTCATCTAATAATATTAATGAAGAGCACGGTTTGTTCCAGATTAATTTACGGCACGTAATTGGTTATGCCGCTGCAATATTAGTCACTGCAAGTCTTACCATATTTACAAGCAATTATTTTACGCCAAAACACCCCGATGTAAATCAAGTAGTTTACAACAGCATAGAAACTTCTTCCGGAGCCAAGAGTTTAGTAACTCTTGAAGACGGAACTAAAATATGGCTAAATGCCCACAGTAAACTAATATATCCTAATCGTTTTGTTGGAGGGCAACGGATTGTAAAACTGGAAGGAGAAGGATATTTTGAGGTGGCAAAAGAAAAAACCCGTCCGTTTAGAGTTGAAACGTCAGGGTTGAGTATCAATGTGCTGGGGACCACATTTAACCTGAAATCTTATCCGGAAGAGGGTTTGATTGAAACGACACTGATAGAAGGTGAGATCGTATTAAATAAGATCATTGAAGGACAGGAAGACCAAAATTTGCTTAGACTAAAGCCTAATCAGAAAGCAACATTTGTTAAGAAAGACGGATTGCTTTTGACCGATGAGATTCACGCAGCAAATATTCCTGTTACTGAAATAGAACAAAGATCAAGCGAGAAGCTTGTTATTGCTGAAATTGCTGATCTGGAACCCGTTGTTGCCTGGAAAGATGACCGTATGGTTTTTAAAAACGAAGCGTTTGAAAGCATTGCTGTTAAACTTGGCCGAAGATATAATGCAAGATTCGATTTTATTGATAAGGAAGTTAAGCAATACCGGTTTTCCGGAGTCTTTGAAGAGATCAGCATTGATCAGGCATTGAAGGCTTTACAGTTTGCTTCCCAATTTAGTTTTGAAATAAATCAGGATGTAATAACCATTAAAAAATAAGAATATGAAAAAAATGGGCTGACAATTTTTTGCGGAAATTGACCAGCCCCTTGAATAGTAATACTTTAATTTCTAATTCTTTACAAAACTATGAAAAAAAACCTAAATTCCTTCCCTTTTAAAAGGGTAAGGCTGAAAAAATTATGGCTTATGATTCGGTGCTTTTCCTTAATCATGCTGCTGTCTATCCTACATGTCTCGGGTGCAGCTTTCTCTCAGGGAACGAAACTCAACATTTCTCAAAAAAATGTATCAATTGCTCAGATTCTTAATGAGATAGAAAAGAATTCGAGCTTCAAGTTTCTATACAGGAATGAAGCTGTTAATGTCGATAAAATAATTGACATTAACGTAAAAGATGCAGATATTGAGACTGTTATGAGAAATATTTTTTCGGAACAAGAGTTCTCATATCGTATTTTTGAAAACAATCTGGTGGTGATAAGCAACCCTACTATGCAACAAAAAATGATAACAGGGACAGTGAAAGACAAATCAGGGCAACCTATTCCCGGGGTTTCAGTGCTAGTCAAAGGAACTAGTATCGGAACAATTACTGATATCGAAGGGAAATATACTTTATCCAAAGTCCCGAATGATCCTGCTCTAGTTTTCTCCTTTGTCGGGATGAAAAGCCAGGAAATCTCCGCAAGTAGCCAATCGGTGATCAATGTGGTAATGACAGAAGAGTCGATAGGAGTTGATGAAGTTGTTGTAACCGCTTTGGGAATTAAAAAAGATGCAAAAGCCTTGGGCTATTCAGTTTCGAAAGTTAAAGGAGAAGATGTTGCCCAATCCCACGAGAATAACGTGGCGAATGCGCTTTCCGGAAAAGTTTCCGGAGTATTTGTAAGCAGGACTCCTTCCGGATCAGGTGGGTCTTCAAAAGTATTAATCAGAGGGAATAATTCACTTCGTGCAAATAGCCAACCTTTATATGTTATTGATGGAGTTCCTATTGTCAATCTTAATACAGACGCAGCAAGCCAATGGGGCGGATTTGATTATGGAGATGGAGTCTCAAATATAAATCCTGAAGATATTGAAACAATGTCTGTTTTGAAAGGTCCGAGCGCAACCGCTCTTTATGGACAACGCGGAAACAATGGGGTAATCCTCATTACTACAAAATCTGGGAAAATGAAAAAAAGTATTGGAATTAACTACTCCAGTGATTTCTCGATTGGGAATGGATTGGTACTTCCAGATTTTCAAAATGTTTATGGGCAGGGATATAATGGCGATTTTACCCATTTCAGGGGAGGTGACAATGCTATCTATACCATGGCAAAAGCAAAATCGTTGGGCTTAACCGGAATGCCGAAGGCCAGCGCTGGAAGGGATAAGTTAACCCGGGGAAGTTGGGGTGCTAAAATGGAAGGACAACAATACGAAGATCAGTACGGGCATGTATTGAATTTTGATCCTCAACCGAATACCTACGATTTTTTTAATCCGGAGAAAACATACACCAACAATTTAAGTATTGACGGGGGAACTGAAAAAATGAATTACAGGTTTTCGGCAGCCAATACGCATAACGACGGTTATGTACCAACGAATAAATTGGATCGTAATACGTTTAACCTGAAAGTAAACTCGGACCTTACTCCAAAATTGCAATTTGAAGGCATGGTCAACTACGTCAATCAAAAGGTAGAAAACAGGCCACGCCTTTCGGATGCTAATGATAATCCTGCTTATTTATTTATTAGTATGCCGAGGAATATTTCGCTCGAAACACTGAAACAATATACTTGGACTGCCGACGAGATAAAAAATCAACTTGGTTTTTCTTCAAGTAGCTTATATGCAGGGCTCGAAAAAACTTATGCAACCAATTCTTCAACCGCAAATCCTTACTGGACAATCAATAAACAACATAACGAAGACCAAAGAGATCGTATCATTGGTTATTTTAAATTATCGTATACGATTGCCCCTTGGCTGAAAGTAATAGGAAAAACAGGAACCGATTACTTTGTTGATGAACGACTTTTCTGGCGTGCAGAGGGAACATATTCTTCAACAAATAAGAATGGCGATATTCAGGATTATGTTACCAAAACGCGTGAAACGAATAGCGATATTTTATTTACCTCCAACTTTAAGTTAAACGACAAGATTGATGTATCACTGAATTTGGGCGGAAACCGGCAAAAATTTTCATCTCGGAAAGTGGGAAATTCCGGTACCGAATTTATCGTTCCCGATTTGCATGTGATAAATAATGTAAAGACCTTAAATTATGTTTTTGGGCTAAGTGAATCAGCAATTAATTCTGTTTACGGTTCAGGACAAGTCGGTTACAACAATTACCTTTTTGTCGATTTTTCCGGACGAAATGATTGGTCTTCAACCTTGCCTATAAAAAACTGTTCATTCTTTTACCCATCACTGGGAGTTAGCTATATTGTGTCCGACGCGTTAAAGCTTCAAAACAATTTTTTGAGTTTCCTGAAAATAAGAGCCTCTGTTGCTCAGGCTGGAAGTTCTGGAGACCCATATTCGTTACTAGGAACCTATTCTCTTGATTCGTACAAGCATAATGGCGTTGCGCTAGGCGCCTATACCAATACAGTTGTTGATCCAAACCTTAAAAATGAATTAACTACTTCGTATGAAGGTGGTTTCGATCTTAATCTGTTTAAAAATAGATTGATGATGAATTTCACCTACTATAAAGCTTCTACAAAGAATCAAATTCTCTCCATTTCCCTTCCTTCATCTACAACTTTCAGTTCCAGAACAATCAATGCCGGAGAGATTCAGAATCAGGGGATCGAATTTATGATTTCCGGAACCCCTGTCAAAACAAGTTCAGGGTTCACCTGGGAGAGTTCTTTCAATTTTTCACGAAACAGAAATAAAGTTATTGAGCTGGTCGATGGAGTTGACTCGTACATATTGGCACAGGATCGCGGTGTGTATGTTGTTGCAGCGCCAGGTAAACCTTTCGGGGAAATATATGGCGTAAAATTCGCCTGGATAAAGGATGACAAGGGAAATCGTATGATTGATTCAGAGACAGGACTTCCATTGCGTTCATCTGGTTTTGAAACAACCGATCTTGGTTCGGCTTTGCCTAATTGGTTAGGTGGTTTCACGAATACCTTTACTTATAAAGGCTTCAAATTGACTGCCCTTATCGATATTAGCCAGGGTGGTAAAGTTTTTTCGCAAAGTATGCGTGAAGAAATCCTATATGGTACAACCAAGAAAACGTTACAAGGCAGAGATGGTACTTATGTTGCCAAAGGTGTACTTGCTACCAAAGATGCTGCCGGGAAATATGTTAGTACTGGTGAACGAAATACCAAACAGGTTACCGCTCAGGCATACTGGCACGTAGTAGCGGCCGATAAAGAAAATTTTGTTTCCGAAGAAATGGTTAACGATTTAAGTTACATCTCCATGAGAGAAATCAGCTTGTCGTACCGGATTCCATCCAGAATTCTCGATAAAACATTTATCCGGAACATTGTTGTAGGTGCTTATGGCCGAAACTTGTTTTACTTCCAACGAAAAACTGATGGATTTTCTCCTGAGGCTTGTTCGTTTAATGTTCAAAATACTTCTTTAGGGCTCGAATCAACTTCATTACCCTTAATGCGAACAATCGGTTTTAATATTTCATTGGGACTATAATAATAAGCTATACCGTTATGAAAAATATATATAAACTATTTCAACCCAAATTTTTTCTGGTATTCCTAATTGCATTCGCCTCATCTTGTACGAATGGATTTGAAGAACTAAATACTCCTCCGACTTCTTCGACTAAAATAGATGCAGGGATTCTTCTTGCTAAGGTGCAACGAGACGGAAATTTCATTCAGGGAGGACAAACGGCCAATTGTACTCTTGGTTCTTGGATACAATATTGGAATTCAAGTACAAACCTTCCGACTTCCCGTTATGTATTTGCACATGGAGACTGGAGCGCTTACTATGGTTTTGTAAGAAACCTGGCCCAGATAAGAACTGATCTGTTAAAAGGGCAGGAAAGCACATCAGAAGGCAGAACAAAACTGGCCATTGCCCGAATTGTAGAAATCGATATGTGGCAGTATATTACTGATATGTTTGGAGATATTCCTTTTTCGGAAAGTGCTTTGGGAGAAGACCACCTGATTACACAACCGAAATATGATACTCAGGAGAGTATTTATAGCCAACTTATTCAGGATCTTAATACAGCGATTAATAATTTAAATGCCTCCGACGTTTCGTATGGGTCGTATGATCTGTATTATGGTGGAAATGTTGAAAAATGGAAAAAGTATGCAAATTCGGTAAAACTTCAACTGGGAATGCGATTGAAATATGCTTCTCCGGAATTGGCAAAAACAACGGTTACTGAAGCTTTAAGCCAGCCATTAATAGCGAGCAATTCAGACAATGCATTGGTCCTGACGAATACCGATTATACCAGTTCCTACAATCCTTTGTTGGGGCAGTTTGTCGGTGGAAGCTCCGATTTAAGATACCTAGCTGAAGCATTTGTTTCCCGCTTAGTCAATACGAATGATCCCCGATTGACTAAAATCGTAGCGCCTACGGCCAATTCGGTCAAAGCCGGAACACTTGAATATAAAGGTAAACCAGTTGCCCAGACCGACGATCAAATGGTGGGAATTATTAACGACAATTATTCGACAGCAGCCACCACAACTTATTTTAATTTGAGCTATAATCAGTCGAAACCTATACCACACTACGTTTATACCTATGCCGAGATCTGTTTTTATAAGGCAGAAGCAGCTCTTGATGGATGGGGCGGATTGACATCCGATCAGGCTGAAGGATTTTATCAGGAAGGCATCAAAGCCGCAATGGCATTAAAACCTTTTGAAATCACAAGCATTCCACAAAGCTATGTCGATGCTGAATTTTCATTTAATGGATTGACTTCGGAACAAAAACTTGAAAAGATAATGACTCAAAAGTGGATTTTGTTCTTCGGACGGTCGTATAGTGCTTATGCTGAATGGAGAAGGACTGGCTATCCGAAATTAGTTCCTGGCCCGAACAAAGGTTCAACCAATGGTCAGATTCCTTGCAGGGTTGGTTATCCTTCTGAAGAATCGATACTGAACGAACCAAATTATCTGGAAGCAGTTAGCCGAATGAGTAATGGCGATTCGTATATTTCAAAAGTATGGTGGGATAAAAAGGCTAAATGATCTTTGAGCTTGCTCAATTATCATAAAACCTATTGAGCCAAATTGTATATGAGAGTCAATTTCAGTAATTTAAAATTGACTCTCATATTAATTTGATGCTGTAGAATTTATAAACTCGCTTTCCTTTCGTGACTACTCCACGGTAACAGATTTAGCCAGGTTTCTGGGCTGGTCAACATCGCAACCACGCATCACGGCAATGTAATACGAGAACAATTGTAGCGGTATTATTGCCAGAAGTGGTGAAACCGCCGGATGAGATTTTGGAATTTCAAACAAGTCGTTAACCATGTTTTTTAGTCCTTCGTCGCCTTCGGTAACAACAGCAATAATATTTCCTTTGCGGGCTTTTACTTCCTGAATGTTGCTGACTATTTTTTCGTAGTAATGGTCTTTTGCAGCAACCACAACAACAGGCAAATTGTCGTCAACCAAAGCAATTGGTCCGTGTTTCATTTCGCCGGCAGCATACCCTTCGGCGTGCATGTACGAGATTTCTTTTAGTTTCAGGGCGCCTTCGAGTGCAACTGGGAAAAGATATCCGCGCCCCAGATAAAGTGCATTGATAGCATCTTTGTATTTGGCTGCAACTTCTTTAATGTGCGGGTGCTTTACCAAAATAGATTTTACCTTTTCAGGAATGTCGGCTACTTCTTTTATTAAGTCGAGGTACATACCGGCGGAAATCTGACCTTTTTCTTTTGCCAGTTTGATGGCTAAAAGTGTTAGAACAGTTACCTGAGCCGTAAATGCCTTGGTTGAAGCGACGCCTATCTCCACACCTGCATGCGTGTAAACTCCGCCGTCGGTTTCGCGGGCGATGCTCGAACCAACAACATTGCAAATGCCCAGAATGGTTGCTCCGCGTTCTTTGGCCATGCGCAAGGCTGCCAGAGTATCTGCAGTTTCGCCGCTTTGACTAATTGCAATTACGACGTCATCAGCATTCAAAATGGGATTTCTGTACCGAAATTCTGAAGCATATTCGACTTCAACGGGAGTGCGTGCATATTCTTCAATAAGGTATTCGCCGACAAGAGCTGCATGCCATGAGGTTCCGCAGCCAATAATGATGATTCTTTTTGCTGAAAGGATTTTAGGGAAAACGTCAATCAGTCCGCCTAAAATAACTTCGGATTTTTCAGGATTGATTCGCCCTCTGAACGTGTCTTCTATGGTTTTAGGCTGCTCAAAAATTTCCTTCAGCATGAAGTGTTCGAATTCTCCTTTTTCCAGATCGCCGATGGTTAAATCAACCTTTGTAATTTTGAACGCGACCGGATTGTTTTCAACGGTTTTTAGCGTGAGGCTATCTTTATTTATTATTGCAACATCATTGTCGTTGAGGTAAATAACGCTGTCGGTGTAATTTACGATTGGCGTTGCGTCGGAAGCGATGAAATACTCGTTTTTCCCGATCCCGATCACCAAAGGGCTACCTTTTCTTGCTGCAATAAGTTGTTCCTTTTCGTTCTTGCATAAAACTACAATTCCATATGCCCCAACAACTTTCGAGAGTGCGAGTCGAACAGCCAACTCGGCAGTAGCTTCTTCTGCATTGCGGTAGTAATATTCAATCAGGTTAACAAGTACTTCGGTATCAGTTTCCGATTGAAATGTATATCCCTTCTTCTTCAGATCGGCTTTTATTTCTGCGTAGTTTTCGATGATGCCGTTGTGTACCAACACAAAATCACCATTCATCGATGTGTGTGGGTGTGCATTCCGGTCGTTTGGCTCGCCGTGGGTAGCCCAACGCGTATGACCAATCCCGATGCTCCCTTTAACATCTTTGTTTTCAACATGTTTTTCGAGGTCTGATACTCTTCCTTTGCACTTAAAAACACTCAGGCTGTTGTTGAATAAAGCCAGTCCGGCTGAATCATATCCACGATATTCGAGCCGTTGAAGTCCTTGAATCAGAATTGGATAAGCACTTTGAGTTCCGATATAGCCAACAATTCCACACATAAGCTTAAGTTTTCAGGTGTAAATTTAAAGGAATAGCAATACAAGACCATTCTGGTTGTTCCCAGTCAAACAAAAATTTGCAAAATGTTAACAGTTATTGCTGTAAATGAATGCTATTACAGCAATTTGTCATAAAGATTGTCGTAAGCCTCAATGTAATTATTTTCTGTTTGATGCTCGAGGAACAATTTTCCTGAAGTTTGAATATATTCGGATATTTCGCTGTTTATTTTTGGGCTTCCCTGAATAACAGCATCAGAAAATTGAATTGCCAATTTGCTGAGGTTAACATACGTCGGGTCATCAACCAATTCCGTATCATCAACTTCAATATTGTTCATTTTCAATTTAGTGCGAAAAGTAGCATCGAGCGTGTTTTTAAAATCATCGCCATAAACCGAGTAAACAACTTTTGAATGTTCAAACAACGGGTCGTCGTGGTAAGCTTTTTTAATATACAATGGAACCAAAGACGTAAGCCAGCCGTGACAATGAATCAGATCGGGCGCCCAGCGGAGCTTTATTACTGTTTCGAGTACACCTCTTGCAAAGAATATTATTCTTTCGTCATTGTCAGAAAACTCGTTTCCCTTGGCATCGCGGTAAGTATGTTTTCTCTGGAAATAATCTTCATTATCAATGAAATATACCTGCATTCGAGCCGATTGAATTGAAGCCACTTTAATGATCAGCGGATGGTCAGTGTCGTCAATAATCAAGTTCATCCCCGATAATCGTATTACTTCATGCAGCTGGTTCCGGCGTTCATTCACATTTCCGTATCGTGGCATAAAAGTCCGGATTTCTTTTCCCCTTTCCTGAATACCTTGTGGTAGGTATCGGGCTTTTTTAGACATTTCTGTTTCAGGAAGATAAGGGGTTATTTCTGATGAAATAAATAAGACTTTCTTCTTTTCCATTTATATCTCCTAAGTTAATTGTGCAAAATTAGTAAAATATCCGCAATTTTCAATTCCAGCGAGTTTTAGTGCCTTTAAAAATCGTTAAGATATACGCGTTTGTTCATTTGATGCAGGGTGATGGAAGAAGGCCGGACTGGTTCTGAAATTTAGTTTTTACCCGTTTCAAACGTTAAGCTTTTAATCATTTCACATTGCACTTCTTGTATGTGTGTTGTTTTATTTATTTACTTTGCAGCCTCATTTTTAGGCCAAATGCAGGTAGTAAAACACATTGTTGATGTTCAGACAATTCTGAACATCAAGAAGAAAGAGGGTGTTAAAATCGGATTTGTACCCACTATGGGAGCTTTACACGAAGGACACCTTTCTCTGGTTGAAAAAGCTGGCAAAGAAACTGATTTTGTTGTGGTCAGCGTTTTTGTTAATCCCACTCAATTTAACGACAAAGGAGACCTGGAGCGGTATCCGCGCAATCTCGAAAAAGATGTTGAATTACTTTCAACTACTCCATGTAAAGTTGTTTTTGCGCCCGAGCCCAAAGAAATTTATCCCGAGCCTGATACCCGGCAATTCAATTTTGGCTTGCTTGAAGAAGTGATGGAAGGAAAATTCCGTCCGGGGCATTTTAACGGCGTCGCGCAGGTTGTAAGTCGTTTGTTCGATATTGTAAAGCCGGACAAAGCTTTTTTTGGAGAGAAAGACTTTCAGCAATTGGCCATCATTAAGGAAATGGTTCGACGGACAGGTATGCCTGTTGAAATTATTCCTTGCGCTATTGTAAGAGAAGCCGATGGCCTGGCTATGAGC
>Ga0209098_1001809_pt1 | contig 19764 bp, 15 predicted proteins | sample AD_JPNHW1_MetaG_FD_184429 | JGI IMG/M metagenome (GOLD analysis project Ga0209098, IMG submission 184429) | Active sludge microbial communities of municipal wastewater-treating anaerobic digesters from Japan - AD_JPNHW1_MetaG (SPAdes) (version 2) | ecosystem: Engineered > Bioreactor > Anaerobic... | reverse complement strand
TTGCTGTAATGTGATATTTTCTGTTGGAGAAAAAAAACTCTCAACGGGGAGGTACTTATCGATTACCGCCATAAAGAGTTCCTCTTTATTTTTGAAATGGTGGTATAAAGCACCCTTGGTAAAACCAATTGCATTACTAATATCACTTATTGAGACCGCTTCGTAACTTCTGCTCAAAAACAGGCTATACGATTGATCTATAATATATTCTCGTGTGTCACTCATATAAAATCATACTGATCGTTTAGTATGCAAATATACGAACAGTTTAATATGATGTTGCTTTTTGAGTAAAAAAATTTTGCATTATTAATTTAATGCACAAATAATCAGAAAGATCCATTTAATAGAAGAAGTATTATTTCAACATACCGGCTATGAATCCGGTTGTCCATGCTGCTTGTAAGTTATATCCTCCGGTAATGGCGTCGATATCTAAAACCTCACCGGCAAAATACAAGTTCTTACAAACCTTGCTCTGCATTGTGTTTAAATCGATACTCTGCAAACTCACACCTCCGCAAGTCACAAATTCTTCCTTAAATGTTGACTTGCCTTTCACTTCGTAAGCATCATTCGTAAGTACGCTAATTAGCTTGTTTAATCCCTTTTTACCAAGTTCTCCCCACTTTTTATCAGCTTGTAAATTCGATTTGTCTATCAAAAAAAGCCATAGCCTTTCAGGTAGAGCATAAGGTCTGATGGTAGATAGAATTTTATTAGGATGGCTACTGATGATTGTGTTAAGTTCACCTGTCACAATATCATTATTTTGTTCATTTGCCCAGTTAACCTGAATTCTGAAGTTATATTCCATTCTACTCAACTCCCTCGCTCCAAACGACGATAGTTTCAGAATAGCGGGGCCGCTCATGCCCCAATGGGTAATAAGTAGTGGACCATCTGATTTTATCTTTGTACCTTGAATATTCACTATTGTATTCTCAACAACAATCCCCATCAGCTTAGTAACTGGCTCGGCAGGCATATTGAATGTGAATAGCGATGGTACCGGATTCTCTATCCTATGATTTAGTATCTCAAGCCACTTCAAACCATCTACTTTTGGAGAACCACCAGTTGTAACAACCACTTTATCAAAAACTCTTGGTTGGCTTGCTTCATCTAGAAATTCTAGCTCAAGCTGATCGTTAATGGGTTTTATTGATTTTACTCCTTTCCCCGTTTCAATTTTAATTCCTAACCCTTTTGCCTCCTGAAGAAAACAATCAATTATACTTTGGGAATCTTGGGATACTGGGAAAACACAATTATCATTTTGTGTTACCAGTGGAACCCCTCGAGATTGGAACCATTTAATGGTATCCTTATTACTAAAGGTATGAAAGGCTTTTTTTAAACTTTTACCACCCCTAGGATATGCATTACAGAGCTCGTTAATTGAATCGCAACCATTGGTAACATTGCATCTACCGCCACCGGATATCTTAACCTTCGATAGCACCTTTTTTGATTTCTCATAGATTACTACCTCAGCATTGGGATAATTTTCCTTTGCTGCAATTGCTGCAAAAAAACCTGCTGCACCTCCTCCAATTATAGCAACATTCATCTTTTATATTTATCAATGGAACTAATTAATGTGAGTTCGATTTAAAAAAAATGTATTGATATTCAGTCAATAAAAACAAGGTCTAATTGTCATGCCGAACGAAGTGAAGCATCTGTATTTTAATGGAATAGATTGCTTTTAGTTAACCCTAAAGGGTTTCTTCGCTTCGCTCAAAATGATATTTTAGCATCGAACTCGCGTTAATTATATTAATGCAATGGCATTTAATGCCAAAGATAGCTTGATGTAAGATGTTGTAAAATAGGTTAGGTGAAAACTTTATTGGAATTTTGTTTTTTGGCTATAGCTGGAAAAACTTTACTTTTGACTGACAAACTGTACATTAAAATATACGACATTGGAAAAATTTGAGATTGTTGCTACCACCATATTTGGGTTAGAGGAAATACTTGCCGCAGAATTGCGTGAAATTGGTGCTACCGATATTGAAATACTTAGCCGAGCAGTGAGGTTTAAAGGTGATCAGGCGATGCTCTACAAGAGCAATCTACTTCTTAGAACAGCCGTTAAAGTATTAAAGCCGATTAATACATTTTATGCTGCCAACGAGCAGCAGCTTTACGATAAGATTAAAAGGATAAACTGGGATGATTATTTCAGCTATAAGGAGACATTTGCCATTGATGGCAGTACGAATAGCGATGTATTCACTCATTCCAAATTTATTGCCCTAAAATCAAAGGATGCAATAGCTGATCAGTTCAGAGAACGATATAGTATAAGACCTTCTGTCGATACCGAAAATCCCAATATACGTATCAACGTACACATTGCCGACAAAACGGTTGTAGTCTCGCTTGATAGCTCTGGAACATCGCTTGGTAAGCGAAATTATAGGCTTGCGCTAACCGATGCACCAATAAACGAGATCCTTGCTGCAGGAATTATTCTTCTCTCAGGATGGGATAAAAAGTGTGATTTTATTGATCCAATGTGTGGTTCTGGAACATTTCCCATTGAGGCTGCTTTGATGGCAAATAACATTCCATCAGGTAGGAATCGCAAGTTCTGCTTTGAGACATGGAAAGATTTCAATCTGAAACTATGGAATGAGATTAAAGCGGAAGCAGACTCAAAAATTATCGTTTCGGGTACTAAAATATTTGCTCAAGATATCGATAATAGAGCAATAGATATTGCATTTGCGAATGCAAAGAGGGCAGGGGTGACAGATCGAATTACTTTTGATTGCGTCGATTTTTTCCAAACCTCTCATAGTTCAGGGAAAGGAATTGTTGTAATGAATCCTCCATACGGGGAAAGGTTGCAGATGAGTGAGATTACTAATTTTTATCAGGAGATTGGTACGAGATTAAAGCATTTTTATCAAGGATGCGATGCTTGGATTATTAGTTCAAACTACGAAGCCTTCAAGAACTTTGGGCTGAGAACCTCCAAAAAAATCAAGCTTTATAACGGACCATTAGAATGCCGACTGCAAAAGTATGAGCTTTACCAAGGGAGTAAAAAGGTAGGTAAAACTGATGCTGAACACAGCGATAAAAAGTACTCCAAGGATAAATAATACCTTTGTTGCGTTGCAAACTTAGCATAGTAGGGGTTTTACTCCGTTAGGCTTAGGCTGTACCTAAATCTTATATTTTAACAGGCTGCGCCTGCTTTTATATTCCGACAGAGGTTCAACCTCTGCCGAACAGTGAGTTAGACAGATCCTTTCGAATAGTTGTTTCATTATTCTGTAATGCTTTCGTCTGAGGATGTGCGCCAAAGAGGTATTGTAAATTTAAATTGACTGCCTTTCCCAAATTTACTTTCTACCCATATTTCACCATTATTCTTTTCAACAAACTCCTTACACAATATCAAACCTAATCCAGTTCCAAGTTCTCCTTCAGTTCCTGTTTTTGTCAATTTACTTTCTATGTTAAAAAGTTTTCCAATGTATTCTGGTTCAATGCCTATTCCAGTATCAGAGATTGTAAAGAGTATGTTATTATCCAATTCTTGAGTTTCAATTTTTATGGTTTCTTTTGGGTATGAATATTTTATTGCATTATTTATTAAATTTCGTAGGATGGTTTTAACCATTTCTTTATCAGCGTATATAAAACAATCCGAATGGATAACTGTTTCGTAATTTAAATTTTTACTATTTACAAGTGGTTCGTACAAGTTTTTTATTTCATTTATTAATTCTGATAATCTTATTTTTACAGAAACAGGAGATATTTTTCCAGTTTGTATCCTTGCCCAGGTTAGCAAATTCTCTAACAAATTATAAGCTTGTTTTGCTGAGTCATGCGTCATTTGTGCTAATTGCTTTATTTCTTTTGGAGAGCAATCATCAAAGCCCTTTATTAATAATTCATTGAAGTTTAAAACTAAGCTAAATGGGTTTTTCAAATCGTGAGCTATAATAGAGAAAAACTTGTCTTTGGTTGCGTTCAGTTCTATTAATTCAATATTCTTTTCATTCAAATTTTGAAGTAATGCACTTATTTCTTCATTTTGTTGCATTAAGTCTTCTTCATTTCCCCTTATTATTTTGTTCGATTCTTGCAGATCAGATACTTGTTTAGCAATTCTTATACGGAGTATAACTATTGCATAAAATGAAAGTGATGAAATGGTTAGTATGACAGTTACTATTAGAATAAGCAGAAAATTAATTTCTGCGATTTGCTTTTCTATAGCGAAAGTAATTCGTTTATCGAGTAATAAACGGAACTCTAAAATTGGTTGAATAATACTTTCCTTATCATCGTGGTACTTTTTATCGAACATTACTCTTCTTGCAAGTAAGGTATCAGGTTTTGCTTTATTGGTAAATTCGTTTGATGCATCCAAAAAGAGTCCTTTCATTGCATTAAAAGCAACCTTCTCTGTCCACACTAATTGGTTTGATCGTTTCTCAGCCAGCGACAGTTTTTCTAATTCGTCGTCAGTAATTCCTAGTTTTATTAAACTATCATGCAAGGTAATTGTATTACCATCTGGTCTTGGTTTTTTACCATTCCGGATATCCAGAACCTCCCAGAACTTCCGCTCCCAAATACTATCGCCAGTTAAAGCATAGGTACGACAGTATTTCGTTAAGTCTTCGGAGCTTTCTTTTAACTCGGTGCTGAGCGCATATAGTTTATGTCTTGTATTCTCAAGCTGCATTAGCATCGCAGCATGCTTATGTAGAACGAATGATAGGACTCCAATTATGACCAGCAGACATGAAATTATCACAAAAAAAAGGTTGTGATATTGTTTTTTATTTAATGAGTTGTGAATTAATTTTTTCATATTCAATTTTGGTTATAAAGGCTCTGTGACACAAAATTCCAACTGCCTCGCATCAACTTTTTAAAGCTGTAATAATCAATAGAATAATATATTGATTATTATACTGAATCCTCAAAAAGCCGGAAGAGTATTCCGGCTTTCCCTTTAACCAATCCATAACCCATAACCAAAATATTAGCTGATAGCACAAGCAGCTAATTCTTTTTCCATTTCGAATAGGAGTACCTTGTTCTCTCTTGCCAACCAACCTAAAGCAAGAAAAATATTTTTAATATCCATTTTGGTACGCTTTTTTAAGTCAGCAATTTTAACATTTCCCTTTTCATTAAGGATCTGCCAAATTTTTCCGGCATCAATTCCAATCTTTTCATTTTCCATGATACTCGAATTTAGGTTGAACAAATTGACTATGTCAAGTCTTCTCCATGTGCCTCTGGCTGATAAATCACTTTTTCAATCCTTACTTTTTGCTCCCCTTTTGGTGCTTCAAAAGTTACGATGTCACCTGCTTTATATCCCAATAATGCGCAACCTAAAGGGGAAAGAACAGAAATTAACCCCTTTGAGAAATTGGCATTATGAGGATATACTAAACGTAGTTCCATTGTCTTTCTGGTATCTAAAAAAGTTATCTCAGTTACTGAGTTCATTGTAACAAAATCAGGCGTTATTAGCTTAGAATCAACCTTTAACGCTTTTTTCAATTCAAGGTCAAGAAATTCTAAATACTTAGTATCAATGCTATTATTTTCATATAGCTTTTCAATTAGTCCTCTTAACCTCAAATAATCCAGCTCTGTTACAGTAATTGTAAAATCGCCCTCAGTAATGTTTCCCTTTTTTCCCATACCAATAATCCTCATAATTATAACGAAATGCTTCGTTTTTGGTAAAAACTTAATTTATTTTTGTACATATAAAAGTTTATCCCCGACATGCAATTAAAGCGAATACGATTTATATTTGCATCGGATACGATGTAAAGTTATGGACTTTTTCTAGAATAAAAAAATGGGAAGTAAGTATAATTCAATATTAAGGTTAATTGAGCTTTGGGAATCTTATCAAGATGAAACAGACCAGCAAGAACTGCTTGAGTTTGCAGAATGGTTAACAATAAAATTGAAAGAGAAACCAGAGCTAAACCTGAAGCAATCAAAGTTAAAAATGAAAAATGAAGAACCTGAGAACTTTGCTTTATTTAAAGAGTTGGATGAGCCAATCAGGTTTTTAGAATATACTTCAAGAATATCGAGGCTTCATGATTTTTACATCAAGAAATTTTTTAGTGATCTTCCTATTAATAACCGACTTGAATATTTTTTCTTATTTACTGTCAGAAAAAGAGGGGAGGCCAAAAAAACAGAACTAATTAATACTCATTTGGTAGATTATACTACCGGAATGGATACTATAAAAAGGTTAGTTAATAACGGTTTACTTGATGAAATGCCAGATGAAAAAGACAAAAGAGCGAAGCTATTAGTAGTAACAAATGAAGGTAAACAAGTACTTGAATTAGCTGGGAAAAAAATGTCAGACGAAATCCATATGTTTTTAGCTTGTATAAGCATGAACAAATGGAAAAAAACATTATCTGTTTTTGAAGAGATAAATGAATTTCATTCAGGAATTTATCAATCGCATAACGATAAGACTCCAGCCGAATTGCTGAACTTAATGGATTCTTTAAAGCACTTATACAGATAATACAATTTAAACGCCAATTATTCTTTCGCAAGAATTGGTCAAGGTTATTTTCCAGAATATCAATTAGGGTTAACTAAGAGTTCAACTTCATTCCGATAAATCGAAACTTCGGCGAGCGAAGGCGGAGAGAATGGGATTACTAACGTGATCCCTTGTGGAAATTCCTACTAAAACAAAACAAATGAAGGCTTCGCCTAAATGCATTTTTGTTTTTTATCAATTAATAAGTAAACTTAAATTGCTTCAAAACAAAAATGCCCCTTTCAGGGCATTTGTTTTGTTTTTGATGTCTTTAGAACTTTCAATTCACATTTTAAGGTCTTATCCTCTCCAACCTGTACAGATATTGTTGCAACCCCTTCGGCTTTTGTGGAAACAACTCCATCGTTATCTATAGTTGCAACCTTTGAATCCGACGATGACCATTTATATATACTATTAAAGTTTTCGGTTTCAACAAAAAGTTTTTCACGCCCACCAAGTGCCAAAGTGAGGGAATCTTTATTTAACTGAGTATTGGCGATTTCTCTATTTAAAAATTCATTGTCCTTCCTACATGAGAAAAATGAAACAATGATTAGAAGCGATAAAAAGAAATAATAGATCTTCATGTTTTTTTGAAAAAGAAACTGAAAGTAGTAAAATTGTTTATTGAGATTTAAATTTGTTTAATGTTTAATATCATATTTTTAACAAAAATTTGTAAATTTCTGTATATCTATATGATAATTGCTGATTTGTTTGTTTTGAGAGAGAAAAAAGCTGTGTATGGCAGTTTAGTGAGGTGCACAGGGAAAGATCTTACATAGTTTGCTTATGTGCGGAGGGCTTTTATTTCTTCTTGTTTTTCTGTCGGGAATAAGTAAATGCGTAGTCAAATTACCTTGCTTTAAAGGTTTATTTAAGTCGAAGGCTCTAAATCTTCAACATTGATAAGGAAAATATATAATATGTACTAATTAAATTTGAGTTATAAAGGACTCTAAAACCTTTTATTCATCACGTTCAGCGTATGTGCAAAGCATATCTTATTGCAGGTTGTCAGATATTTAGGTTATAAAGCAAAGATTTTTAGTTTTCTCAAAGAATTGAAAATTGTCTTAAAGCCTAATATTCATGCCGTTCAACGATCGTTCAACGCTCAAATAGCTCTTAAGAATAATTCATTTTGGGTACTTAATAAGGAAATTAAATATATTTAAGAATAAATAGACGATGTAAGGGTACAGTAATTGATAAAAAGGCATAAATTTTAATAGTAATTGATAAGAATTGATAATTTTTAATAATTACTCATAAGTTAACAACGATCGTTGAACACTCTTAAGAAAAAGGCTAGAAAAGACTAAGAAAGGCTGAAAAAAGATGAAAAAGTCGGAAAAGGACTAAGAAAGACGAAACAACGCACTATCTTCTGAACAAGTAAGACCTAGATTGCTGTTGTTGCATCCTTGAAATCGTAAATTTATCATTTCATTGGCCAGAAATGGGCGTTGAACGATCGAACTAAATTGATCATAAACACTTCTACTTTGCTCTATTCATGGCATTCAACGTACGTTCAACGTAGCAATTTTGGAATATAATCAGAGAATTGGGTCTTCAATCAAACAATTTATACCTTCTTAATTTGCTAATTTAATTGAATTATCGCCCTTAAAGGGTAAACTAACAAGCCTTTCCCGTGAATAAATATCACCTTTTCGATACTAAAATTACACAAGAATAAACTTCTGAATAGTCATATTTAAAACGTTAAACGATCCATAAAGGGCAAAATACAGAGCATTTAGCGTTGATAATTAGCAATATACGTTGATTGAGTGATGATTATATATCAATTCTAAATGTAAATAGTCCTTTGAAAATCCCTATTCATCACTTTCAACGGGCATGAAATATTGTTTATAATAATGTATAACGCTGAAAAATAGTGATTTAATAGTATTTTAAATTTATTTGATGTGTTTTTTAAAGTACTAATAACTTCTGAAAGGCTCATTTTTACTCATTTCTACTAAAAGTTTTATTATATATAATTTTTTATAGTGTTGGATTATAAGATATTATATAAATTTTAAAAATTTAGGATTTTATCTTTATTTAGTTATATACATGATAGTGAACGTAATAATTATTTTAAAACATGATAATAGTTGTAATGCGCAGATAGTTAGTATTATAATAAGTTTTTTTGTGCTCTAAACTCAGATTTTTTCAAGTGGAAACTTTTGAATAGTACTATTCATCACGTTTGACAAAATAATTTAGGAAGATAATTAGAGACTTTTACTAGTTATCAAGGAGTTTCTAGTATTCAAAAAATGCCATTTTATCAAGATCATCGAACATTTAAAGGTAGAACAACCATTCTTTACAGTTGGTTAATGTTGCAATTTTAGAGTTGCAAAAGTTTTTGAACGAACCTCTGAATTGGACTATTAATATATTTAAAAGGTTGAAAAGTGACTTGTAAATTTGAAAAGTAAAGCAAGTTTTTTGCAATCTAATATTCTCTAATTATAATGATTGCAAAAAACTTGCCTTTCTCTAGCATTCAAATCAATTAAATTTTCCAGTAATTTGGGAGATATCGAACTTACCGTCTATGCTTTGAATTTCGATTTTTCCATGCAGAATATCAAAAAAGAAATCACGGATTTTTTCAAATGTGAGCATTATGGTATTCCCGTCATTATCAACACCCAAATCGTAGGTTTTTAGCAATTGCGAACCCAAACTTGCGGCAGCAAGTAAGAAATGATTCTGGAATTTTTCGGTGTCAAGTAAATCCGCTGCTAGAACTTTTCCAATCACAGTATAGCTGCGAAGTGTTTTCTGAATTTCTTCGTTGGTAAGTGTTGTTTTTACCTCATCGGTTATAATATTCATTTCAATTTTGCCTGAATTTTGCGATTGAGGTATTCCTTTATACAGTGCGCCCAAATCAGCCAAGCTCAAATTTTGAAGTTTTGCATCGGCAGTTGCTAGCATTTTTTCAATCGAAAATGCGCTTGGCAATAGCAAGCTTACTGTTTGTGCAATTCGAACCGAAGGAGTATTAAATGTACCAACAATAGAGTTTGTTAAATCAATTTCTTGTGTAGCAAAAACACCACCGATAACCACGCAGTTCTCCAAAACGATTTCGTCTGCATAAATGCTACCTGCTACAAAAGTATTATAAAGCGTAACACTTTTAGCATTAATATCGGAATGAAATGCAATAAGGCAGTTTGCAGCTCGCGAAACAATCGAATTTGCTGAACCAACACTTTTTTTAAAGGATATATTTCCTTTTGCCTCACTATTTACATATAACTCTAATTGTGTGAAAACAGCTCCTTGAATTTCTAAATTGCCATTTTGTATTTCAAGCTTATTTGCATATACTGGCCCTTCGATTACTGTATTACCAAGTACGGTAATAGAGCGATTAAGTTCAGCAGCTTTTTCTGGCAAAATGGAACTGCGAACCAAATTATCTTTAAGCTGAATATTACTTTCGTTAAAACGAATTTCCTTTAATTCCTTCATATTAATTACTTTTTATTGAATTTAAATCAAAAATTCTTGTAATCATCTCTTTAACACGATTCTCGTGTTGAATGTTTGATGTATAAGCATCATTAACTTCTGCATTGAAATAGTGTCGAATATTGTCATTTTTTTCTTTTACATCAGAAGTCCAATTCAGATTTTTAAAACTATCAATCAACTTATTACAGTCTGTTTGTGGAAGAAAGTCTGGCAAGAACACATTTTTGTCTATTTGATTTTTTTCGTTTTGTGTTTCTATAAAACAAATTGGTACATGTATTTGAGCATCAATGTTTTCATTCAGCATGCATTGATTAACTGTATTTTCCAAATTCTTCTGATTCAGTAAAAACATGTTTGCCTGATTTATCGTGCCCAATGCTCTTTTCTTCGCAACAGAAGCACTAATTACTGCTTGAAGTTTACTACCTTCTTTCCCAAACACAGTAACGGTACTGACTAAATCATTACCAGTAGTTCTTATCGCTTGATTATCACTTTCTTTTTTGAAAACGAAAGCTGGTTTATTCAATTCATATATACGATTAGATAGTTCATTATTCAAGTCATCGAAAATTTTGAGATAACGACTTGAAATGCGGTTGTAATCAACTTCCATTTGTTTTTGTTTGGAAGTACAAGATTTTGCCAATTCACGTAAATGCATCAAATTGGCATCAATCCGTTGCGACAATTCCATTATTTGCTGACTAATTTCGGAGCGTATGGTTTTGAAAAAGCCTTCAACAATGGTTGATCCTACCTTCTTGGCGTTTAAATCAATAGACGCAATTTGGGCTGCCTCTGTAGCCACAACAGCTCCAGTTAAAAGATTTATACTACTGTTACAACTTTCAACTCCTGCATCGAACGGAATCGTATCTACATCAATATTTACCGTGACATCTTCGTAAGCTGTTCCACTATATGATGTACTTCCTCCGTTTTGGGATGCTGGATAATTAACGGTGCCGGAATAGTGTACAGCAATTGTTTTGTTAAATGAACGTCTATAACTCATAATTATTGATTTTGGAGGTGTTGATAATTATTTGCCATAAACAATTTTATAGTCATATCTTTTACCCTTTGAGAATTTTTTGATGAAGAATTAAACTTGCTAAATTCACTTTGAATTTCATTACTTATCGTGCTTTTCTGCCATGGTAAAAATTCAATAATGGACATTACAGCATTGTTAATTGCTGCCTGCGATAGTTTATTCAATTCAACGTTGTTCACATTAATCTCAAATTTTTTATTGTCGAACTTGTCGTAATTAACTTCGGCAATTATCACAGGGACAGATAAGTTAGAATTATCAACGATATGGTTTGTACTAAGCAAAATTTGATCTGTAAGTTTATTTTGCTCATACATGTCTGATAGAAAGTTCTTCATCGAATTGATTACGCTCAAACCACGATGTTTTACGTTTGAAGCCATAATTTTCTGACTTATTGATAAAGATTCCAATTGTGTTACCGGGACTGTTGCAGAAAGGTATTTAGTGCGGTTTGAAACTTTATCAATTTCGCGAACTGCAAAATCAATAGTAGGTTTATCTAACTCAAAAACACGTTGTTTTAAATTAGCATTCAAGCCGTTAAACAATTTTATATAACGATTTGAAATCATATTGTAATCACGTTCCATTCGTCCTTTAACAGCCAAAAGTTGCTTGCGTTGTTGATTAAGTCTCATAAGATGTGAATCAACTTCACTCTGGAGTTTGGCAATTTTTTGAGAAATTTGAGAACGAATAAGTGTGTAAAAACCTTTATTTACATTATCGCAAACATGATCAGCCGCTTTTGCTTCTGCAATCACTACGGCTGTTTGCATTGCAACCACAGCTGTTGTAGTTGCTTTTACATGATTGGAAACTGTTCCAATCTCTGCTGCCATTGGATTTGTATCTAATACACAATCTATACTTGCCATAGTTGTAAATTTTATTCGTTATCAATATTATCATGCGTGCTTTCAATTGAAATAGAGCTTTGCTCCAATTCTTGCAATGCATGTTTGGCTATGTTTGGCAAATTGAGTGAAATGTGTTCAAAAGTTATATCCTCCACATTAGGGGTTGGTGGAAGTTCTGAAACTTTCGCAAATAAAGGATTAACTGTAGCCAAAGGTCTTCGACGGTCATCTAAATCCCGAACTTCACTAGCAGCAACAGCTACTTCATTTGAATGTCCATCACGAAGTTTTGCATCGTAATATTCAATGTGTCCGAATTTTTCAGCTTTTTGATCAATATCTTCTTTTAGGCGTTCCATATATTCTTCAAAACTTGCTTGTACGTTTTGGAACTCTTTAGATTGCAATTCAAAAGCGGCAAGTGTTTCTGCGGAATTATCTACAACATCTACAACTGTTGAATCAAGTGAGCCTCCTGACTGAACCATACTGTCTTCTGTTCTTTGTAGCGAAATCAAAGTATTGTATGCCGCAACATATTCCCTCAAGCTTCCTTGCATCAAGTTTATAATATCTGCACTTTCAGCACGATTAGCACGGTAAAAACTATCAGTATCTTGATGCCATTTATTGAGGTAATCAATTTTTTGGTCTTTAATATGATTATAAATTTTCAGTCTCTCGATGCGATTCTCATTCATCAAATTCTGAACTACTGGAGCAACTATTTCTTCGAAAATTTGATGTACACCAAACGGGAAATTGGTTGTGCTACCATCTTCAGCAGTCCACATTCCTGAAAGCATATTATATTTAACTCGTGAACTAGGTTTTAATTGAAATGGTTCATAGCCTTGTACAGATTCGCTATAATCAAATTTTTCGTTTTTGATTCTTTCAATCTCTGAAAATTCTAATGTTGGGGAATAATGATTATAAGGGGATTTGAGAATTTGAAAAAGTGTTTTGTTTGATTCAAACACCATTTTGTCCGTTGATGCTATTTTCAAAGCAGAAATTGCTTGAACTGAATTAGCCATAGTCATCATCAAGACTTTTAGAACATCTTCAAATTGTGCAGTTTTATTTGATAATGAGTCCTTCAACTTATTCAATTCCTGAAACTTGGAAATGCTGCTAGCATACTTTTCTTTATCAAAGACGTTGATAACCGGAGCATTTTCAGGAATCTCAGATGTAGCATATTCATTTAGAAATTGCAAGTATTCGCTTTTATCTGCAACTAAGGGCAACGAAACTGAAGTAGTATCCAAGTCTCCCATACAATAAGAAATTGTACGAAGCGAACGTTCTAACTTACCAAAGTAATCGTGTTGATTTATTTGCTGAATAGATGTAGAGTATTCGTCTGTTTCTATTTCTTCTGTGTCATCAGAGGTTTCTACAATTGGGGCTTCCTTTGACAAATCCTCAAGATTAGAAATAGTTTCTATTAGTAAATCGTTTTGACGAGAAAGTTGAAGAGTAATCTCAGATTCATCAATCTTGCCAGTGTAATCAACAATAAAACTTTTGTTTTCATACTTTATTTGATCAGCAACAGGGACATATGCAACACCTAGTTTACTGACCTTGTAATCTCGGAAAATTTCAGCATGTTGTTGCTTAAACTCTGCAATACGTTTGTCTTTGCCAGCAATTTCTTTTTCGAAACTGCTTTTCTTCACAAAATAAATAATGATTGGAACAAGTAAAAAGAACATAAGCCACATTACCCAAAGCCCAGAAATTTGTTTTTGTAACATAACTTTTTCTTCTTCAAGTACCGCTATTTCGTGTTCGATTCGTTCTTCCTCTTGAACGATTTTCTCGGCTGCTTGACTATAATAGTTGAATAATATCTTCGCTTGGTCTTGATAGATATTATTTGATTCGGGGAATATCTTACCTGCCATATTTTTGAGATTTTTAATTAGAATATATTTGTTTTCTGTTTTGATAAATTCTTTCAAGTTTTTTGAGATTACTTTCTATCTTTTCCTTGTTCATTGAAAAATTAGAAATTGAGAAAGTGATATCGCTTATAGTTTGTGAAAATGAACGTTCTAAATCATGCGCTTCCTCGTTATCAGAGGGAGAAATAAAGCGTAGATTTTCTTCAAGTGTATTGATATGAACTATAAAATCTTCGGGTAGATCAGCAATTTCGTTCATTTTGTCTTTCATCTTTCGCACAGCAGTTTTCATTTCGTTTATTCCGCTGCGATTGGCTGTTTCCTGTATATAAACAGTCTTAACTTTGTCCGATGTTTGAATAGATAAGTACACCCCTAAAAGAAGAAAAAACAGCAATACTCCATGAATGATGAGTTGTACTAAGAAAGGGAAACTTAATACTGCATTACATATTATCATTGCGGTAATAGCAAAGAATGAATAAAACCATATAACTTTCCATGAAATACCCAGTGACCCGATTTGTTTTTGTGATTTATCCTTCAAATCAATCCAAGGTGCTCGATAACCTCCAAAAAAGAGAAGGTAGACTAAAGAGATAACGATAATATTCAAAACTAAAATATTATCATTTAAATTGCCTCTAAATAAAATAAAGGCTGAAATAATTAACACTTCGCCAAAAAGAAGTAGCAACCACCATAATAATTTCTTTGTATTCATAAATAGTTGAATTTAGAGTTATCGTTTATTACCGCATTTTGGGCAGAATTTTACATTCGGTGGCAAAGATGTTCCGCAACGGACGCAACTATCGCTTGTTTGTACCTGTTTCCCGCAATTTCCGCAAAAAGTAGTACCAGCAGCAAGTGGTGCATTACAATGAGGGCATAAACCGGCTTCAGTTTGCAGTGGGGTTCCACAACTTACACAGCGTTTTGCATTTTTTTCATTATCTGTTCCACATTTTGGGCAAGGATTATATGGGTCGCCACAAAATGGACAAAAGCGGTGTGTGCTTGGATATTTTTTGGAACAATTAGAACAATAAACATCACGTACCTGTTGTGTCGGCTGATTAGGTTGCCCTGTTTGCCCTTGATTATTTCCACCGAAGGTCGGTTGATTGTACTGTGGATTCATCATGCCTGTACCAGCTCCACCGCCCATTCCACCCATCATATTCATTGCCATCAAACCGCCAATAAGTCCTCCATTTCCATTACCAAGACCATCAACAGCGTTATTTGCCACATCAAACATTTTTTCCTGCTGCCACGTATGCCCTGTAATGGACATTGCACTTTGTTGTGATATTGCTTCAGCCACTTTTCTACCTGTTTCGGTTGAAGTATCGATGTCAATACTTGTTATATAGAATTGAGTTAAATCCAAGCCCAAATTATCCCAGAACGTCTGCATAGTTCCTTTTAGATATTCAGAAAGTTCATCTAAATGAGCAGAGATTGATTTGAAGCCTATCCTATGATTTTGCATAAATCGTACAATTGTCGATTTAGTTTTTGTAGAGAACTCACCAAAGAATTGATCGGTCAAATCAACTTGAGTAAATTCACTCTTTGTACCAACAATTTTTATTAAAAACTTTTCGGCTTCTTTTACTTTCAGACCATATCTTCCTTTTGATACCAATGGAAGTTGAGTATTATAGTCAGCATCGTGAATAGACATACTGTCGGTTTCCCAATCGATATTGTAGGGTTGCAATTTGTTCACAAACCAAACTTCTGCTGTAAATGGATTCTTTCCACCGAAAGGAATTCCAAACAGATTTCTTAAAATTGGCAGGTTTTCAGTATTCAAAGTGTGTTTTCCGGGTCCAAATTTGCCAACAATTTGACCCTTTGAGAAGAGTACTGCCTCTTGCGATTCTTGTACAATTAATTGAGTGTATGTGCTAAGATTTGTCTCAGGAAACCGATATGCATATATGGTTTCATTTCCTTGAGGAGACCAACGGACTAGATCAATTATTGCCATAGTTATTGAGTTTTATATTTATATAAGTAGTTCAATTATTGCGTAGGGGAAGTATTTTGGATTTTGAGAAGCAGGATCTTATTTGGAGGATAAAAGGCAAAAGGGCATTAATTGTTAGAATAAATGTTAGCATCATTTGATTAATTAATTAGATATATTTTGATAATTTTTTTCTGTCTAATAATATTTCAAATATTCATATTATTCCAATCTTAAACAGTATATCATTGATTACTAATAAAATATGATAATATACTGAAATTGAGCATGTTTTGCTTTGGTATTTTTAAAATTAAAAAAAAATATTGAAGGCGAGAAGATAAATTACACTAAGTGTTAAGCTTTTGCTTTAGAATATTCTTTATTTGTGTTCAAATCGCAAAAATTTTAATTTACATATCAATTTTAAATTGGATGTAGATCAAGATGTATTTTGTTATTGTTTTGTTCTTTTTCAAAATTCAATTTTGGTTTTGAGTTGAAGGCAAGGTGAATATTCGAATCTTCTTTAATCTTAAATTTCTCTCATTTTAAAAGATTGGATTTGTTGATGTTTTGCTTAAGAGAACCTCTGAAAAGCAAGTAAGAATTACTAAAATGAAACAATTAACGTAACAATAGTGCTCGTTGAACAGTCACTATTTTACTCTGTTTTCACATTTAAAAGAGATTTTCAGTTAAATAAATGAACAAAAAACCCCAGTCAACTTCGAATGATTGGGGATTCAAAAGTATTTTATTAATAAATGGAGGCTATTTTCTCCATGTTCTTTTTAATCAGAACTTCAGTTGTTCTCGCATAACGTTGGGTCATCTTAATATTTGAATGCACGATTGTCCTCGGATCGACTTCAATTGGTATATTATTGTTGAGTGCAACAGTAGTGGCAAAAGTATGACGTGCAGTATGTGTTGATATAGGTTAATCTATACCACAAAAATCTGCAATCTCTCTTCAATTCTTAAGTAAACTCAGATTCTTTCAAAACAAAAATGCCCCTTTCAGGGCATTTGTTTTGTTTTTGCGGAGAGAATGGGATTACAAATGTGATCCCTTGAGGGAAGAGCTAAAAAGAATATCTCCATTCACTTCGTTCATTCCATTTATTTACAAGCCAGCCTCGTTTAAACGCTGTTTACTTGGCTCGCTTGTAAATAAAAAACCCGCTTTTCAGCGGGTTGATATTCTTTTTGCGGAGAGAATGGGATTACTAACATGAGATCCCTTGAGAAGTTATTCAAATAAAATTTTCCTTTGTTCGCTACGCTCACTAGGTCTTTTTATTTTATACCAATTCTAAAATTCGTTTAGCTTGCTATAAAATAAAAATCCCTCGGCAAAGCCAAGGGAAAATTTTATTTGCGGAGAGAATGGGATTCGAACCCATGAAGCCCTTTTGGAGCTTACACACTTTCCAGGCGTGCGCCTTCGACCACTCGGCCATCTCTCCAGGGAAGGTGTATTTTAAATTGGGGCGCAAATTACAAAAAAAAACAATAAACCAATCAACGAGATAAAAATCTGACAATCTATCTCGAGATTTCGCCACTCATCGATTTTGCCATTTCCAGCTTAATCTGATCAGGGGAAAGTTTCTTCCCGAGAAGCAGCATTAGCTTTGCAACTGCGGCCTCGAAGGTTATGTCGTAACCACTTATTACTCCTTGGTTTTTGAGGATAAGGCCATTCTCATATTTATCCATATCCACGCTACCTGCATGGCATTGGGTAACGTTAACTATTATAATACCTCTATTTACTGCTTCTTTTATTTTATCCAAAAACCAAGGTTGACTACTTGCATTTCCCGATCCAAAGGTCTCTAAAATTATCGCTTTTACGTCCTTTGTGTTAAGAACAGAATCGATGAGCTGAGGGGTTATTCCCGGGAATAGTTTTAGTACGCCAATATTATTATCAAGGTTTGTATGAATTATCAGATCCCTTTTATTTGTTGGGTAGTGAATGAATGCAAAGTTGTACTTGATATTTATACCAGCCTCAGCTAAGTAGGGATAGTTATCGGAGCGGAAAGCATTGAAATGCTCTGCATTATGCTTAGTTGTTCGGTTTCCTCTGAACAACCTATTTTCGAAGAAAATACAAACCTCGGGAACCAAAGGCTGCCCGTTGCGCGAAGCGGCTGCAATTTCAATTGCGCTTATCAGATTTTCCTTACCATCGGTGCGGAGCATCCCGATTGGTAGTTGTGAACCGGTTAGAATTACTGGCTTATCAAGGTTTTGAAGCATGAAACTTAGTGCTGATGCGGTGAACGACATGGTGTCTGTTCCATGCAGGATCACAAAACCGTCATATTTCTTGTAGTTTTCTTGAATCAGTTGTACAAGTTTAACCCAAAACTCTGGCGAAATATCCGATGAATCAACAGGGGGGATGAATGAAATTGTATCGAGTTTGTAGTGGAACTTTTTAAGTTCGGGAACTTCAATCTCAATCTGATTGAAATTGAATGGTACTAAAGCGCCTGTTTCTTGGTTTTGCTTCATCCCGATGGTTCCACCTGTGTAAATGATTAGGATTGATATTCCTTCTCGATTCATGGCTTTATATTTCTATTTTGAAGAGTTCTAGAGAATTAACAGTTGTTACCTTGGCAATTTCCTCCAAAGGTAAACCTAATATTTCAGATATTTTTTGAGCAATTAGAATGATGTTTTGTCCCTCGTTACGTTGACCACGTTTGGGAACAGGGGTTAGGTATGGTGAATCGGTTTCAAGTATTATATCGGATAAATTCATTTTTGTCACCACTTTATCAAGTCCACCGTTTTTGTAGGTTACAATACCTCCGATTCCAACCTTAAAACCACCATATTCTATAATTCTCTGATATTGCTCGAATGTTCCAGTAAAGGCATGGAAAACACCTCGTAGTGATGAATCATTCTCCTGATCTACTATCTCAAAAATCTCATCGAAAGAATTACGTGAATGAATTACAACAGGTAAACCATTCTTCTTTGCAAGTTTAAGTTGGTGTCTGAATGCAATTTTTTGCTGCTCGAGGTAGGTTTTATCCCAGTAAAGGTCAATCCCAATTTCACCAATTCCGTAATACTTCTCTTTTTTAAGCATGTTATCAACATGCAAAAGTTCTGCTTCATAGTTTTCTGAAACAGAGGTTGGGTGTAAACCAATTAGCGGGAAGCAAATACCTTTATAATCTCTTGCAACTTCAAGAACCCTGTCGGAGTATGTAGAATCAATATTTGGGAGAACATGATATTTTACACCTTGCTCCGAAGCTCGCTTAATGACCTCCAAGCGATCAGAATCAAAGTCTTTATCGAAGATATGTGAGTGAGAGTCAACAAATATCATTGAAAATGGATTTTTAAAACAGACTGCAAACTTAGTAAAAGTTTTATAGCCTAGACCATTGAGTAAACTTTACCAGGTTTACTTTTTACTAACCCTGAAAATTCGAGGTTTAACAGGAGGGATGACACTTTTGAAACGGGCATTTGAGTTTTGATACAGATGATATCGATTGATTCCTGATCAACTTCCTTTAGGCATTCGAGAATCTTTTTCTCTTCTTCAGAAATTTCAGTAAAAAGAGCAATTTGCTTGGGAGGTTTCTTCGCATCCGAGGGCTCCCATCCAAGTAAAAACTCTATATCATCTGCAGATTCTATTAAAGCAGCTTTATTTGCTTTGATTAGCTGATTACATCCAAGTGAGTAATTTTGGCCAACATTACCGGGTACAGCAAATACCTCGCGATTGTATGAGTTGGCCAAATCGGCAGTGATTAATGCGCCCCCTTCCGAACTACTTTCAACTACTATAGTTG
>Ga0209098_1001807_pt1 | contig 19774 bp, 10 predicted proteins | sample AD_JPNHW1_MetaG_FD_184429 | JGI IMG/M metagenome (GOLD analysis project Ga0209098, IMG submission 184429) | Active sludge microbial communities of municipal wastewater-treating anaerobic digesters from Japan - AD_JPNHW1_MetaG (SPAdes) (version 2) | ecosystem: Engineered > Bioreactor > Anaerobic... | reverse complement strand
GGTCACGATGGTGCCCAGCTCCGGCGTGAGGCCATATTCCACGATCGAAGCGGGTGGATCATTCTCCAGGGTTTCCCAGACGATGCGCACCGAGGTGGTGGTCGGTGACATGCTGGCGGGACCCTTGACCAGCTGCAGTTCATTGGATTTCTGGGTGGAGACGCCCCAACGCGGGTCGCCGATGGTCGAGCCGTCATCGCCGGCGTTGACCGCCGGAGAGTTGCTGTAGAGCATAAAGTTGCCCGATTCCGGATCGACGAAGAGGGGATCGACGCTGAGCATGTTTTCACTTTTGCCGGTGTGCAAATTGGTCTTGAGGTTAAAATAGATGGAGTTTTTAACGATCGAGTTGTCGCCGTAGAGATAAAAAGCGGTGCCTTTGACCGTCGAGGCAGCGGCGATGGTGTTCTTGATCAGGGCATTATCGATGTAATGCGCCAGGAGGCCATAGGAATCGAAAGCGTCATAAAAGGTGCAATGATCGATAAGGTAGACCGGACCGGGGGTGGCCAGATTGCCGTCATGATCGCGGATATAGACCGCATCATCGCCGATCTTGGCCATGGTCGAGTTAACCAGGTGAAAGTATTTCACAGTGCCGATTTGGGGTGCGGTGCGTCCGCCGAGATAGATGCCCTCGCGGGCGATCCGGGTAAAATAGCAGCCCGAGATGACCAGCGAGTCCACTTCGCCCTCATAAAGGCCGTCATAGATAGCGTGGCCGGTGGTACTGCTCTCGCCGCCAAGGTTGGCCAGTTCGCAGTCGGTCAGAAACAGATTGTAGCCGCTCGAATCCGTGGCAATGCCGCCGGCCGCCAGGAGCGCACCCTTGCCGCCATCGAGATTGACGCCGGTAAGGGTGAGCCCTGCCTGGGTGCGGATCAGATAGCCGCCGTCATCGGAGGTCCAGACCGGTGCATGAACGCTGGTTTCGGAGGGTTGAATGGTGAGCGGCTTGTCGATGACCACCGTAGTGGACTCGACGTAGAGCCCGCCATCGCTGGTCAATTCGATGATATCGCCGGGATTGGCTGCGGCGACCGCCGCGGAGATCTGGTCCCTGCCCGCAGCGACATAGATGCGGCCGGAGAGCCTGGGCCACCAGCGCGGATCGCCAAGGGTCTTGCCGTCGGTGCCGGCATGAAAAGCCGGCGTACCTTCCAGCAGGGTGAGGTCACCGGTCGCGGCGGCGGTGAAAAGGGGATCGACATTGTCCAGGAACCCGGTGTAGGTGGCACCGGTTCCGGAGACCGGGGCGTTGAACACCAGGGTATTTTCAACGGTGCCGCCATAGAGGTTGAAGGACTGCCCGCCGCTGATCGTACCATCCGTGGCGAATAGGGTGTTGCTAATGCTGACGTCGGTGACGCCGCTGTTGGTGCGGATGCGCTGGCAATTATAAAAGGTGACATGGTCCAGCTCCAGCCGCGGGCTCACCGAGGGTGAGGCTTTGCTGTAGAAATAGATCGAAGGCTCAGTCTTTTTCATCTCCATGAAGGTGGAGTTGCGGATGGAGAGCCGCTTGACAACACCGGGATCGATGGTGCCGGCGGGAAAATAGAGGGCCCGGTTGGCGGCCTTTTTGAAGAGCGAGTTGACGATGACCAGGGAATCCAGGGCGGAAGAGGAGCTTCCGTAAATCATATATTCGAAACCCTGCAGGGTGCTGTTGACGATCTTGATGGAATAGCCGGCACTGCCAGAGGTGTTGATGGCCCTTTTACCGGCTTCCTGCCCGTCGAGAGTGAGCCCCTCCATGATCAGGGTGCCGCTGACGGTCATGAAAGGCGAGGCGTCGCACCGCCAAACCGGCGCGGCGATCCCGGCAGCCGCACGGATGGTGATCGCCTTGCCGGCGGTGATTTCCAGAGCGGCACTCTCGGTATAGGCTCCGCCGGAAGTGACCAGCTCCAGGATATCGCCGGCCGCCGCGGCCTGGTAGGCCGCTGAAATGGCGTCCGGGCCCGCTGCGACGGGATACACCGTCTGCGCGAATGAGGCCACAGCAAGGATGAACAGGAAAAAAAACAGGAAGCGGAAGGTCTTTCTCATCATCGAATCTCCTCTGGTGGTAGTCGTTGATGCCCGTTCACATCGCTCCACCCCTGGCGAAAGGGTACACGCGACGGGCAGGGAGGGCTCTCCCTGCCCGTCTGCTAAACTGCTCAGGCTATTTGATCAACATCATCTTGCGGATTTCACGCGCACCGGCACTCTCCAGGGTGCAGAAGTAGATGCCGCTGGGGAGATCCTTGCCGCTGAAGGTCACGATATGCTCGCCGGCGGCGTAGAGGCCATCGGCCAAAGAGGAAACCTGCTTCCCGAGCACATCGAAAACGCGAATCCGGATATGGCCCTGCGTTGGCAAGGCGAAACGGATCCGGGTCTCGGGATTGAAGGGATTGGGATAATTCTGATGCAAGGTCAGGTTGGCGGGAACCGCGGCCGTCGGCCGGGTGGCGACACCGGTCGAACCGTTGAGATTGAGGATATAGCCAGCCACGCCGGGCATCGAAGCATAATCCGCGCGCCAGGGCGAAAGGTTCTCACCGGCATAGATCATGATGGCGATCTTGTCCGGCTGCTGGAAATTTTGCAGATAACGGGGATGGAGCAGCTGGGCTTTGGGAATGGCCATCTCGACGTCGTTGCTGAGAGCGTTCCAGGAGACCCAGGCGCCGCGCAGGGAATCGACCACCTCGAAATCCCAGCCGTTGCCCGCCTGCTTGTGCTCCCAGACGGCCTGGGGATAGCCGCCAACCGAGGCGTAAACGGAGTCGGAAGGATAGGCCTGGACGAAGAAATCATAACCATTGCCCCACCAGCCCCAGGTCAGGCCGGTGGTATCGGCCGCACCCGGATCCACCGAGAAATAGGCCGCAATAGCGGCGCCGCCGTGATAGGAGGTATCGTTGGGCACATTGGCGAGGTTGGCGATCGAATTCATCTTGACGCGCAGATAGATGAAATCGGCATCGTCGGTGGCGTAGACATCATCGATGTCGAGATCGGCAAAGTAGCTGGGGACGGAGGGATTGGGACAATCCGGGTCACCGGCATCGAAGGTTTTCTCTTCCTGGGTGGCCGGGGTGTCGAGCTGCATCTCGGCGGTCCAGTCAAAAAAGAGGCCGTCGATGGCGATGGGGCCGGGCTTTTTCAGGGCCACCTTGAAGCCGGCCACGCCGGGATTGCTGGCGTAGTCGGCGCGCCAGGGGGAAAGGTTCTCGCCGGCGTAGACCATCACTGCAATCGTATCCGGACGGACGAAATCGGTGAGGTAGTGGGGGTTGAACAACTGCTGCTTGGGCACGGAGAACTCCACCTCGTTATTGGTGGCGTTCCAGGCCACCTTGCAGCCGATGGCGGAATCGGCGGGGACAAAATCCCAGCCATTGCCGGCTTGCTTGTGTTCCCAGAGGTACTGATCATAATGGGTTGAATTGACAACCACACTGTCGGTCGGGTAGACCTGGACAAAATAGTCGTAGCCGCTGCCCCACCAGCCCCAGGTCAGACCGGTGATATCCGACCAGCCGGGATCGACGGAGATGTAGACGGCCAGCGCCGCACCGCCGTGATAGGAGGTGTCGTTGGGCACATTGGTGAGATTGGCGACCGGATTCATCTTGATGCGGAAATAGACGAAATCGGCATCATCGGTGACGAAGACATCGTCGATGTCGAGATCGGCGAAATAGCTCGGCACGGCGGGATTCGGGCAATCCGGATCGCCCAGATCAAAGGTCAACTCCTCCGCCTGGGGGGCGACGTCCACCTGGGTGGCACTATCCCAGTCGAAGAAAAGGCCATCGATGGTGATCTGCGCCGCGGCAGGTTGCTGGAAAACCAGCATGCCGAGCACAGCCAAACAAAAGAGCAATGTTTTTTTCATGTTTCCCTCACAAATGAAGATTAAGGTGATGCCGCTCCAGTAAAGCAACAATAATCTCCTGCTACCTGGGCAGGCCGCATACTGCGCCATGCAATCCGATTCGGGAGCCGGTGCCGGCGCCGCCGGGGCTGATGTTCCCCGGGCAAGCCGCATACTGCGCCATGCAACCCGATTTTGGAGTTGCTGCCGGCGCCGCCGGGGTTGATGTTCCCCGGGCAAGCCGCAGTATTCTCGCGTCCTACCGGATCAATACCATTTTTCCTGTCCGCCGTTTCCCTCCTGTTAAAAGTTCGTAATAATAGATGCCGCTGGTTAACTCATGCGCCGAAAGGGGCCAGGAATGGGTGCCGGCGCTCATCATGCCGAGATGGTACGAGGCGGCGCTTTCGCCGCGTATATTGTAGAGCCGGAGCGTCACCTCGCCGGCCCGGTCGAGGCTAAAAGGAATGCGGGTGGCGTCGTTAAAGGGATTGGGATAGTTCTGGCCGAGGGTGAATCCCGCGGGCTGGTGTTCGGCGGGTCTCCCGGGCACGGCGGTGCCGCTGTTGAAGGTGTAGACCAGAGGCTCACTGCCGAAGCGGTCGGGCGCGGCATCGACAAAGGTGAAGGGGGTGACCGCGCGATTGGTCTGCAGCATCAGGGTGAGCTTTTGCTGCTGCACCGCCAGCGGCATCATGGCGAGGGGAAGGCTCAGCTCGGTCTGGGTGCCGGAAGTGGCCCGCGACAGGCCGCTCACCTGTGTCCAGCTCCAGTTGTCGCCTCCCGTGCCGGTATATTGCCAGAGGGCGAGGTTCTCCATCATCAATTCGGCGCCGGCGGCGGCGCTGTCGGCATAGCGATACCCGGTCTCCGGATTATTGTCGATGTCGAAGAAGACATGGTAGAAATAGCCGCTGCTGAAGGCGGCGGCGGTGGTGAACTGCAGATAGAGATTGGTCGCGTCGTGAGCAACATAGAGATCCACAAGGTCGGCGGCGGCATCGAGGCCGTCCCCGGCCGTCTCGACGGGATTCGGCGGAGTGTCGAGCGCGGCGATGCCGCCCCAGTCGGCGAAAAGGCCGTCGATGGTGATCAGGGTTTTCGAGCCCGCCGGCGGGGTGGCCTTGAGCGTGCGCAGGTTTTTGTCCTCATTGCCGAGGGCATCACGGGCGCGCACCAGGAAGGTATAGGTCGTATAGTTGGCAAGGCCGGTGACCTGGTACTCCCAGGTTTGACTCGCGCTTTGCCAGGTGGCCGGCACCTGATCCAGGCGGGTCGCCGTGGCGATGTTGAAGAGCGGCGCGTCACTGTAAAAAACGGTGAAGGAGAGGGGCGCCGACTGATCCGTAATCTGCCGCCAGCGCAGCCGGACCGCACCGTCGGAGGCCACCGCTTCGGTCAAGCCGATGGCTGAATTCCAGGTCGGGGGATTGACATCGACGGGATGGCGGTGAAAGACCTCGTAGCGGATCTCGTTGAGAGAAGAGGAGGAAATGAAATCGCTCCAGCCCAGTCCCAGGACCTCGGCGACCTGCTTGTTGATGGCGGCGGTCTGGCTGGCGGAGTAGTAATCGAGGGCGATCACCGCAAAGCCATCGGGTTTGGCGGCCTCGGTATTGACCTTGGCTGCCCAGACGGCGCGCTCGCCCTCCTTGAAATAGGATTCGAACATCACGCCGTCAATGAAGGGGCGGATCGAGTGGGCATACGAGGTAGCGAGATCGGGATCGAAATAAAAGAGGCCGCGGTTGGCCACCAGATACTTGTCCGGGTAGGTCGTGTGAAGCCAGCCGACCAGATCGGACATGGCCACCACCATCCAGCGATAGGGCCAGGGCGACCAGGGCGAGGCGGTGTCGATGGTGTCGAGGAAGAGCCCGTCGCAGTTTTTGGTCTTGAGGATATTGTCGGTGCCGGTCGGGCTGGTCTTGAGAAAACTGCGCCAGGAGGAGTCGCCGGCGTTGACGTAATAGCTGCCCCAGTTGCCGTTCATGTCCGGTTTTTTATCGTGATCGGCGTCGTCGAGATACCAGGAGGCATAGCCGGCGTTGGTGTAGACGACCGAACTGGTGCCCCAATCCCAGTAGCAGGGACCGCGGCCGTCGCCCGTCCGGCTCCCCTGATGATCCTCGCCGATCGAAACGTAGCCGATGACGATGACATCATCGGTGGTGCCGGCGAGGCCGTCATGGCCTTTTTTCAGCTCGGCGACCTGGGTGGCGGAGATGTTGGAGGGTTCGAGGATGACGAGATCGAAATCCTTGGCGCGGAAGAGGTTGTCGTTGTTCCAGGCGCCGTAATAGCAGAGGTAATCGGAGCGGCTGTCGATGGGCAGCCGGGAGGAGGCCAAAGCCGCTGTAAAGGCGGAGAGAAACATGACGAGAGCGATGCCGGAATGGAGACGATGCAAGGGCAACCGGTGGGCCCATCTGGTCACAAACGGCATAAATACATCCTGTTGGTTAGGGATCCCTGTCAGACGATGATCACCTCTACCCCGAGGTCGATAAGCTTTTTCTGGTCGGCAGCCGTGATATGCGCATCGGTGATGAGATGGTGGGCAGCCTGGATTTCGGCGATGACGCCGAGGCTGCGGCGGCCGATCTTGCTCGAATCGGCAACGACAAAGACGTCGGTGGCGGCGCGCAGCATCATGCGGTTGATGGTCGCCTCCTCAAGGTTGGGCGTGGTCAAGCCGAATTCGAAATGGATACCGTCGACGCCGAGGAAGAGCTTGTCGGCGGTAAGGCTGCGCAGCGCCTCCTCGGAAAGCGGTCCCACCAGCGAGAAAGAGTTCTCGCGCACCATGCCGCCGATCAGGATGACACGGTTTTTGCTGGCGGTCAGCTCCCAGGCGATGTTGACAGCATTGGTGATGATCGTCAGCCCCTGCCGCGCCTTGAGCGCCCGCGCGATCGCGGTGGTCGTCGACCCGGAATCGAGAATGATCACCTCATTGTCGCGGATGAGCTCGGCCGCCTTGCGGGCGATCCGCTCCTTCTCCCGGGCATGGATGTGCTCTTTTTCGATGAGGGCCAGATCGATGACCGTAGGATTTTTGACGAGGATAGCGCCGCGATGCACCCGCTTCAATACACCGCGGTGCTCGAGCACCTCCAGGTCCTTGCGGATGGTGACCTCGGAAATCTCCATCTGTTCGGCCATATCCGCCACAAGGATGCGGTTCTGAATCTTGAGAATCTCCTCGATCCGGTTACGCCGCTCCTCAGCGAGAAGCAGGGTGCCTCTGGTTCCTGACGCCATAGTTTGGCGAACTTTCGTTTGATTTAATTGTTTAAAAAGAGGATTACGATTACTTGCATTTAGTTATATTTGCTTTCAAATTGTACTCATATTCGAGGGAAAAAGCAAGAGAATTCTGGAAGGACGGGAGAAAAAATTATCGAAGGGATACGTGGAGGGAATCAATGAGCCCCGGGCGCCCCGGGCTGGCGGGGCTTACTGGCGCGGATCCGAAAGGTGGATGGCGATCTCGAGGCGGGCGCCGCTGCCTGCCAAAACTGGCTCCCACCCGGCCCGGCGGGGCTTACTGGCGCGGATCTGAGAGGTGGATGGCGATCTCGAGGCGGGCGCCGCTGCGGGTGATGCGGCCGAATTTTTCCTGAAAATCGCGGAAGAGCAGGGAATCCTGGCCCGCGGGCAGGGGCGTCAGCCAGGGGTCGAGCTGCGCCTGCACGTTGGCCAGGGCGGAGCGGGCGGCCGCCGTATCCGGATAGTCGATGCGGAGATAGCCCTGCACGGAGAGGTCGGGCGTGCGACGGTCGGCATAGACCCCCATCGCCCGGCCGGCCAGCTGGAGCACATCTCCCTCACCGAAGGTAAAGAGCGGCTGCAGGCTGTAGGGGCCGGCCACGAGGAGCTCGGAACCGGGGATGCAGCCGGACGGCAGCTGCGCGAACCATGCCGCGGCGGCCTCCTCCGGGATGTGCTGCAGAAGTTCCTGCACCAGCGTGACCATCACCGGCAGCAGCTCGCCGCCGCTGAGATTGGTTACCTGGATGTAATGGCGCCCTTTGAGCGCGGCGAGCTGCCAGCCATTGCCGGTCGCGCGGCAGGGAATCCCCGCAATCGGCTGCTCCTCGCCCTTGCGCGCCAGATAGATGCCGAGGGCCGCATCTGCAGAGGCCATGCGATAGAGATCGAGAACGAACTCCTCTTCGCCATGGCTGTAACGCTGGACGGTCAGTTCAGCAAAGCCGTATTCGAGGAAGAGCTCGGCACCGCCGTCGATATAGCCGTAAAGGTTTTGCGCGGCATAGATGCGTGGCGCGCCGCTGCACCGCCAGCCGGGGATGAAATCGCCGGCCGGGAGGCTGATGGCGGCTACGGGACCCGCCTGCGCGCAGGCAGGTGCGAGCCCGGCGGCGAGTATCAAGGCCGCCGCCAGCAGTAGGGCAGACCTCAGACACCACGCTGCATTTTGTCGGGTGTGCCGCCGGTGCGTTGCAGAGGCGGCCGGCAGGCGCAACCTCTGCAGATGGCGCTCATCCAGGCGGCGGCGCAGCGCACCCGGCCGGTCAGGCCACCACATGGACGATTTTCTCCGGAGAGGCCATGCCCAGTCCCAGTTTCTCGGCGTAGCGCAGGTACTCGGTGAAGCGGGGGTGCTCATTGACCTTGACGTTCATCTCCTTGCGCTTCGCCACCAGGAGGTTATGGCAGGTCATGTCAAGGGCGAAGGGATCGGTGGCGAAAAAGAGGCTGTTCAAGTCCCAGGTGAACTGGGCCGCCCCGTCGGGGCCGCCGTCGTATTGACCGCGCAGGCCGTCGGTGATGTTGAGGAACAGTTTGTCGCGCACGGCCGGAAAGGCGAGCACCTCGGTGCAGACATCGAAAAAGAGCGGCCGGTGCAGGCGTGCGGTATTGCAGATGGCCGCATAGCCAAGATTCTTGGTGGCCATCGAGACGCCATTGCCGGTGTTTTTGAAGACCGGGAGATTGATGATTTTGGTCAGGCGCTGCGTCACCAGTTTACCGAAGTAGGAGTATTTGCCATTAAAGACGTGCTGATTGAGGTAGGCCTCGCTCTGATCGGCCTCGACATCGGCCCAATAGTAGACCTGCTGGTCATAATTACCGGCGCTGACATGGGTGCCGTCGGCCTTGAGCCAGCGGCTGTTATCGTTCTTGCCCTCCGCGGCGGCTTCATCCATGGTCTGCAGCCCTTCGATAACGATCCCGGGAAAACGCGCAGGGGTAAAGCCGGCGTCGGCGAGCATGTAATCGAACCGGTCCCAGATGACGATGTGATCCCGCTTGAGGCCGCAGCGCGTGAGCCAGCCGATGACCGCATCGACCAGCTCAAGATGGGTGGCGATGACGCCGGGTCCGACAGGATTGACCTTGATGCCGACGACATCCTGTTTATTGAAGAAGAGTTTGCCGCTTTTTTTCAGGCTGGTGCCGGTCAGGTTTTGCAGCCCTTTTTCGAACATGGCCTGGACCACCTCCGGCTGCGCGCGGCCCTCCCGGGTTGCGCCCGCATCGGTAACCTGCACCACCCGGCCGGGGAAAGGGCCGGGCAGGGAGTGCGCTGTTTTTGGAATCGCAAGCACTTCTTCGATATTGGTTTTCGGTTTGGCCGGCGGCTGCGATTTTTGCGCCTCCTGGGCCCAGAGCGTTGGCGTGCCCAGCAGCAAGCCTGCGCCCGCGCCCAGTTTGAGCATCTCGCGGCGGCTGAGTGTCGCAGCGGTTTCCATCGAGCGATAGCGGTTTTTTTTCATGAGATCCTCCTGCACCAGTATACTAAATTTCCGGCAGCAAAACAAAACGGTTTTTTGCCGGTCGGCTGCGGCTATTTCAGCAGCGTGAATCGACGGGCTCGCATCGTTCCTCCGGCCCGGATCTGGATCACGTAAACCCCGCCTGGCGAGGCGACTGCGGTTATTTCACCAGCGTGAGCAGACGGGACTGCATCGTCCCTCCAGCCCGGATCACGATCAGATAGACTCCGCCGGGCGAGGCGGCTGCATCCCAGCGGAGTTCATGCGCACCGGCCAGCTGGAAGCCTGCAAAGAGGCGCGCGACTTCGCGCCCCCTCAGGTCATGTAGGGTGACCTCGACCGGACTGCCGCTGGCCAGCTCATAACGGAAGAGGGTGCTGCTATTGAAGGGATTGGGAAAGCTGGCGTCAAGATGCACGGCCTCCGGTACCTCTGTCGGCGCCCGTGTCACGCCGGTATAGAGCAGCACATGCGCCTGCACCACCCGTTCGCAGAGGAGACGATGTCCCGAATTGTTGAGGTGGATGTGATCCCCGCAGTCAAAGGGCGGCAGGATATTGCCGGCGCTGTCGGCCAGGCCGCTCCAGAAATCGAGGGTTCGGGTCCAGATCCCGTCAGCGTAGCGGGCGAGGAGCGAATCCCGCAGCACCATGAGGGCCAGGCGCTGGCCGGGATCGAGAAAATTGCGCGGTTGCGAGGTTGAGAACCAGATGGGAGTCTGATTCCGGCTGGCGTATTGCGCCAGGGTATCAAAGTTGGCCAACTGTGCGGTGATGGGAAAATAATTGGCGGCATCGTTGCTCGGCAGATTGACAATGATCGCGGCGGGGTGCAAGGTCAGGGCATAGGATATATTATGATCTGCGATGGGCGCAAATCGTCGGGAAGGCGGGATGAATCCGTCCGGCATGATCTGAAAGGTGGTGATGCCGCCAACCGCGAGATTGACAACCTCCAGATCCGGGCTGTAATACCGGAGATAGCTGCGGTAGCGGTTGACCCAGCTGCTGTCCGGCGGATTGGCGCCGGTCCCCAGTGCGGTGGATGAACCCAGGACGACGACCAGAGTGCTGGCCATGCCCTGATGACGCGCCGCGAGCGCGCCGGGAGGAGAGCCGCACGCGTCCGCCATCCACCCGGAGGTGAGGACCACGGTGCCGGCAGCCGCCAGCAAGGGGCTCAGGAGAGCAGCGATTCGTTTCACGGGATCCTCATCCGGTTGCCGCCTGGTCCGTTCTGGACCTGATTTTCAGGATCAGCGGATTGGTTTTCAGGGGCAGGAAGAAGAGCGACAGCCAGGCGCTTTTGCGGACCCACGTGCCGAAGAGGGTAGGCAGGACGACACCGGCCAGGATGGCGATCGCCCCCACGGGCAAGGAGACCGTCCCGCTCGCGCGGGTCAAAAGCCGCGCCGTGTGCTGCATGATGAAAAAGTGAAAAATCAGCACAAAAAGACTCCGGCAGCCGACCCGCGTCAATCCGCTCTGCAGCATCGGTATCCTGGCGCATACCGCAGCCAGGGAAAGGACAATATAGATCATACCGAAGGCGTTCAGCGTGGAAAAAACCAGGTGGTCATAGCGCCTGAGGTTGAGGTCCATTGAGGCTCCGGTAGAATACTGGATCGCAGTCACCAGGCCGATCGCAGCGAGCAGCGGGATGCGCCGGGAGGAGAAATTCAGCAGGGAATCCCGCAGCAGAAATCCGTTGAGAAAATAAAAACAGGTCAGCGGCGCCAGGTCCAGGCTGAAGGGGAGCCCGGCTTTCTGGAACGAAAGCGCGCGCACCTGGAGGGTGACCGACAGGGCGGGGTGCAGCATCAGCACGCCCGCGCCCAGCAGCCCGAGAAGCATCAGGACCCGGATGTAGATCGACCGCGTCCGGATGCGCGTAAAGCGCACGAAAATCCATGCGAAGAGGATCACGCAAAAGAGGTGGGGCAAAAACCACATCGGCCGCCAGCGCAGCGGCAGGAGGCTGCTGGTTCCATAGAGGATGCCGAGCAGATATCCGCCGGCATCGACCTCACGGCCGGCCACCTGGAGGATGCCATACAGCAGCAGGGTCACGAAATAGGCTTTCAGCAAGGCATCGGCTTTGTCGATGAAGACCTGGGTGAAGGGCTTGCTCTCTTTGAAAAAGATGCCGGAGACGAAGAAGAAAAAAGGCAGCCGGAACGAAGTGAGAAAGTTATTCAGGGGGATCATTCGGATCAAAACCGGGCTGTGCCCGATCACCACCAGGATGATACTGATGCCTTTGGCAATATCGATCACGATGTCGCGATTTTTGGTCTCATTCAACATATTTACTTCCAGTTCTACAAGCGGAGATAAAGCGGTTATAGGCCATTCCGGCGGCTCAAAGCCGTGTTTTTTTCCAGCGCCATCGGGCCATGGCCGCATGGGTTGCCCAAACGGCAGCCGGGAAACAGACCAGGGCCACGCCGACCCCCGCCAGCACATCACTGAGAAAGTGCACGCCCAAGGCAATGCGCGAATAACAAACCGTGAGCGCCACGGTCACCAGCACGAGTTTCAGGAGAATGGCGCTGCGGGATTCCTTTCTCACGAAAACAAGAAAGGGAAGGATCAGGGCCGTGCTTTCGGTGGCATGGCTCGAGGGAAACGAATAGGTGATGGGCCGGGTGACGGGCTCGATTTGACCTGAATAGGCGATGAAGGGACGGGAACGTCCGATCAGCATTTTCAACCCCTCACTGGACAGCCCCGAGAGTACGAACGCCAGAAACATGAGCAGGTAGATCGTTCTCGACTTGCGGAAGGCCGGTCTGGTGAAGGGCAGCAAATACGCGAGGGTGACGACAAAGATAGCCCCCATGCCATACCGGGAGACCAGGGAGAGGAACAGGATCAGGCTCGTATGCTGGCGCAGTGCTTCATGGGCGAAGACGATGCGGCGGTCGAGTTCGCTTTGCTGCCAGATGGCCAGAGCCAGGATCCACAATCCTGCAAAGAGGAGCAGCATCCAAAGTGTTTGTTTTTTGGTCAGGCTCAATCCGTTCTCCAGACTCGTCCGCGTGTAAACGGCCCCGGCGTGTGCTGCACCTCTGTCCGCGCGCGGGACTCGTTCCCACCTGCCGAGCGCTCTGCGCGCAAGCCCGCACTGCCGGCGCTGCCCATCCGTTCGCGCGCGGGACTCGTTCCCACCTGCCGAGCGTTCCGCGCGCAAGCCCGCACTGCCGGCGCTGCCCCTCTGTTCGCGCGCGGGACTCGTTCCCACCTGCCGAGTGCTCTGCGCGCAAGCCCGCACTGCCGGCGCTGCCCATCCGTTCGCGCAGTACTCAATTTCTCCTCCAGGCTGGCCCGTGTCCCCTGGATGCTGAATCGGCAATATACCTGCTCTTAAATGGGCAAATCCAGAATCGCCTCGGTCCGCCACTCCTTTTCACGCCAACGCCAGGCCATACGTATGCCGAGATCGAGGACAACCGGGAGGGAGAAGAGATTGACATCGGCGGTCAGCTCAACACCGCTGGCGCTATACCGGGTATTGCGGCCCTGCAGGCTGGACCAGCCGCAGTCGTGGAAGAAGAGGCTTTTCAGCCGCTGCACATAGAGGAGGGCCCAGAGGTTTTGATCGGGATAGGCGAGCGGCAGGGTATAGTCGATGGCGAGGCGGCCGATGCGGTCCTGGTAGCGGTAGCCGTAGCCGCGCGGGAAGCGGATGATGCTGCTGTAGCGGTAGTTGACCGGTTTTTGCTCCTCATAGTCGGCGTGCAGCGCCAGGCCGTGCCGGCGCACCAGGCCGGGCAGGTAGAGGCTGGCGCTCAGGGTGACTCGCTGGCCCTGATAGCTGCTGCTCCAGGGGGTGTGGTCGAATCCGGCCTTGAGGCTCTGCCCAAAGACCGGCAGGATGTCAGCGGCGGCTTTGCGGTAGCGGTAGAACTCGATGGCATAGCCCAGGGATTTCCACCAGCCGTTTTGATAGTCCCAGCGGTCAAAGGCGTTGTCGTCGCTGATGGCGCTGATCCAGGTCAGCCGGGCGGCGCTTTGCAGGGTGAGGCCGGTGTTGTAGCCGCCGCGGCTGAGGTTCAGCGGCAGGCGCAGGCCCGCCTGGGCGCTCTGTTCCCGCCAGGTATAGCGCTGCAGCCGGCCGGCCGTATTGCTGTAACTGGAGGCGCGGTGGCCATAGATCATACCGGCGTCGATGAGGGGATAAAAACGCGCCCAGGTGAGGTGGGCGCTACCGGCGCCCGCTTTTTCATCGCGGTCATAGTCGTAGCCCGCCGAGGCCTGCAGGGTGCCGAGCAGGTTCTGCGAGTAGAGTCGCCCGCCATAGGTGCGCGCGGTTTCGTCCGCGGTGATCTGCCAGCTGTGTACGCGGAGGAGATCTTTACGGAAACCGAACGCACGGACCGGATAGTGCTCTGTGGGGAGATCCTGGATTACATTGGCGCCCGCCTCCTGGGCGGCGACGGGATCGAACCAGGAATTCTCCATCTCCGGGAGATGCGCGATGGTGGTCCAGTGCGTGGAATCCAGGGCCATTTCCGCGACGTGGTAGCCCTCGAGGTCATAATCGCTGAAGAGCAGCCGCCGGCCGTCGGCGGAGACCGCCGGATAAAAGGCGCCGAAGGGCCGGGAGGTAACCCGGAAGAGGCGGCCGCTGCTGCGCTGCACCGCGAAGATTTGTTCGACATCGCAGTCGTTGCTGCTGAAGAGGATCGACGCCCCGGACCAGATAGGGGTGGTGATGGTCCAGGCGCCGGGGAGAATGATATCGCGCATCCGGCCGTCGTCGAGGGTGATGGTGGTCAGGGCCCGTCCGGCGTCGGTCAGGCGGCTGCAGACGATCTCGCGGCCGTCGGGCGACCAGGCGGGGGTCATGAGAAAATCGTTATCGGGATTGTCAAAGCGGCGGATTTCCGCGCCGGTTTCGGCGTCGAGCAGCACCAGGCGGCACTGATTGTCCTCTCCGTAGTGGATGGCGGCGACGCAGCGGCCGTTCTGCAGGCTATCGGGCGCGCCCTCCGGAGGGCGGCTCGCCGGGAGCACCGGGGAGAGGTCCCGGGAGCGGGCGGACAGGCTCTCCGGCGACAAGACCGGGGCGAAATAGCGGCTGCGGGCGATGAGGGTCTTGCAGGCGCCGCTGCCGAGTTTGCAGATCCGGATGGCACGGTAATCCTGATTCCCCCAGCGCGGATCATAGGCCTGTTCCGACCAGACCAGCAGCCCGCCATCGAGGCTGTGCGGGCTGCCGTCGACCGGATTGGGGTGGAAGAGGATCTCCTCGCGGCCGTCGGGATGGATGCGGATGAAGGCGCTCTGGTCCGCCAGTCCGAGCTTGAGGGCGATGACGGAGCCATCGCCAGCGAATTGCGGCGCCTGGTAGACCGTCCAGAAGCCGGCATTGCCGCGGTCCCAGCGCCGCACAGAATCGCCCGGCGCGCTCGGTACCGTCTCGCTCTCACCTCCTCCGCTTCCGCCGCCAACCATCTCGTTCCCACCTGCCCCCTTCCCGCCGCCTACCATCTCGTTCCCACTTGTCCCCTTCCCGCCGCCAACCGTCTCGCTCCCACCTGCCCCCTTCCCGCCCGGCCCCATTTTCTGCAGCGCCAAGTTCGCCCGGTAATGGCGCTCCAGTTCGGCCAGCATCGCCGCATGGCTTTTCATACAGCCTCTGCCGGTGCGGCGCTTGAGAGCCCAGGAGAAGCGATAGGGAATGAACGGCAGGGCCGCCGTGCTCTTTAAAATCCCGGGCCAGAGAGCGCCGCCCTGCTGCCGGCGCAACCAGGTTTGGAGGACAAAGCCGTATTCGTAGGGATTGGCGATCCAGTTCTTGTAGGAGCCGAGATTCATCTTGTAGTACGAGTAGCGCCGGCCGGAGAGGAGCATGGTGCGGATCGGCATCAGGAATTCGGGCTGGCGGCCGCGGCCGCCGCGGGTCAGCGCGGTCTCCATCACCACGGCGTCCCCCTCGAAGAACCAGGTCGGTGTGGAGATGCCGGCCCCGACGAGCCAGCCGTACTCGCCGAGTGACCAATAGAGCAAGCGGTTGAATCCCTGTTTAAGCGCCTGAAACTGGACGACATGGCGAAACTCATGGATGGCGAGCAGAGAGTACCAACCGACCGGACCGGTCAAGCCGACTTGCGGCGGTGTGTTGTACCACTCGCTGCGGCGTGGGGCGAGGGTGACAAAGCCGTTGCTCACCGTGTTGCGGGTATGGAGGATCAGGGGCAGGGGCCCGGGCCGAACGCCGAGGCTCTTGCAGTCCGCCGGATAGATGCGCTCGAGGAGGTTGGCGATGTGCTGGGCCTCCTTTTCGATCTCCCGGGGGAAGACGATCCTGAAGTGGGGAGAATCCAGTGACTGCCATGAGACCCCGGGGGGGACCTGGGCCGTGCCGAGTTCGAGGAGTTCGGATTGAGCGAGGAGGCCGTTGACACAGAGCAGCAGAATGGAACCTATATGACGTAATACGGCCATGAATTGTCTCCGGGTGGGGATTTCTTAAAGATAAACAATTCATGGGGGAATACAAGGAGTTTTTGCGAATGCCTTCGCTGGCTGAAGTGAAACGCTGGCCTCCAGCCGCGATAGCGCAGCAAGGGGTTCTTCGTCTCGGGCCCACTCGGATTCCTCGTTTCCTCATTACCACCTGGATGAATTAGAATCGTTTTAGAGAAATCCGGCCAGGTGGCCGTGATCCAGACCTGTAATGATCCGATCGGATAGCCCAGCTACGTGCATGCGACCGTGAGCGAGGGGGTGTTCAGGTGGGAAGGATTCGTTACCCGGATAGCCAGGGTTGATCTGGAGCCGTGCCTGGCTGGCACTCGAAACAGGTGCACGTCATGCGCATGAAACAGGAGCCAGTCCCTGTTGAGACGAGCAACAATGACGCAAAAGTGAGCGATGCAGTGTTCCCAGAGCAGCGGCGGATGAACCGGGCGGCATTGATCAAAAAGGAACAGGAGGTTGACCCGGAGTGAAGTCGAGTACGGCGTGGAGATGAAGAGATCAGTAGTATCGATACGAGTCAGCCGGATGTGATTGAGGACATAGTGTTCCACTGCGGGCTGTGGAAAGAGAGCGTGCAGTACCTGCCCTTTAAGAACGCAGAGTTTCAGAGTCAAGGCCAGGTTATGATTACGCTTACTCTGGCTGTGTTCGCACCTGAAAAAGCGCTTTCTGATTTCTGCGCAATTTGGATCCGCAGTGGCATCGCCTGATCACATCGTTCTTGCCAAATGTGCTTGCGTTTAAGATACTGATTGGCTATTTTGCTGGATGAGGACCGGGAAGCGGGCGCCGGAGTCGGTTGGGTGCATTCAAAATGGGGGAGTGGCAGGGCAACAGGCGCCAGATAGAAGGTGATTTTCTCGATTTTTTAACCCCGAGCTAAAACTAAATTCCTATCCATTCAAATCAGTTCATACCTGCCCGTAACAATACCGTGAAGGTGGTCTCAACTGCCGTGCAGTATTTTGGCGAACATCGATTGGCGGTGTTCGAAACAACCCATTACTTATTATCGAGTCAGGTGTTATGGAAAGGAACCGGGAGAGCATTATGCAAGGAAAAACATGCAAATGGATATTCGGGCTCTTCATCATTGCCATTACGCAGGCATGGTCGATGGGACCAAAATCCATTCAGGATTTTGGTGTTTTACCGAGCCGATCTGCAAAAGAAAATGCCAAAAGGCTGCAGCAGGCCATTGATTGGGCGTCTCAGCACGGTGCCGCGCTCTTTGTGGAGCCAGCGGATGAACCCTATCGGGTCGATGGCGGCATTATCCTCAGACAGAATGCTTCCCTGGTTGGCGTTCATGGTCCTGTTGGCCGCGGTACTCGGCATGACAGCCTTCCGCAGCCAGTCGGCAGTGTCTTTGCCATTGAAGACACCAGCAAGCCCTTTATAATCGTTGAAAGTGCAACACAAATTCGCGGCATCCAGTTTTGGTATCCTAAACAAACGAATACAGATGGGGCAAAAATCATCGCCTACCCGCCCACCATTCAGGTTTCTCATGAAAAGTCCGTATTCGGGGTCACTCTCTCTGCTCTGACCTTTTTTGGTGAATACCTGGCCATGGATTTTAATGCAACTAAAAATAAAATATGTGAGCAGATTCTCTTTGAGCATTGCTATGGTTACCCGCTTAGCGGTACTTTTATCCGTATCGATTATTGTTATGATATCCCACGGATTTTGCATTGCCATATCAATCCTGCCAACCGACGTCTCATTGAAGGCGATACGCAGCGCAGTGTTATTGATTCCGTGATGGCGAAAAAATCTTTCGCCTACAGTATTGATCACACGGACAATGCCCAACTAATCGACCTTTTTACCTTTGGAACCTGGGGAGGCATCCGGTTGGGTCCCGCAACCTATGGCCAGCTTACCAATTTCAATCTGGATTGTGTCTGCACCGGTATTCATAAAATGGGAGATAGCGATTTCAACCGGGTCTGGGAGATCAGTCAGGGCTCCATTATTGCCAATGCCGGGGCACCGCTCGAAAATATTCATCCCTTTATTATTGAAGGTAAAGGGCATACTTCCATAATCAACGTGGATTGCTTTTCCGGCAAAAATGGGGCACTTACAGCGGTGGGGCAGTCGCAGGATTTTATTCTGGTGCGGGGAAATGACCGGCTGACAGTGAGCCTGATCGCTTGTCGCATGCACAATTATGCAGCGGAGTCCCCGATCACCCTGCTCAATCCCAATGCCCTGATTCAGGCCATGGCGTGTGTGGATAAAGACAACCGGGCGTTTAATGAAGCAGCGCCATAAAAGACCAGGGTTCACAAAAGGGATTAAATCCGCCCGTTGCGACTTTTAAAGCGATGCAATAAAGAAATACTATTGGTTTATTGGGATAACTTTTCGTAGGGATTGGCGATCCAGTTCTTGTAGGAGCCGAGATTCATCTTGTAGTACGAGTAGCGCCGGCCGGAGAGGAGCATGGTGCGGATCGGCATCAGGAATTCGGGCTGGCGGCCGCGGCCGCCGCGGGTCAGCGCGGTCTCCATCACCACGGCATCCCCCTCGAAGAACCAGGTCGGGACGGAGATGTCAGCCCCGGCGAGCCAGCCGTACTCGCCGAGCGACCAATAGAGCAAGCGGTTGAATCCCTGTTTCAGCGCCTGAAGCTGGAAGATATGGCGAAACTCATGGATGTTGAGCAGAGTACCAGCCGCCAGGGCCGGTCAGGCAGACCTGCGGCGGGGTGTTGTACCATTCGCTGCAGCGCGGGGCGATGGTGACAAAGCCGTTGCTCACCGTGTTGCGGGTATGGAGGATCAGGGGCAGCCGAACGGGGCGGACGCCGAGGGCCTGGCAGTCCGCCGGATAGATGCGTTCAAGGAGGTTGGCGATGTACTGAGCCTCTTTTTCGATCTCCCGGAGAAGGACGATCTTGAAATGGGGAGAGTCCAGAGACCGCCACGAGACCCCGGGGGGACCTGGGCGGTGCCGAGCTGGAGGAGTTGCCCATAGGAATCCACTACCAGAAGAAAAATGCAGAGCAGTAGGTTGGCCAAACGGAATGAAGACATTACGAATGCATCATTATTAATTAGAGCTCCTGATTGATTAGACAGGCAGAAGTAATCCCTCTAGGCTTATATATGCGATGAATCCCAGGGGGCGGTGGGCCTCACAATTCAGGTCGTGCCGCAGACCTGGGGTAAGAGCGGCAACCTGAGGCTGGAGGAAGAAAAAATTGTAGAACGTATTGATTCATAGAAGTTTTGATCGAATGATCTAAGTCATTGGCAAATCCATGTCTAATTACTTCTGGGTGTGATACCTAAACACTGATGCCTTGAAGTCCGGAGTCAGAAATACTTCGGCTGGAGCAGTGCGAATTATCAATATACTCTGACAATATAATACTTTTCCTGATTGATGCAAGAGGAAATACTAATTGCAGTACAACTGGAGGAGGATCAGATAGTGAGGGTGACTAAAACAATCCATAAAACTAATTAATATGGCTATGTTGTGATTATTTATGTCTCATTTTTCTATCGCAATTTGTTATGGGAATAATTTCATTTAAAATTGTAATCAACTTGTCAATCTCAACATCTTGGCTAAAAGAAGACTGAATAAATTGGCGACCAACTTTTCCCATATGCCTTCGAAGATCAACATCTTTAACTAATAACTCAAGTTTG
>Ga0209098_1001805_pt1 | contig 19789 bp, 15 predicted proteins | sample AD_JPNHW1_MetaG_FD_184429 | JGI IMG/M metagenome (GOLD analysis project Ga0209098, IMG submission 184429) | Active sludge microbial communities of municipal wastewater-treating anaerobic digesters from Japan - AD_JPNHW1_MetaG (SPAdes) (version 2) | ecosystem: Engineered > Bioreactor > Anaerobic... | reverse complement strand
CCCTTTTAATAACGTATGCATAATTCAGACGGATAAAGTATTTGATAATTCTACTTTAATAGTTTACAATTCATACGGTCAGATAGTAAAACAAATTAAAAATATTTCTGGACAATCAATCACTTTGCACCGAGACAATTTACCAAGCGGGATTTACTTTTTGCAACTAACTCAAGACAATGAAATATTAACAACTGACAAAATAATAATTACGGACATTTAACCTTTGACATAATGCACATGTGGCTAACAGCAAGGCTTGCTGCAATGCGCTCCGTCCTTCGTGGACAGGAACGCAGTGGACAGAAACAGTACTTCTTCTATCCAACGCAGGGAAGCGCACAGCAGCAAGCCGCAATCCGTTACCATTCATTTTAAACGACCAAATAAGGATTTGTTCTGTATATATTGACTTTTAAGAAATTTGTTCTTCATGAAAAAATTGCTATTATTTCTCATTTTTCCTTATGTTTCGTACTCACAAAATATTGACAAAGAAGAAGCTTATAGAATATATAAATGCTGTCTTTCATATTATCAAAATGATACTTCTAAAAACACTTTTATAAAAGAATCGACTGTTTACTACAAAATATCCGACACACCGAATAAATTGAATCTGCGCTTCTATAAAACAAACTGGCAAAATTTTAAATGGGATACATCAATTTGGCCGGGAACTTTCGGAGTTAAATTTAATTCATAGCGTTTAATAAACCGATACTCGCTATAACTTTGTGCCGGAAAGCATCCGCCAGTTGCCGGCCTTCGACTTGCAAAACCGCTTCGTTATTTCCCATCATCCCTATGACTATAAACCTTTTCGCCGCGGATAAAGGTTTTTAACACTTTTGCAGTCAGTACTTCTTTTTCGGAAACCGAGAGAATATCTTTATCCAGTATCACGAAATCAGCATATTTTCCGGTTTCGAGGCTGCCTTTTTCGTTTTCTTCGAAACAGGCTTTTGCCGCCCAGATAGTCATCGCCTTCAGCGCTTCTTCACGGCTCACGGCATTATCCGTTTGAAAACCATTGTCCGGAAAGCCTTTCACATCTTTACGGAAAACGGCAGCATAAAAGGTCAGCAGCGGATCCGTTTTTTCGATGGGAAAGTCGGTGCCGAAAGGGATCCATCCGTTTTGCAGCATCAGGTTTTTGTACGCATAGGCATTTTTTACCCTGTCTTTTCCGAGGCGGGTTTCGGCCCAGTACATATCGGAAGTGGCATGTGTCGGCTGGACAGAGGGAATAATACTGTATTCGCCAAACATGTTGAGATCCCCGGCATCCACTACCTGTGCATGTTCTACCCGCCAGCGCCTGTCGTTTTTGCCTTTCAGCGTTTCAGCATAAATTTTCAGTACCTGCCTTACCGCCGAATCGCCAATGGCGTGGGTGTTGACCTGGTAATTGTTTTCCATCGCGATGTTGCAGTAATACTGTAGGGAATCAGGAGCTGCCGTCATCAAACCTGAATTAGTTATGTCGTCGGTGTATGGCTGTAGCAGGCAGGCGCCGCGGGAGCCTAAAGCGCCGTCGGCATATAATTTTATGGAACAGGCATGAAGACGGCCATTTTTATAAATACCTTTTTTTACAAAATATTCGATGTTTTCCTTTGAAGGATCCAGCATCGCATAGACATTTATTTTCAGGATATTTTCCGAGAAAAGCTTTTCGAAAAACAGCATATTATCTTTTGTAAGCCCGGCATCGGCCACTGTTGTCAATCCTTGCGAGAGGCACTGTTTCTGGGCTTCTTTCAATAAACCGGTAAATTCATCTCCCTGTGGTTTGGGGATGAGTTCTTTTACCCGGTCAGCAGCTTTATCGAGTAAGACACCGGTCAGTCTGCCATTTTTCTGCAGAATTTTACCGCCGTCAATTTGTGTTTTTGTGGTGATGCCGGCAAGTTCCAGCGCTTTTGTGCTGGCTATGACGGCATGTCCGTCCACCCTTGTGAGAACTACCGGGATATCGGGAAAGTTTTTATCGAGTTGTTCATTGTCAGGAAATGTTTTGTCTTCCCACAGGTTCTGGTCCCAGCCCCGTCCCAGGAGCCATGCAGGGTGGTATTGCTGCTGATGAATTTTTAACCGCTCAATCACAGTTTCAAAAGAAGCGGCTCCGTTGAGGTCGGCCTGCTGCATAAACAAGGCAAGCCCGTAAAAATGACAATGGGCGTCAATAAAGCCGGGATATACCACATCGCCCTGAAGGTTCATACTGATATCCGCCGAATAACTTTTTTGAATTTCATCACTGCTGCCTGTGGCGAGTACTTTCCCGTTTTTGACAACCATGGCTTCTGCCATGCTGAAATTGTTGTCCACCGTGTAAATCTTACCGTTGTATAGCAGCAGGTCCGCTGCTTTTTTATTATTGCATGAGATCATAAAAAAAACAATTCCTATAAATAGTGTTTGTAAGAAAACGCCAATTTTTTCGTTACGCTTGCAACAAAAATGCTCATTTACATCAGTAAACTCCGCTTTTTGTCGCTTCGCAAGCCTCAAACTTGACGTTTTCTTTGTACAAACACGAGTTTTCTTATAGACACTAAATAGAATTAATGAACTTATTTTCATGGAACTTTTTTTATTTCGTCCACACGTTTATAATCTCTCCCACATACATGGTATGGAAATCTTTTTCAGGGTAGGTTGAATTAATGATATCCTTATCTTTAAAACCTTCATAGAGGATTGGCGTGGCATAAGCTTTTTTACATTCAATGATGATCCTTGCTTCTTTGAATGCCACGCTGCCATTGCTTGTGGCAACAGGCGTCAGTCCTGAATCCGACATTTTATTGAAATCCCTGCCTGAAACGCTGCCCATTTTCAGAAGCGTACTCTTGTATGATTCATCATAAAAGGTAAGTGTGAAGTAGTCTTCCTTTTCAGTAAATTCATGAGTATAACGCTGAGGCCTGACAAAGATAAACGCGACGGGTTTTTCCCACAGCCAGCCCAGTCCGCCCCAGCTTGCCGTCATCATATTAAAATTTGTGATGCTTCCTGCTGTAATCAGCATCCAATCGGTACCGATAAGTTGGATGGGGTTTTCTTTCAGCGATTGCCATCCGGTGTTTTTAAAACCGTCAATGTCTGCCTTTGGCGTCGTTACGGGTTTGGTCTGCGACAGGCAGTTCTGGATAACTAAAGCCGTTATTAAGATCAGGATTATTTTTTTCATTTTTCTTTCTGTTACATGGGTTTATGTGCAAAAATATAAACTTAATGGCAAAGCATTGAATAAATGACTTTTTTTTTGTATTTTTGTTTTTTGCTGCCAACTTCTGAAATATTCATCTGTAACAATGTTTTTAGCCTATAAAAAATGAAGAAAATTCTATTGTTTTTATTTCTGTTAAATATCGCCCTTTTTTCCGGTGCTCAGCAGGAAACATCGGCCAATATGCCCGTACGGAAAGTTACCGACAAAGGTACCCAGGGTGTTAGCATTAATTATTCTTTTAAGGAAATCAGCACTTATCAGCTTTCAGTACAGCATACAGCTTTTGTCCGTTTGAATGTAAAAGATTTTACTTTTTTGAAGGAAGTCGGGAAACCGGCGCTGCCGGCGCATTATGATATAGTGCTTATCCCTGACGGGGCAGCGGCGGACATAGTTTTAAAAAATGCTGATTATAGTCAACAGGACAATCTTCTCATTTATCCGGCCCTGCGCCCTGCCACCGACCGCTTCGGAGACCCGGAGCCTGCATTTGAAATCGATTCGGCATTTTATCAAAGCAACACCTGGTATCCGGAAAACCCGGTAAAGATCGTCCACATAATAAAAGTCAAAGGGATTTCACTCGCTGTCGTTCAGGTATGTCCGGTGCAATATAATCCGCAGCTCAGGCAGGCTAAGCTGTTCAGTAAACTCGATTATGAAATTGTTTTTTCGCAAAGTGCTTCCTTAATAGCTCATAAAGAACAATATTCGTCATCCTTCCTGAAGAACCTTCAGAATATTGTGCTGAACAGTTATTCGCTGAATGCCGAAGTTACTGCGTATTCGCATTCACTGAAATCTTCGTCAGTACCAAAAACTGCCGGTCCTAAGAATTATATCATTGTCACGCATTCTGATTATCTGGCAGCGGCCGACAGCCTTGCAAAATGGAAAAGCCAGATGGGCAATTCCGTCGAAATTATTTCGCGTTCAAGCTGGACAAGCACGCAGATAAAATCTGATATTCAAAGCCGTTATCAGGCATGGACTCCAAAGCCTGATTATTTTGTAATTATCGGCGATCACAATAAGGTGCCAGGGGAAATACATCAGGATCCGACGTATGGTGACAACTTTGCCACGGATCTGTATTATGCATGCATGGACGGGACTAATGATTATGTGGCGGACATGGCTTTTGGAAGGATATCGGTTTCATCCGCTGTGGAGGCGATGACCGTGGTTAATAAAATAATTAAATACGAAAAAGACCCGCCAACACAGCAAAATTTTTACCACAAGGGGACTGTATGCGGCTTTTTTCAGGATGACGAACCGGATACCTATGAAGACAGGCGGTTTTTGCGTACCAGCGAGGAGATCCGCAATTACATGATGACGCAGGGTTTTACGGTGGACAGAATTTATAAAGCAGATGCGGCGGCGAATCCTTTATATTATAACAATGGATATTATGCCAATTCAGAACCTTTGCCGTCTGTTCTTCTTCGTTCCAACGGATTCCCATGGGCAGGCAACAAAGACACTATTGCAGCGGCAATCAATTCCACGGATGGAAGATTATTTGTAACTCATCGCGATCATGGTTATGTAGGCGGCACCGGCTGGGCATCGCCTGAGTTCACGTCCACCCACATCGGCCTGCTCAACAACGGAGATAAACTGCCCGTGGTGTTCAGCATCAATTGCCACACCGGTGAATATCAACTGACGGAATGTTTTGCGGAGAAATTTCTCCGCAGGGCCAATGGCGGTGCGGTAGGCGTCTTTGCTGCGGCTTACTATAGCTGGAGCGGAAATAATGACGGGCTGATCGACGGGCTGATCGATGCGATATGGGCTAACCCCGGGCTGATCCCCAACTTCACAGGCAATGGCGATTCGCCTACAGGTTCGCCTGTTGCCCACCAGCCGATTTATACGATGGGGGATGTGCTGAATCAGGGGTTGATACGTATGGTGCAGACCTGGGGTGATGATGTCTATACTCATGAACTGTTCCATTATTTCGGGGATCCTGCCATGAAAATATGGACTGCTGTCCCGGGCACTATCACTGCCGTGCACGATGCTTCCCTTGATTGCCATGATACTACTTTTACTATAAATTCATGCAGCGGTGCGCATTGTCTTGTAACTCTGGTTGTGGATGGGGAACTGATTGCCAGCGACAGCCTTAATGCCACTCCGTTAACACTGCATTTTTTCCCGGTACTCGGCAGTTCTGCGGTGCTGACCATTTCGAGGCTCAATTACAGGCCTTATGTTGCGAATATTCCTTTTAATACAGCCTGCCTGCGCCCAAATTTTACTATTACATACAACAGCGCTTGTGTAGGGCAGGAGATAAATATCACCAATACATCTACCGGAACTATTCAGACCTACAACTGGAATTTCGGATCCGGCGCAACGCCTCAGACGGCCAATACTTCCGGGCCTTTCCAAATAACTTATGCGTCTCCGGGTATGAAAATAATTACGCTGACCGTTGCCAATGGCACAAGCTCCGAAACTTTCACCGATTCTGTATACATTGAACAACCTTGTGTCTATTATTCTGTCCAGAATCAATATACAAATATCAACGCCTGCCAGGGAATACTATACGATAATGGCGGCCTTCAGGATTACCTGCCTAATAGCAATGATACCATTACCATTTCTGTTCCCGGTGCCTCTTCCATCAACCTGCATTTTGCCGATTTCGATGTCGAACAGGGCGATAACGGCACCTGTAATTATGATAACCTCCAGGTATTTAACGGTAACGCTACGACCTCGCCGCTTATTGGCAAATATTGCAGTCTGGCTGGAAATACGCCTCCTGCAAACATCGTATCAACCGGCAATGCGATAACGCTGTTGATGTATTCCGACGGCTATGTAAATGGCCGCGGATATGTCATCGAATTTAACTGTTCGGCTTCCGGACAGGCGCCTTCGCCTGCTTTTACAGCTACTCCGCTGACCACCTGTGACGGAGAAATTCAGTTTACGGATCTCTCCACAAATGCCCCCACCACTTATCACTGGGATTTCGGCGACGGCACTACATCTAACCTCCAAAACCCTATGCATACCTATCAGGCAAACGGCACGTATACGGTGATGCTCACAGCAATGAATGCCTACGGACAAAATACGTTTACCCGGATCGACTATGTTACGGTACTACGGCCGGAAGCTCCTATAGCAATTCATGATACCTTGTGCGGGCCTGCGCAGGCAGTGCTTTCTGTGGTAGCGGGCGGTACCGTAGAATGGTATGACGACGAAATTGGTGGAAACCTTGTTTATACCGGAAGCACGTTCGCCACTGCTGTTCTGGATACAATTAGAACCTATTATGCGGCATCAGTAATAAATGAAACATTTACTGCGGGGCCTGCTGATTATTCTTTTGGCAGCGGCGGCTATTACGCAGGCACATCACAGCATTATCTTATTTTCAATTGTCTGGAGAATTTACGCCTGATATCGGTGGATGTATATGCCGATACGGTTGGAAACCGTACCATAAAACTATTATCCGCTGCAGGAACACTGATCTTAGATACCGTTATTAACCTGCCGGTAGGCAAGACTACTGTTTATCTGAACTGGGACATAGCCGCAGGAACACAGTACCGGCTTGCACTGGCAGGGCCTGTATTGCGATTGTACAGAAATACCAACGGGGCGGCCTATTCATATACTGTCAACGGATTGGTAAGTATTACGGGCAATAGTTACAGCACGTCAACCTATTATTATTTTTATAACTGGCATGTGCAGGGCAATGAATGTACCAGTGCACGAACTCCTGTTTCGGCTTATGTTTATACACAATCTCCTGAGGCATCTTTTACGGCAATTAATAACAGCAACAGTATTTCGTTTACCAATACCTCGCAAAATGCCTATGCCTATTACTGGGATTTTGATGACGGAAACTTCTCCGCTGAAGAAAATCCGTTGCATACCTATTCGAATGTGGGCAGTTATCTTGTTTCTTTGACGGCATATAATGCCTGCGGCAATGATGTTTATTCGGATACCGTCGACGTTAATGTACTTGGCACCGGTGAAATAAAAAATACTCAGAACTTCAGTGTTTATCCTAATCCTGCTGATGGAAGCATTGTTATCAGATGGAACGGTGGGTATGAAAACATAAGCTTTATCGAGATTTCGGATATCTGCGGGCAACAACTTGTCATTAAAGAAATTGCTGCAAGCAAAGGAGCAAATGCTGAAAGGATCGACCTGAATGGTTTTGCACAAGGTGTTTATTTTGTGAAGCTTATCACGGGGAAGCAAAAGACCATTGAAAAATTGGTAGTTTTTTAATTTTGATTAATAACAGTATTTGATTAATTTTGTTGCTCAATTAAAAATGTTATAAAAATAGATATTACGTAAGTATTTAAAAACTTTTAATTAAAACAAATTCAAATGAAAAAAAATACCCGGGTTCCTGTCAGAAATTTTATGTTCACGAATTTTAAGGTTCTTGTAACTGTGCTCTTTCTTGCGGGAATATTTCATTATTCTCAAGTCGCATTTGCAGGTGTGGCAAAGACGGAAACAAATATTCCTGAGGCTGATCTTGCCTGGACGGTAAGTCCACCTGATTGTGTACCATCCAACCAGGAATTATTGGTTTGTACAACCCCCGGCACCCCAGTCGTTTCGGGTGCAACAACTATTTGCAGTGGTAGTTCTACCAACATCTCTGCTACATCCACAAATGCTACTGCTATCTATTGGTACACGGGCGGTTGCGGAACCACACAGGTCGGCACCAGTTTGCCAGGTGCAAATTTTGGCGTTAGTCCTGCTACAACCACCACCTATTATGCAAGGGGTTATAATTCTTCCGGCGGCTGTTTTTCTACCAATTGTTCAAGTGTTACCATAACGGTAGCTACACGGCCTCTCACGCCCACGGTCTCTCCCACATCAGCGACGATCTGTTCCGGGGGCAGCGCCAGTATTACGGCCAATTCGACTTATGCTACGAATATTTATTGGTATACAGGAAGCTGCGGTGGGGTATTGGTGGGTTCCTGCGCAAATAATACCGGTATGTCGCTTACTCCTGCCACGACAACTACCTATTATGCAAGAGGATATAATTCTTCCGGCGGCTGTTTTTCTAACAGTTGTACAAGTATTACCATAACGGTAAATACACCGCCTCTTACGCCTACGGTCTCACCCACATCAGCAACGATCTGTTCCGGGGGCAGCGCCAGTATTACGGCCAATTCAAGCAATGCTACTTCTATCTATTGGTATACAGGGAGTTGTGGTGGTGTGTTCGTTGGGTCTTGTGCTAATAATACCAGTATGTCATTTACTCCTTCCTCTACTACCACCTATTATGCAAGAGGTTATAGTACTTCCGGCGGCTGTTTTTCTACCAGTTGTGCAAGTATTACCGTAACTGTAAGCCCACAGCCTCTCACGCCCGTCATTTCTCCTTCATCAGCAACTATCTGTCCGGGGGGTAGCGCCAGCATTACAGCCAATTCAACCAATGCTGCTTCTATTTATTGGTTTACAGTAAGCTGTGGAGGCGTTTTTGTCGGTTCCTGTATTAATAATACCAGTATGACGCTTACTCCTGCTACAACGACTACCTATTATGCAAGAGGTTATTCAGGTAGCGGCTGTGTTTCGACAGGTTGTGGAAGCATTACCGTAACTATAGGAACTGTTCCTGGTGCTGTAACTGTCAGCGGAGGCGGAACTTTCTGTAATACGGCAACGCTTAATGCGACAGGTGGAAGCGGAGGTACAATTTATTGGCAGGGCACCTCGAGCGCTGGAACATCCACAGCGACACCATCGACAAGCCAGGTAGTGACTACATCCGGAACTTATTATTTCAGGGCTTCCAATAACTGCGGATGGGGAACTGAGGGAAGTGCGACAGTTGTCATTAATTTACCACCCGTGCAACCCGGTGCTATTACCGGATCTGCTGATGTTCCGGCGGGGGCCATCCAAACGTACTCCATCGCTCCTGTAACGGGCGCCACATCCTATAACTGGACGGTGCCGACCAGCCTGGGCTGGGTGATTAATTCAGGACAAGGCTCTACTTCAATCAATGTAACAACGGGCAGCTCCTCTGGACAGGTATGTGTGACGGCACATAACAATTGCGGCGATAGCCCGCAGAAGTGCCTGGATATAATTTGTAGCATTTCTGAAAAGATCGGCCTTGAAAAATTAAATATATACCCCAATCCCAGTGATGGCATGTTTTTAATAGAAATGGAAATTGCCAAATCGCAGGATATTACTATAAAAGTTTTTGATGTGATAGGCCATGTTGTTTATCAGAACAGTTTACGTGATTTTTCCGGTCCATACAGCAAGTTAATAGATATCAGCAAAAATGCGAAAGGCACTTATAATTTGCAGGTTACAACCAGTGAGGGTACGGTAAACCGGAAAATAGTCGTGCAATAATTGCAGGCTTCGGCAGTAGAGACCATACTGATTATGGTTTCAAAAAAGTTTCAAATAAGCCCCGTGGATTGCTGCGGGGCTTATTTTTTACCTATTTTTTGTGAAATTCCACCAGTCCGTCCATAGGCTCTTTCATGATCCGGGATACGCTGGTTCCAAATTCCGCAGCTACTTCAGCAAGGATATCTTTCAGATTTGAAGATACGGAACCGGTGAAAACCAGCGGCAACTCTTTATAACCATGATAAACGATCACATGATTCACAAAGAAATCTTTAAAACAACGGTAAACCAGATCGTGAATGAACGGTTCCTGCTGATGGGCCCTGATGAATTTTGAAAACGAAGCCAGGTAGGCATTAGGGGCGGGATGGTGGTATACGTTATCGAGCATCTCTTCACGGGTGATGCTGAAATTTTCCTCAAAAGCATGATGTAAATGGTTAGGGAGTTTATTATAATAATATGCCTTCAGTAACTCTTTGCCCAGGGTGACACCTCCGCCTTCGTCACCCATGATATAACCCAAAGATGGTATTCCTTCTGTGATCTTTTTGCCGTCATAAACGCACGAAACCGAGCCGGTGCCTAAAATGCAGGCAATGCCCTTCTGGTGTCCGAGCAGCGCCCTTGCAGCGCCGAACAGGTCACCATATACAAATATCTTTGCTGATGGGAAAAATATCTTTAGTTGTTTTTTTACAAAAGAAACTTTGCCTTTTGTGCCGCATCCGGAACCGTAAAAATGCAATTCTTTAACTTCCGCTTTCTGAATATTCAGGTCATTATTTAAGATTTTAGAAAAAATACTTTCATCGGCAAAGTAAGGATTCAGGCCTTTGGTATAGAATGTTTCTAAGCTATTGCCCTTTCCCAGTAATTTCCAGTGAGTCTTGGTCGAGCCGCTGTCAGCTATGAGTATCATCTTTAGGCAGGTTTATGATTTCAGAATTGTGAACATGAAGAAATTTCTGTCAGCTAAGATATGTAATTATTTTTTGATTTTTGAAACATTTCATGTGGATTATTTCAACTATCATCTACGGCGGATGGAATGTGCTATCGGTATTGGTATCATTTTATGAAATCTGTTAAGTCAAAATAAAAAACCCCTGAAGCAAGGGCTACAGGGGTTTGTGCCTAAAAAAGTACCGGTGCAGATCCTTGAAATTATTTCAGGATAAGACGACGAGCAACTATTTATCGATCACAAGTTTTTGAACAAACTTTTGTTTGCCGTCACTGGCCTCCACGGCATAAAATCCTTTGCTCACATTATTTAGATTGACAGAAAAAGTATTCAACCCTTCCGAAGCATTATATTCGCTAGCGAATACGACTCTTCCTGTCAGATCTACCATCCTGACCATTATTTTATTTTCCGAGTCAGAATAAAAATCCATCTTGAACTCATCTTTTGCGGGATTAGGATATATGGTAAACAGATCGGTATTGTCTTCGGATTCTTCATCTGTCCATTCCATTTGTTTGGCTGAGGTTTTTGTCACACAAATAGTAAATGTGGTGGTAGAAGGGGCGTTGGGCCCTGCGCTATATACTCTAATATAATAAGTGTTGCCAATGGTAAGCCCTGTAGCATATATGGTTTCCACACCGCCTGCGCCGCCCCCGTTATCTTTACAGCCTTTTTGCCCGCCGGTACAGGAACTGTAAAGAGCAAGTACTCCATCCAAACCCGATGAGGGCGTCAGTTTGATCGTGTGTTTTGTAGAGGTTGCCGTAAATTTATACCATAAATCTTTAAGAGCCGGAGTTCCTGAATTTACATCACATGTTGCCCTGACGAGCCCGCTTGTTGTGGCATACAAAAGATTGCCGGTTGTAGCACTGCAGGTAGTCCCCGAAGTGAGGGTAATTGCTGATGAACAATTATCATTAACCGGAACCGTGTTAAATGTTGCCACAGACGAATAACTGCTCAAACCGCCCGAACAATTTGTCTGCACTTTGAATTGGTAAAGCGTGGATGAACTCAAGCCTGTGATTGTTTTATAAGCGGTCGTTGATGTTGTCGTCGTCCAGGTCGTTGCTGAACTTTTTTTGTATTGAATGTTATAACTTGTTGCTCCCGTAACGGCAGTCCAGCTCAATTTGGCGCTGCTTGCAGTAACAAGGCTTACGGATAGTCCTGCCGGCGAATTACATCCACAACTATTAAGATAATTCATCCATGTTGTCCAGGGCATACTACTGCCCGGGCATGAGGTAGATGTTCCCGGCATTTCGTTATGTCCTCTGATCCCCGGCAATGTTCTCGTTTTCGCGATGCCGTATAAATTACAAAAATAACAGGCCATATTTGCTGAAGCTGTTAACATGGCTGTGCTGTTCCATAAGCCCGGATTTGCGGCCGTGGCTTCGTGTTCCACGCCTATGGAACGACTGTTGTTCAGCGGGTAGCCGCTTGCACCGCAATGCCATGCTTTGTTAGCTACGGCAACGCATTGAGAGATCTGTCCGTCGGAGGAACGAATCACAAAATGAGAACTTGCCTGAGCGGCGCTGTTTTTAAACCATGAAATAGCGCCGGCATAAGTTCCTGTTCCTACCCAGTGATTAACCCATGTATCAATGGATACGCCATCTCTTCCCACAGTATAATTACAGGACGTAAAGTTGGATATGGCAGCAGCATAATCAGAGGTCTTGGTAGATTTTTCCTTATATTTAAGTTTATTTTCAATATTAACTGCTGGGTGTTTCTGTAAAGTGATGGTCTCATTCCATATGGTAGTTGAAACATTTCCATCTCTGATTACTCTGTAGTATTCTTCAGCCTGAAGTTCTCTCAGATCGTCGGAAACCAAACCGCTGAATTGTTTTACAGCGTCAAACCAGTCTTCAGGTTGTGTATTTTTCTTGCTGTTTTTTCCTGCATATTTTGCAAGTAATGCAGCAGCGCCCCTGATATTTTGTTCGGCATCATCTTTTAGTACCTGCGGGTCTGAATGTATTAATTGAGCGGCTTCGTTCAATGTTTTACAATAATCGTTATCCACGAGGTGCATGATGCCCCATCCCCTGTCGATAGAGGGCCCCATTTGTGTCCAGTTGTTTTCCACCTGGCCGATAGCTTCCAGTATTTCAACAGGAACTCCAAACTCGACGGCTGCTTTTTGAAAATAGTTATGAACAGTTTCAACGCTTGGATTTGGACGGCTCAGATATTTTTGCCATAAAATATAATCGTTATTGCTGAAATCCTCATCGCTTGTATTGGATGTAACGATGCCTAAAATATCCGTCACATCACGCTGCAGGTAAACATCGCCTTGAATGATCATTTTTGTAACGGGTTTTTCATCGAAGTCCTGTGCACGAACTAATGTACTTATCGCGAAATATGCAGTAAGCATGATAAGCAAATGGATAAATCTTTTTCTCATTGTTATATTTTTAAAGATGTATTTTTGTTTATAAGGGCTCAAGTTATAATTTTTGTGGATGTAAATATATACATAAAAACCAGAGATGTTGCAAAAAGTCAATTTTTTTTTAAACACCAGGTATTCAATAAAAACAAACTGCTTTACAAATATTAAATGCCAGTTGACCCTTAAGGCTTCTTGAATTTTGGGAAGTTATTTTGTGTCAATGGAATTCTTCTTCCCCTGCTGGTTCATGTGCTGTATTTAATGATGCCCAGTTATACTCCTCATTCACGGTTATGAACAGCGGCTTTTCATTTCTTAGAATATCCAATGTAAAATGCAGGTTTTCGAGGGGCATAAAAAGATTGATAATTCCGTTGGGATGAACAACGAATTTTTGAGCGGCATCGTAGTCTTTTATAAACAGAATATAGCCTCTGTATTTGCCGGAATCATCAGTCAGATACACCTTGACTGGTTGGCTGGGCCCTGCATGAACCATTACTTCGTAAGTTCCTATGGTAAATTTTATCATTTTGTGATCTTTTTTAATGGAGTGTTCATTGTATTTTTTTTATCCGGCATTGTACTATTCAGTTCATTCGTGACTTTCTTTAAGTAAAAGGTCAAAAAAAACTTGTTTTTTACGTGTGTACAAATATAAATTTTCCGGTCAAAAAAAGCAAGTTTTCTCATCAGCATATGTAAAATCAAATCAAAATACTTTTTTTAGATACGCTTCAATAGTATTTCCTTCTGAGTCTGTCAATAATTTCTATATTTGTAAGAAATAAAATCACCTGAGAAAAAAGGTGATCTGCTTAAAAATGTGAACTGACATGTGAAGCCATGAAAGCACAAAATACCGCAGAACCAGCAAAAGGGAATCCGGATGAATATTAACTTTAATAATAAAAGCCATGAAAAATTTTGATCTCATCAGCAGACGAATTGCCGTAGTTGGCATAACCTTATGTGCCGTGCTGTTATGTGCCACACTGCTGGTTCTTGTTTCGACCCGTTCTGCCGGGCAGGATAATGAAAATCCCCCGCAACAGTATACCTACCGGTTATATCCGATGGGTGTGAGTGATGGATATGTTTACTATATTTATGATAACGGAGGCCCCTGGACATTTGAAAAAATAGCTGTTTCCAAGGCTGTCAATGAATCTTGGGTTAAATAGGTATTCCGGGCTTTTTCTGAGATTGGGATTATTTTACGCATGAAAATATTTTTTATTTTTGTTGCGGAAAAATTCTAAATTTTAGATGAGAATCAAGCAGGACAGGGACAAGCATGACGGTAAATAAAAATCCTGAACGATCATTTTTTTTCTATTTATCGCTGATCTTCACTTTTATTTCGGTGATAAATATTAATGTCCCTGCCCAAAACGACAGTATCCGTGGCGATAGTATCCCTGTAAAGCCATACTATTTTTATCACGCTTATACATACGGCTCGCAGGGGCTGTTCAATCCTTTATCCTTAATTCTGAATACCGGCTACGACATCTGTCAGCTTACAAATCACGACCGCCGGATATTCCTGTTTCCTTATGCAAAATCCTGTAAAAATGTTTTCTGGAACCTCGGACATCCAAATAAAGTGATTGGCGAGGTGGGCTGGGATAAGTTTATGCGTACAGAGATACTCCCGCTGAGTTTCAGCAGGGAAGGAGGGCAGTGGATGCCCAACTACCTGCTGCATACGATTGGAGGAGGTATGTCGTACGTTGCCATATCCGAATGGTACCAATACCATAATGTGAAATATCCTCACTTGCTAAGTTTCGTTACGGTTATGGCTGCCGACATCTTGAATGAAACCATGGAAGACAACGGCTATGTGGGCAGCAATAGCGACCCGATACCGGATATGTATTTTTTTAATTTTGCAGGGATAGCCCTGTTTAGTTCCAAAAAAGTATGCAAATTCTTTAGCGAAGAACTTCAGATGGCCGACTGGAGTTTGCAGCCATCCATTACTTTTACCGACATCTCGTTGTATAATTGCGGTCAGTATTTTTCATTCAAATGGGAACTTCCGTTTGAACGCAGACTGTCACTGTTTACCCGCATGGGGCTGGGCACGCTTATTGGCGCTTCGTGGAAATTTAAAAATGGCGCGGCCATATCCCTCGGCGCCGGAGTGCGTTCAGGCGAACGGGTGCTGCTCCCCGGCACTGCAAGGGAAGTTACCGTTACAACTCCGTTCAGCATAGGAGTTTTTTATGACAGAAATAATTCCCTGCTTGCATCCCTGGTGATTTCCAATGTGGATGATTATTTCATCAATGCCAATGTGTATCCGGGACTTTTCAGGATGGGAAAGTTCTCAACAGGACTGTGGGCTGTTATCGACAAAAAAGGATACCCGGCTTTCGGGTTTGCAACACGATATACTCTGGGGTCAGGCTTAGGTTACAACTTTATGAAATATTGATCAATGATGAAATATTCTGCCATCGCCTTGTTATATGGGCATCGTTATCAGGACATTGAGGAGAAGTGAATACATTGAAAAAAGTTCAAATATTTTTGAATTATCTTATATCCACAAGAATTCGTTAATCTGTTGATAATCACTGGATGAATAAAAACTGCAATCATTAGAAATGCGCGACAATCTATTATTCACCCCGTGAATTGCGAGTTTGAGAGACATCATGATGTGTCAATGCCTGTGATAAAAGTGAATCAATGCGGTGTATAAAAAACTGTGGTAGTTTTGTTTTGTGCATATTTATTTTTTACTTTTGCTTTACACTATTATGTTAATCCGAATAACATGAAAAAAACATATGCCATTTTATTTTCATTAGTTGCTGTTTTGTTTGCGCCAAGCGCCGGTGGTCAGAATTTTACCACCGTTACCGAAAACAATAACGGACAGACGATAACGCTTTCCACCGGCCAGATACTGGAAATACGACTGCCCAGAAAGGCTTCAACCGGTTATATCTGGTGCGAATCAAAAACTTCTGCCGATAAAAAAAATCAACGGACGGTGGCACAGGTAGGGGATGATGATTTTATAAACGATCCCAATCCCTTGACCATAGAGGGCAAAGTTTTAGCAGGGCAGTCCGGCACACAGGTCATGCGCTATGCAGGTACTTCAGCCGGAACCACTGAGTTTGCCTTTGAACTAAGGCGCCCGTGGGAAAAGGATGCACCGGCTATTGACAATTATTCAGTTACCGTGGTTTCAGAAGGAAAGTATACCGGCAACTATACAGCTCCTGTAAAAGAAAAACCAGTGCATGTGACATCCACGCCCAAAGACCTGCCGTCGCATTTTGACTGGCGCCCGTCTTGTACGCCAATAACCGATCAGCAGCAATGTGGAGATTGCTGGGCTTTTGCGGGAGTGGGAACTTTAGAATGTAATATTAAAATTGTTGATGGCATCACCAGGGATATTTCAGAAGCTTATGTTACTAACTGTTATACATTATCTCTGGGTTGTAATGGCGGCTTATGCCCGCATGAATTGTGGATGGCTCCCCAGGGTGCTGTTTACGAATCTGACTATCCCTGGACACCAGAGCTGGCAAGCGGAACTTCAGGTACTTGCGGAGGCCCTTTTACCTATTATGAAACCATTGACAGCTATGCGACTGTTCCGGGTGCAAATTTTTTGGGAATGCCCCCTGATGCGAATATCAAATCTGCCATCTACAATTACGGCCCTGTATGGGTTGATGTATGTGCTGCAAGCTCGGCATGGAGTACGTATACCGATACCAGTGGCATATATACCGGAAACGGCCTGATCTTCGATCACTGTGTAGTGCTGGTCGGTTGGTGCGACAGTGCCGCTGTTTCGGGAGGAGGTTACTGGATATTACGGAATTCATGGGGGCAGGACTGGGGAATCAACGGATACATGTATATCTCTTATGGCAGTGATGTGGTCGGCCTTTATGCAAATTATATCGTATACAAAGGTGGCGGTAATTATCAGTATCTCTCTTCCGCAGAAATATCGGATGATAAGAATATCCTGATATATCCCAATCCTGCGAAGGATGATATAACCATTGAAAGCCCGCTCCCTGCGATCATTGAGATATCCAATAATCAGGGGCAGTTTATTAAAACACTTGCAATAGATGGTAGTAAGACGGCTGTTGATATTTCCGGATTTGCCAGCGGGATGTATTTTATAAAAGTGAAAATGGAACAAGGAGTGGCGGTCAAAAAGTTTATTAAGGATTAGGCAGTTTTATAAAGATACTTTGCCTCAGTTGTCCTGCCCTTGCGGCCATCAGTTCAGATCAGTGAATATCTTTTTTTTATTTTGTATTAATTATTTTAAAATAACCCAAAAAAATTAATCATGAAAACACAAAAAATCGTCTTGTTAATTATCGCTCTGATATTTTCTTCTGCGATAAGCTATGCCCAGCCTGGATTTGCTAACGGATCTACAAAATTGATGAGTGGCAGCGTAAAAGCCCTTAAAGGACAGACAGCCCTTAGTGTTATTTTCTCATACGATGACATGCTGGTTGGCGGTATGACGGAAGAAAATTATATTATCAAGAAAACCCAGGAACAGAATAAAATGAAATCAGGTTCGGGAGATGAATGGGCTGTAAAATGGAAAGAAGATAAGGCCGCGCGTTTCGAACCGGAATTCATGAAATGGCTGAACAGCTCCATTAAAAAACTTGGTATTGTTGCAACATCAGTAACCGGTGATGCTTCTACCACCTATACCTTGAAAATTCAGACATTAAAAATTGAACCTGGCGTTTATACCGGTGTTTCCGTCATGGGGAAGTCAGTAGGGGAAGATACCTATATCGATATTCAGGCAACTTTGGTAGAAACAGCGAATCCTTCAGAGGAACTGGCCGTTATTATGGTGTCCAAAGTAATTGGGCAATCTGTTTCATTTGCCAATTACGATGTCGGTTTGAGAATAATGAGTTCATATCAGAGCGCTGGGAAAAACCTTGGTAGTTGTATTGTGAAAAACTGCAAATAGTAAAATTCAGTTTGGTTAATTAAAAAAAACTCTCCTGAGTTAAAAACTGCGTGAGTTTTTGTTTTGTACTTGTTTAATAATGACTATCTTTGCACCAAAATATTTAAAAAACATATTTTGTTTTATACTGATTAATGAAAATTTAAGAATGTGTTTTTGAACTTACGTTGACAAAATAAACTGAATTTTCAAAACCTGTATTAATAACCTTTATAAATTATTTAAAATGAAAAAATCGATCTTTATGATGTTGGTATGTGCTTTTATGTTCGGCACGTTGACCTCCACAGCACAATTTAACATTTCGGTACCCGGGCCAAAACCTAAAGAAAAGGAAAAGGAAAAGGAAAAAGTAAAGGAGGACAAATCTTCAGATTCCAAAAAGACTACGACAACGACAAGCACTACCACAACGGCAACACCGACAAAAACTGTCAGTTTCAGTGAGCTTGAAACAAAAAAAATGGAATGGACTTCCACTTTTGAACGACTGGAAAAAGGATGGGATAAAATTTCATATCAGGACTATGAAGCAAAAAAAGCAGAGTACAACAAATTTTATACGGACTTCAGCGCTGCATACAAAAAGGAACGTGGACAAGACCATAGTGATACGTACACACAGAAATTGATAACAAAGATTGATGGCTTTTATACCGAAACTATTCCGGCAGAAAAAATGGCCAGTATCAAGGACAAAGCTAAAAGGAGTTTTGATGATAAGGACTGGACGGTATATCCTTCCGACCGTATCACTGATATCGAAACTGCTGAAAAAATGATTGCTACGGCAAAAACTTATCTAACCAAGACTGACCCTGCATTAGAAGAGTATGAAAAGTCACTTGTAGCCCAGAAAGAAAAGATCAAAGCCTATGTTGCCGGAGGGGGCCTTGAAAAACGTGATGCAGAAATAGAGAAAAAATTGGTAGAGGAAAGACGCTTGCATGCTGCGGGCATGACAGATGCAAGTGTGAATTCGACGGTGTCGGCCAAAATTGATAAAGAAAAATATGGCACCCCCCAAAGAGTTGTGATAACAAGCAACACATGGGAAGTAGAAAAAAACGAATATGGCATCGCCAAATTAAAATTCGTAAAAGTGGATATCGCGACAAAAAAATCTGACGGGAAATGCTATTACATAAAAGGATCGGTTGCCCAGTTGCATGAAGGCGGAGGACAATATGGTCCAAAATATTTGAATATTTTTTATGTCGAAGGTGAAATGAATTGTGCTAATGTAAATAAATAATGCTGTAATGCATAGAGACCTTAGATGCTTGATATATAGTGCTTAAATCAATATAAAACTCCCGGAGTATAAAAACTCCGGGAGTTTTTGTTTTAGGCATATTACAAATTTTTACATTTTAGGGAAAATTGTAGTTTTAGCTTAACCCGGAAGAACCATGTATAGATCAGAAACATGTTATAGGCTGGGGACAGGCCATGGATACCACTTCCGGAATCGTTGACCGATTATGAACTAAATTGTCGCTTGTATTTTGCTGTAAAAACATTACTTTTGAATAAAATAATTGAATTAGGCGCTTAGATAATAACAGAAAAATTAGTAATATTGTGGAAAGTATATTAAAATATCACTACTAACCGACTAAAAAATTAATAAATAAGGGGTACTTCCCGAAGGTTTCCCCCCTATGTTGTAAATTTGTTTTTGCACAACCAACTTACAACATGGGTAAAATTAAAGAAATATCA
>Ga0209098_1001800_pt1 | contig 19823 bp, 18 predicted proteins | sample AD_JPNHW1_MetaG_FD_184429 | JGI IMG/M metagenome (GOLD analysis project Ga0209098, IMG submission 184429) | Active sludge microbial communities of municipal wastewater-treating anaerobic digesters from Japan - AD_JPNHW1_MetaG (SPAdes) (version 2) | ecosystem: Engineered > Bioreactor > Anaerobic... | reverse complement strand
ATTGTTCTTTGGAACAATGATGGTCTGAATACCCGAGCGCAAAGCAGCGAGAGACTTCTCTCTTAAGCCACCGATTGGCAGAGCGTTGCCGCGAAGGGTCACTTCGCCAGTCATCGCTAAGTTCGGATCGACTGGGCGCTTGGATAAGCAAGAGATGATCGCGGTAGTAATGGCAATGCCAGCGCTAGGGCCATCTTTTGGAACCGCTCCCTCCGGAACGTGAATGTGGATGTCTAAATCGTTGAAAATATCGTATTTAATGCCGTAAGTTTCAGCATTGGCTTTGACATAGTCTAAAGCGATGGAGGCGCTCTCCTTCATCACATCGCCGAGATGGCCAGTGAGAATTAAAGCTCCTTTGCCTTTGAAATTATTGACTTCAATCGGAAGGATGTCACCACCATATTCGGTATAAGCCAAGCCAGTGACGACACCGACTTGGGGTTCTTTTTCCTTCTTGCTGTCTTCAAAAATCGGTGTGCCCAAGTATTTGCGAGCTTGTTCAACATCAATTTTCACAGAACCGATGGCGGAATCTTTGACGATAGCGACCGCCACTTTTCGGAGGCAAGAAGCAATCTTTCTCTCGAGTTCGCGGACGCCCGCTTCGCGAGTGTAGCTGCGGATGATGTCCTGAATGGCTTCCTCAGTGAAAGAGGCTTGCTCAGGTTTGAGACCATTGATAGCAATCTGCTTTTTGATCAGATGGCGCTGAGCGATCTGAACTTTTTCTAATTCGGTATAGGAAGAGAGCTGAATGAGCTCCAGACGATCTCTTAAAGGACCAGGAATTTGATCGAGGTAGTTAGCGGTGCAGATAAATAAGACATCGCTCAAATCGTATGGCTCTTCCAAATAGTTGTCGTTGAAGACGTTGTTTTGTTCGGGATCTAGCACCTCTAATAGAGCGCTGGCTGGGTCGCCTTTATAGGAGCTCGCGACCTTATCGACTTCGTCGAGCAGGAAAACGGGGTTAGTGACACCGGCTTTGCGCATGCCTTGAATAATGCGTCCAGGCATCGAGCCGACATAGGTGCGGCGGTGACCGCGGATTTCCGCTTCATCGCTGATCCCACCGAGGGAGGCTTTGAAGAATTTGCGGCCTAAAGCTCTGGCAATAGACTTGCCAAGAGAGGTCTTGCCGGTTCCGGGAGGCCCATAGAAGCAGAGGATTGGCGATTTTAAGTTGCCAGTTAATCGCTTAACCGCTAAGTATTCGACAATGCGCTTTTTGGGCTCTTCGAGACCATAGTGATCTTCATCGAGAATGCGCTCGACATTCTTTAAATCGTTGTTATCTTCGGTTTTTTGCCACCAAGGAACATTCATGAGAATGTCGAGGTAGCTCTGAATCAAGGCGCCTTCCAATGAGCCCGAAGGCATCATATCAAAGCGCTTTAATTCGCTTTTTACTTTAGCTTTGACAAATTCAGGATAAGGATTGCTCTCGAGGCGCTCTAAAATAGTGTCGGGATCATTAGCCTTGTCCGAATCTTCGCCAAGCTCTTTTTTAATGGCTTTTAATTTTTCGCGCAGGAAGTATTCTTTCTGCGATTTTTCCGCTGATTCTCTCACCTGCTCAGAGATCTCTCTTTCGATTTCTGATCTCTGATTCTCACCATTTAATAAAACGGTGATTAAAGTCATGAGAATCTCGGCGTTGTTTGCCTCAAGAATCTCTTGCTTTTTTGCGACTGGAGCTTCTAAAAAGCCTGCCAATGCATAGCATAAAGATGCCGCATCTTCAGCTTTGGAGATGAGGTTGGCCACGTTGCGAGGCATCTGCGAGACGATGTTAGGCATCGAATCGAGAATCTTGCTGATGGCGACAATAATAGCTTTGTTCTTCTCTTCGCTCACAGGTTTCAATTCTAAAATTGATCCTTGCGAGACGTAGTAGTTCCCTTGGCTCTCAAGGGCGATGTTGTCCAGCTGGACTCTTTCCACCACTTCGACGCGCACTCTCTGATGGCCTTCTCTTTCCGAATTGGAAATGATGTGGCAAAGAGTGCCGATGCGATAGACATCGTTCTCCGTGGGGTTTTCAACGTCGATGTCGCTTTGGCTGGTGACGAAAACTAACGAGTTAGTTTCGTTTCTGGCCGCGTTGATCGCGTTGATTGAAAATTCTCTCCCTGCCTCAATCAATTGTTGATTGCCTGGAAAAATGACGAGGGAACGAGTAATCAGTAAAGGGAGAGTTAGTGTTTGGTTTTTATCCACCATAACGGTATCCTCCTTTCAAGAATTTGGTTATGTGTTAGTCGTTTTTAGATAGTAAGAAGTCTTCGACTCTTTGCATTTTCAAGTTGTTGCGGAATTCGCTCTCTTGTTTTTCGAGAGCTTTCTTGACATCTTCAATCTTCATCTTGTATTGGTCGGCGATTTTCGCGTATTCGAAATCGATTTCTTCTTGAGTGACTTCGACTTTTTCGACTTTGGCGATCTCTTCCATCACCATGTAGTTAGCGACATCGTGGAGGGACTCTTCTTTTAGTTTAGCAGAAAATTCCTCTTCTTTTTGGCCGACAAATTGTAAATATTGCTCTAAAGATAAACCGGATTGTTTGATCTTATTCTCTAAATCTTCTCTGCGAGAGGCGATTTGAGAATCGACGATTTCATCAGGAATATCAATCTTGGAACCCTTGGCAATCGCATCGATCAATTTGCTGAGATAGGTGCGTCTTTCTTCGGCTTCCTTGCTGGCTTTTAATTCGTTCTTTTTGTAGTCTTTGAACTGAGCGACGGTAGAGACACCACCGATCTTTAATTCGGCGACTAATTCATCGGTGAGCTCGGGAACTTTCTTTTCCTTCACTTCGTGAATATCGCAAGCGAAGATCGCTTCTTTGCCTTTTAATTCTTCCATGTAGTTCTCTGGGAAGGTGACTTTGACATCGACGTGCTCACCAGCTTTGTGGCCGACTAATTGCTCTTCGAAGCCAGGGATGAAGGAATGGGAGCCTAACTCTAATTCATGGTTAGTGGCTGAGCCGCCTTCGAATGGCTTGCCTTCGATGGTGCCGGCGAAATCGAGAATGACGGTGTCACCCATCGCGGCTGCACCCTCTTTTAAAGCGAGGCTAGCATTTTGATTTTTGACTGATTCGATGGCGTCTTGTAAGTCTTTGTCGGTGACTTTGACTTCTTCGTGGCCGATCTTTAAGCCAGTGTAAGCTCCTAATTTGACTTCAGGAGCGGTGACGATGAGGAACTTGAGTTCGAGTTCGACATCGCTGATTTTGGTGACATCAACCTTTGGTTGGGCGAATGGTTTAACATTGTCGACAGTGATGATATCTTTGTAGATGCCAGGGAGAAGGGCGTTGATGGCTTCATCCATGACTTTCATCTGATCAACTTTAGCTTTGATTAAGTGCTCTGGAGCTTTGCCTTTGCGGAATCCATCGACCGTGACGTTGGCGGCGATTTTATCAAAAGATTTCTTTTGGGCAGCTTTCCAAGCTTCTTTATCGACGATTACTGAGACTTCGACGTGTGAATGTTCTAATTTTGTTACTTTTCTTTCCATGTATATTTCCTCCGAACATGTGCGATATTGATTATAAAGAAATAATTCTTTAATCACAAGAAAAACGCACATAACGTGCTGTTTTGCTTTTTCTGGGGCTTATAATTAAAAATTATCGAGCGAATTTTTGATCTCGCTGATGAGCGATTTTACTTCGTCGGGGTCGAGATTTTTTTCTTTGCATCTCTCGAGGAGATGACCTTTTTCATCGCTGTTTAAATACTCGCTGGCAATTTGGAATAAAGCTTCGACGAGAATAGCGGTTTCAATATTTATTGACTGGGGATAAATGTAGAGGAGATGAGTGGAGAGAATCGAGACGGCGTTTTCGCTCAACACTGGGTTGCGATAAGCGGAGTCAAGAGCTTTCACTAACTGATTGAAAGAGTCTCCCACGAAGGGGGGCTCAAGTTCACTAGGATTCACCTTGATCATCTCTCCGATGTGATTGAATGAAAATGAGCGGTCGACTTTCTTTTGGACGAGGAGTAATAACGCGAGTGACCTAATTGACTGCTTAGGGAATTTGACCATGATGTTTTGGATATAATCCAAGAATTTGTTGATGTCTCTCTCGCGGACGATATCGATGGCCATGAGAATAACGTCTGGGTCATCGCTCTCTAGCTTTTTGATTAGCTCCTCATCTTTTATGAAACGCATCGAGGAGTGCTTTCGCTCTTCTAATCTGATCATTTGTGGCATATCTCTTAAGAGCTCTTCCACTTCTTGGGAGACGTAAGGGCGATTTTTGTAGTATTCGAGAATCGCGTAGGCTTCATCAAAGCGCGTTAGCAGGCAGAGAATTTCGACATGGGTTTTGATCAATAGGCTCATATGAGATTCGAGAATCTTTTGGTTGCTGGTAATGGAGTTTAAAGCATCCTCTGTTTTTCCTACAGCGAGCAAAGCCGAAATACGATAGAACAAAGCGTTTGGTTCATCCGCGATTTCCGTGAGTTTGATGACCAAGTCATATTGTCTTTTGTCCATTAATGTCTTTAAATTATCCATAGCCATATTAGTAGTTTATTAGTAGTTTTTTGTGTTTCCTTAACTTTGTTAATGTCATGTAGGTTATAGATTTTTCGATTCTCTTTTAAACAGCCAAATTTTATCTGACCAGGAAGAAGAATAACCAATCTGTTTTTCCTAACGCTTATTATACTGCATCTCCAACTTCTCACCAACAATTTGCGATATTTTTTGTTCTCTATTTCCAAGATTTGACTATAATAGTTACGATGATTAGAAAAGACATTCAAACCTTTATCCAAACAATCCCGTCAGAGATCACTATCGTCGCGGCAACAAAGTATGTTGAAGCGGATGATATGCTGGCTCTTTTCAATAGCGGCATTACTAACTTTGGCGAAAACCGCGTCGATGACTTCCTGAGAAAATATGAATCATTAAAACAATATCCCATCTCCTGGCACTTCATCGGCCATCTTCAAAGGAACAAAGCTCATAAGGTAATCAATAAAATTGATTATTTGCATTCGCTTGATTCGCTATTGCTCGCCGAAGATATCGAGAAAAGCCGTGGCACTCCTCTATCTTGTTTCGTTGAGGTTTCAGTCAATCATGAAGAAAATAAAAACGGCGTCCCTTATGAAGAGGTGACCGAATTCATCAAAAGCCTATTGAAGTTTTCCAAAGTCAAAGTGGTCGGCCTGATGATGATGGCCATCCAAGCGAGCGATGAGAACTCTCTAGCCCATCAATTTGGAAAATTGAGGGCTCTACGCGATGATTTAGAAAAAGAGCTCAATATTTCTCTTCCCTACCTATCGATGGGTATGAGCGAGGATTATCTCGAAGCTATCAAGCAAGGGGCGACTCACATTCGCCTCGGTCGCATATTATTCGAAAAGCTGTAAAAAAGTAAGATGGTCGCCCATCTTACTTTTTATGATTGTCAGTTACTGACAATTTTAATATGTCTTTGTAGAGGTCTACGCGGCGATCGCGGAAGACTCCCCAGCCTTCTCTTTCTTCGCTGATCTTCTTTAAATCAAACTCCACGACGCGGAAGCCGGTGGATTCGCGGTCCATCTCTTCGACGACGTTGCCATATTCATCGGAGATGAAGGAAGAGCCAAAGAAGGTCATGCTTGAGCCATCTTGCTCTTCAATTCCGACGCGGTTAGAAGCGATGACGGGAATGATATTCGCTGCCGCATGTCCACACATGACGTTTTGCCAATGCGCTTTGCTGTCTTTAGGAAGGACAGGCTCACTGCCGATGGCAGTGGGATATAGCAAAATCTCCGCTCCTTTGAGAGCCATGATACGCGCGGCTTCGGGGAACCATTGATCCCAGCAGATGCCGACACCTAAAATGCCATACTTTGTTTTAAAGGTTTTAAAGCCAGTATCACCGGGAGTGAAATAGAATTTTTCTTCGTAGCACTGGCCGGTGGGAATGTGCGATTTGCGATATAAGTCTACGACTTTGCCATCAGCATCGATGACTGCGAGGGAATTGAAGTAACAATTGCCCGCTTTTTCAAAGAATGAAATGGGCAGGACGACATCGTATTTTTTAGCCATCTCTTGATAATGCTTGATCAAAGGAGAATCTTCGGCGGATTGCGCTAAAGCAAAATGATTGTAGTTTTCGGTCTGGCAGAAATAAGGGGCTTGAAATAGCTCGGGGAGAAGGATGATATTGGCACCTTTTTGACTGGCTAAGGCAATCAGAGCATCAGCTTGCTGAATGTTTTGCTCTAGTTGCCAAGACATCGACATCTGAGTGCAGCACACTTTAACTTTCATGTTTTGCTCCTTTGGGTATCTGCATAGTAACGCAGTGGATATTTCCACCACCAATCAATATTTCTTTGGAATAAATCTGGATGACTTCTTTATCGGGGAAGATGGCTTTGAATTGCTCTAGAGCAATCTGATCTTCCTTGACTCCGAAGCCAGGAATGATAACAAAGCGGTCGCTCTGATAGAAGTTGATGTAGGTCGCTAAGAGATTGTCGCCCGCTTGGCGAGGCTTAGCGTTGTAGCGGCTGGCGGAGATGCCTTTAGCTTCTTTAGTTGATAAATATATCGGAGCGGGCATCTTGACTTTAGTCACTTTGAGAGTTCGTCCATGAGCGTCTTTCGTGGTCTCGAGAATTTTTAGGGCTCTAGTGGCAGCGCTATATTGAACTTTGTCGGCGGTTGATGGCCAAGCCAGCAAGACTTCGCCGGGGCGAGCAAACGCCACCATGTTATCGACGTGCTCATCAGTCTCATCGCCGATGATGCCATGGGGAATCCAGATGATGTCGTTGACGCCGAGGTATACTTTGAGGGTTTCCTCGATTTCAGCTTTGCTGAGATGAGGGTTGCGCCCTTTGGAGAGGAAGCAAGCTTCGGTGACGATGAGGGTGCCATCGCCATCCGTGGCAATCGCACCGCCCTCCATGACGAAGGAAGGCAAGCGGTAACTTGAGAGCTTGAATTTCTTGACGATGTTATTGCCTAAGGCATCATCATCTTGATAGTTGGTGTATAAGCCATCGTACTCGCCGCCCCAAGCATTGAAGCGGAAGTCGACGCTGCGGATATCGTTCTGCTTGTTGCGCAGGAAAATAAGCGTGTTATCGCGTGCCCAAGCGTCGTTGTAGCGAACTTTGATGGGAATGACGTTGGGAATATTTTCGAGCCACGCAAGGCTCTTTTTATATATTGTCGGGTGAACTCCGACATAGACCTTTTCGAATTTTGCGATTGTCGCGATTAATTCGCGGTATTCTTCAGTAGCGTCTTTGGCGTGGTTGCGCCAGACATCGCTGCGGAAGGGCAGGAGGATGATCGTTCCATCATGCTTATCGCCTTCAAAAGGCAAGTAATAGCCATCTCTTCGGGGAGTAGTCTGCTCATTTTTGACGTAATCATGCAATCTTTTCTTATAGAAAGAGAAGTTTTTCCATCTCTCTTCATCGACGATTTCCACTAGCTCGCAATTGGGATGATTGGATAAAATCGTGCACTGCTTGTTCAAGCCATCTTCGATTTGGAAGATGATGTCTTTGGAAAAGACTTCGCCCGCTTGGATGAGCGGGATTCCCGGAGGGTAGATGACAATGGATTCTTTGCTGATGTGATTCAAGGCTTGGCGGAGCGGAACTGCAAGGCTCGGAGCGAAGAAAGCCGTTCTCGGTCTGGCGAGCATAAAGCCATATTTAAAGGCAAAGGAATGCATCGGATAAGTCTGATTCTTGTGGAAGTGCTCTTTAGAGATGCTCTTCAGAGCTTTGACTAAGGCGTTGAGGTGAGCATCGGTCGTTCCGAGGGCTAAGATGCAGAGGATGACGTAGGTTTCCGCTAGCTCGACTTGCACATGGTAGCGAGTTTTTAAAAGGCGGTAGACTTCGTAGCCGTTGATATCGAGGCGATCGAGTTCAATCAAGAGCTTGGTTTTATCGTAGTTAAAAGCCCCGGAGGATTTGAAGTAATCTTTCCCGCGGACGATGAAGCCGGGAATCTTGTTGATTTCATCAAAAGCTCTCTCGCTGATAGCGATTACTCGCTTGGAGACCTCTTCACCATGCTCAGCGATGTAAGCGCGAGCGGCATCCAAAGAGCCGATCAATATTGAGCTCGGTGAGGTGGTATTCATAAGGTTGAGAGTCTCTTGAATCTTGATATTGGAGACGCGGTCACCTTTTAATAATAAAACCGAGGACTGAGTGAGCGAACCGGCGGTCTTATGGAAGGAGACGGAGCTGAGATCCGCTCCAGCATCCATCGCGGTGACAGGATCGTTGTTGGTCAAGTAGTAATGCGCGCCATGCGCCTCATCGACGATGACGGCCATGTTTCTCTCGTGGGCGAATTCCACGATTGAGCGCAGGTCAGCGATGACGCCAAAATAAGTCGGGTTGATCACGACAACGGCTTTTGCGGAAGGATAGCGCTGGATCATTTTTTTATATTCCTCTAAAGAGGGTTGATTAGCAATTTCAATGTTCGCATCGATGTGGGGTTCCACATAGATGGGGACGGCGCCAGAGAGAACTAAGGCGTTTGTTAAAGATTTATGGACATTGCGGGGAATGATGATCTTATCGGTCGGCTTGCAGACCGTCATCACCGCGGCGATGAGACCCGAAGAAGTGCCGTTAATTAAAAAATAAGCGTAGTCTGCGTGACAGACTTCCGCCATTAATTTCTCACTTTGCAAAATAACCCCGCTAGGGTGGGCTAAATTATCTAATCCATAAGGGGCATTGACATCGCATTGGTAGACCTTTTTGCCGACGAGATCAGTCATCTCATTTTTGATGTTGCCCATGTGGTGTCCAGGTACATCAAAAGGGGATATCCCTTCATTAACATAGCTCTTTAGAGCATCTACAAAAGGCGTCTGAATGTCTTTCTTGTCCATTTCTACATTATGTTAATCTTACTATCTACGATATACAATAGTTTTTTTCAAAAATAAAAGAGGAAAATTTCTCCCTTATATTCGCGAAGGATAATTTCTATTTTTTATTCTTTGGCGTGAGAATTAGCTCTGGTTCTGGAAGAGTGACACGGTAGTTATCGGGGATGGATTTCAAGAGGAAAACGTTCGAGCCAATGACGACATTTTCACCGATCACTACTTCGCCGCCGAGAATAGAAGCACCAGCGTAAATAGTGACGTGATCTTTGATGGTTGGGTGGCGTTTAACGCCTTTTAAAAGGCGACCCTTGGATAACGACAGGGCCCCTAAAGTCACGCCCTGATACATTTTGACATAGCTGCCGATATCGGTAGTTTCGCCGATGACGATGCCCGTTCCGTGATCAATAAAGAAAGGCGAGGCAATATTGGCGCCCGGATGAATATCAATGCCAGTCAATAAGTGAGCTTGCTCGCTGATGATGCGCGCTTGAAGCTTATAACCAAGGTTATATAAGATGTGGGCTAACCGATGATAAGTGATCGCAAAGTAGCCAGGATAGGCGAGGATAATCTCTTCTTTGCTATCCACTGCGGGATCGCTCTCATAGAAGAACTCTAAATCCTTTTCCAATTGTTTATTTACCGCTGGCAGATCTTCTAAAAAGATTTGGAGCTTCTTATCGTCAGTATCATCGATGCTGGACAAAAACTCCGCTTTGACATCGATGTCTTGCTTGCAGATCAAATACTTTTTTAAGGCATTAGCAAAGCTGATTACTTTTTCTTTTACCATGTGTAGCGGTCTCCTTTATCAGGGAATATCACGAGGATATTTTTATCTTGGAGGTGATGCTTTTTCGCGTACTCAATCGCTCCGAGGAGCGCAGCTCCGCTGGAATAGCCAATGTCGAGGTCTTCGAGGTCTCTGACGATTTTGGCCATCTCGATGCTTTTAGCATCATCGACATCGACGACTTCATCGAGGCAATCTCTATTTAGAGTATGAGGAACAAAATTCGCGCTGATGCCTTCGATGCGATGTGAATGAGCTTCTCCTTTAGTTAATAAGGGAGATTGCAAGGCTTCGACACCCACTACTACGACATCTTTTTGCGCCTTTTTAAAATAGGCAGCACATCCGCTGACGGTACCTCCCGTGCCGATGCCGGAGACAAAGACATCGAGATCAGGGACTTGCTTCAATATTTCCGGGCCAGTTCCCATAAAATGGGACATGGGGTTATTTTCATCTTCAAATTGACCGAAGATGAAAGAGTTTTCAATCTCTTGGTGGAGCTCTTCGGCTTTTTTCTTGCAGTCCGCCATCCCGCCTTTGACGAGGACTAAGACACCGCCATAGCTGGCGATCATCTTTCTTCGCTCTAATGACATGCTCTCAGGCATCACGATAATGGCCCGATAATGGAAGACTGAGGAATAGAAGCTCAGAGCGATGCCGGTGTTTCCCGATGTCGCTTCGATGATGGTTGTTCCTTGTCGGAGGAGACCTTTCTTTTGATCTTCTAACAGCATGTAGTAAACGGGGCGATCTTTTATCGACCCCGTGGGGTTGGTGTTCTCGACTTTAGCGAAAAGATGATTTTTTACATCGTACTTCTCTTCGATTTTCTTTAATGGCACTACTTTAGTGTTGCCGGGTATATATTTCATATTCTTGTATAAAAAGGCGGGCTTACGCTCCGCCATTTTCCTTATTTTTCTTTTGCCAATCGATGCGATACTTGCTGCTTGCACATTGGGCAGATGGTAAAACCTTCGGGTTTCAAGGGAGTCTTTTGAATTTCATCCTCAGTATAGGTATAAACAAATCCGCAATGAGGACACTTCACTTCGTAAACTTTTTTTGACATATGCTTAATATCTCCTTAGTATCTTCGTTAGTGATTATAACATTAATCGCTTTTTTGTGGTAGCACCACGCATATCAAAAATATATACTTAAAATAATCAAATAAGGTAGAGAGGTTTAGGCATTATAAAATGGCTATCACCACTTTTAGGCGAGTTGAGAAAAAGTATGTCGTCACGGAAGAAGATAAGCAAAAGCTTCTCCCTATTTTAAGAGAGCACATGGCTCTTGACCCCTACTGTCTCAATGAGGAAACCTATCATATTCAGAATTTATATTTTGATACCGCCCATAATAGCCTGATTGTCAAATCCATCGCTAAGCCGCTCTTTAAAGAGAAGGTGCGCTTAAGAAAATACGATGGCGAGGATTTCATCTATCTCGAGATCAAGAAAAAAGTGGTTGGCGTGGTCGGAAAGCGTAGAATAAGGCTAAGCCAGCAAGAAGGCGACGACTTCATCTTCAGAGGCATAAAGCCGATTCGAGAAGCACCCTTAGATATTCAGCTCGTCGAAGAGATGAGCTACTTCCTCTCCCTCTACAGGATTGAGCCAAAGGTATATATCTGCTACGACCGCTTAGGGTTCTTCGATAAAGATGATCCAGAATTCCGCCTCACCTTCGATAGCAATATCCACTCCAGAAGAAATCACTTTGAGTGGGATAAGGATGACTACGAAAACAATCTATTGCCCAAAGGGTACTATGTCATGGAAATCAAGAGCGTCAAGAACTTGCCCTTGTGGCTAGTTCAAGCTCTCAGCCATTTAAAAATCTACCCGCAGTCATATAGCAAATATGGCACGGAATACCAAATCAATCACCGATAAAGGAGAAAAAATTATGTTCGATTCAATCATTTCCGAAACCGCACCCCAATGGTGGGCGATGCTCATCTCGATCGCTGTCGCTTTATTAATGGGAATAGTCTTTGCTATCTTGTACGCAAAACTCAAAGAGCATGATAGCTACTATAAAGATATGCCCATCAGCTTCGCTTTATTTCCTTTTATCGTCGCAGTGCTAGTAATCGGCATCACCTTATTGACCATCTCATTTAGCGGCTCTGGCGATCTCACCACTTCCCGCTTGCTTCGCGCAGGTGGCGCTTTGCTAGGCTGCTTCCTCGTCTTGAGATTCCGCAGCTTTCCTCGAAGCTTCGAAGATCTCACCTATCTTTTCTCCCTTGTTGGCTGCGGCTTATTAGTGGGCCTCGGATATCTAGCTTTCTCCGGAATTCTCTACGCGGTCTTAATCGCGATGTTCATCATTTTCCGATTAGTTGGATTCCCGCAGATCTCTGCCCGTCGCTTGAATCTCAAAATCACCATTCCCGAAGATCTCAATTATGAAGGCGTCTTTGAAGAGACGATGAAAAAATACACTGTTCACTACGATTTAACGAAGATTAAATCAAGCGATATGGGAACTCTGTTTATTCTCAATTACGAAGTAACCCTCGCGAAGAATGCCTCCTTAAAAGATTTCATTGATGAGATCCGACAAAAAAACAGCAACCTTGACATTGCTGTCAGCAAGAAGAAATTTATCAGCGAAGAATAGCCCCTACTTTTTGGGATTATTTAAGATGTATTCCCGCGTATCTCTTTTGGTGCCCATGCGAGTGGTAAAGACATGAGCATAAGCATAGGTAAAGCCGCTTTTCTCAATCACTCGCTTAGAGCGAATATTATCGATGAAGTGTCCGACCGTCAGGTGGGACATTTTTAATGTATTGAAGCAATAGTCAATCACCGCTTTGACCGCTTCGCTCATCAAGCCTTGACCCCAGTAGTCTTTCGATAGGACGTAGCCGATATCGCGGACAGTCTCTCCTGGATAGTAGGTGCGAGGGAAATGGGATTTTTCAAGCCCGAGAGAGCCGATGACCTTATTGTTCGCTTTATAGACGATAGAAAAGGTCTTCTTGGTCTGAATGAAGCTCTCGAGGATTTTGTGAGAGACGTTTTTGTCGGAGTGATGAACCCAGCCCGCCATCTCGCCGACACCATCGACAGAAGCGTATTCAAAGAAATCATCGAGATCCTCGTAGCGGAAGGCACGGAGTATCAATCTCGGTGTTTCGAGAACCACATGCGTGAGGTTAATCGGTCGGTTAATCATCGGTGTTTAATCCTTTAATGTTATAAGCATTTTAGCACATCCCATCGAATTTCTTGGCAAAAATTGTGCGATTGAAATTGTTTGACAGGTTATATAAGCTTGCGATAGAGTAATAGCCAAAGACAGTGCGAAAGAGAAAGATATCACGAATCTGATAGAGAGTTTGCGGTTGGTGGAAGCAAATAGAGAACGATATGCAATATACACTTTCAAGTCGAATCGCTGAACTGACAGTAGGCGACTCCGGAAATCCTCCGTGACAGGGATAAGAGTTATATGACTCGATGAGTGATGGCAAACGCCATAAGATGGGTGGTACCGCGGAAATCATACGATCTTCGTCCCATAACTAGGGGGAGAAGATCGCTTTTTATTTTCTCGCTCCTGAGAAAGGAACATATTTTATGTCTCACATCGCCCGCTTCAAAGCTGAGCCTTTCCCATTAGAGATGCACAAGGCTCGCATCGTCCAGAAAATCACTCTGTTACCAATCAAAGAAAGATTAAAAGCCATCCAAGGGGCGGGAAACAACACCTTCTTATTAAGAAATCGCGACGTCTTCCTCGATATGCTGACCGACAGCGGCACGAATGCGATGAGCAATGAGCAGATCGCTGCGATGAATATCGCTGATGACGCTTATGCGGGAAGCGAGACCTTCTATCGCTTAGAGAAAGCCGTCAATCGCTTTTTCGGCACGAAGTACTTCTTGCCTGCCCATCAAGGCCGAGCTTGCGAGCACATCTTGGCCAAGCAATATGTCAAGCCCGGGGATGTCGTCCCGATGAACTATCACTTCACCACCACAAAGGCTCATATCATGGAATGCGGTGGCACGGTCGAAGAATGCTTCATCGATGAGGCAGTAAAAACCACTAGCAATTGCCCATTCAAGGGTGATATGGACATGGATAAATTAAGAGCCATCGTCAATAAAGTCGGGAGCAACCATGTTCCCTTTATCAGAATCGAGCTAGGCACCAACCTCATCGGTGGTCAGCCCATCTCTTTAAGAAGCATTAAAGAAGTCAGCAGCTTTGCTCGCAAAGAAGGGATCATGATGGTCATCGACGCGAGCTTATTAGCGGATAATCTCTACTTCATCAAGCAGAGAGAAACAGCCTATAAAAATGCTGATACTCAAACCATCGTTCACGAGATCGCCAAATGCGCGGATATCATCTATTTCTCCGCTCGCAAGTTGGCCTGTGCGAGAGGCGGTGGATTAGCGATGCTCAGCCAGAAATACTTCGATGATATGAAATCTCTGGTACCACTATATGAAGGGTTCCTCACCTATGGTGGTATGTCCGTCCGAGAGATGGAAGCCATGGCAGTAGGCTTAGAAGAGACCCTCGACATGGATATGATCTCTCAGGGTCCTGAATTCATCAGTGAGTTCGCCTCACAACTGCAAAAAGAAGGTATCCCCATTGTCACCCCCGCGGGAGGATTGGGACTACATATTAACGCGAGAGAATTCTTGCCTCATATCCGCGGCGAGCAATATCCCGCGGGAGTGCTGGCCACCGCCATCTACCTCATCACTGGATCAAGAGGCATGGAAAGGGGCACCATTTCTGAAGCGCGCAACCCCGATGGTAGCGAGCACATCGCTTCTGTGGAACTCGTCAGATTAGCGATGCCAAGAAGAGTATTCACTCTATCTCATATCACCTTTATGGTTGATCGTTTAGCGTGGCTATATAAAAATCGCGACCTAATCGGTGGCTTAAAGTTCATCGAAGAGCCACAAGTGCTCCGCTTCTTTATCGGACGCCTAGGAGAGATCGGCGATTGGCAGGAACGATTAGTAGATAAATTCATCGAAGACTTTGGCAAAGACGCCTTATAGACACTCGCAGAATAAATCAACGAATCATTAAAAATACCCAGCATTATTGTCATTGGGTATTTTCTTTTGATTTGATTTTTTTATTTTTTTGATCGAGGGATAAGCAGTTTTTTGCGATTAAAACATTCTTTTAAAATGCGGATATCTATTTGATGCGATTGGTCATTTTAATCAAAACAATTGCACCCACGATGGAGAGAAGCAAACTGGCCCCGACGACGATGAAGAATCCAGCGGGAGAATCCCCGAGGGGAATGTTCTTAAAATTCATTCCATAGAACGAAGCCACTAAGGTTGGGATGGAGAGAACGATGGTTATCACCGCTAAAACCTTCATCACGATATTGAGGTTATTAGAGATGATCGACGCGAAGGCATCCATGGTGCCAGCGAGAATGTCGCGGTAAACCGAGCACATGTCCACGGCCTGATTGAATTCGATCTCGGTATCTTCAAGCAAATCCAAGTCGCTCTCAAATTGGTTAAATTCAGGGCTGCGGGTCAGCTTATGGACAACTACTTTATTTGAATTTAGGGAGTTGGAGAAGTAAACAAGCGATTTATTTAATTCCATCAGATCAAATAGCTCCTTGTTTCGCAGAGAAGTATGCAGCTCTTTTTCCACCTCTTTTGACTGCGCATCAATTCGCTTCAGGAAAGTGATGTAAGACACGGCGAGGCGATAGAGGAATAGCAAGGTCAAACGAATGGTTTTGTGCGGTTCGATTTTTTTGTTTTTTGCGATTAGATCTTTTACAAGATAGGTCTCTTGAGCGCTGATGGTAATCAGATGGTTATCGCAAAGAATAAGGGCGAACGGAATCGTTGTGTAAGCATATTTATTGTTTTTGCTCGTATCGAAGATCGGCAAATCTAAAATAATCAATTTGGCATTGTCATCGGTATCGATGTGAGAGCTTTCTTCTTCGTCGGTGGCGCTTTTTAAGAATTCAGGGGGGACATTAAACGTGATGCGCAACCATTCAATTTCTTGAGCGGTTGGGGCGATGACGTCGAGCCATGAATTGGCGATAATCTCGACATTTTCGGTGATTATCACCTCTGATTTTTCTAGTTTGCTGTTTTTTTCAAAGTATTGGTTAATCATGAGACACCTCCGCTTCTAGTGTGAGCACTTCGCACATTTTGTTCATCTTTTCTTTCATAATACATGTCCTTGTCAATAAAAGGCTTGCCAAGGTGATTAAAGCTTATCAAACACGGTATTTGCTTTAGCAACACCAAGCTTTGCTCAATAGCCACATCGCCTTCGCACACCATTGATTTTGACAGTTTAGTCCCCTTTCTAAGGGAATTATAACCCAATCAAGCAGCAAACCGAAACAGCAAAAAGCAAGACCGTAACAATTCGGACAATTTCGTCTCAAGTCTCAAGAAGAGACTATCACCACTTCTCGCGGTGAATTTTGTTTTCTTCTAGCTCTGGTTTATTCTCTTTGATTTTAAAGAAATTTGTCTCGTCTAGAGGATAGCCAAAAGAGATGATGGAATGCGGCATGATATGGCTTGGCATGCCGAATAATTCTTTTTGAGCATTCATTCTATCTTCGTTAGGGAAAGTTCCAATCCAAACAGAACCGATACCTAGCTCATGAGCGGCGAGAATCATGTTCTGCGAAGCAATCGCGCAGTCGACTTGCCAGTAATTTCCGGAAGATAAAGTGGTATCGCCTAGGACGATGATCGCCATCTTAGCTCCCAATAAAGGAGTGGAGACATCGAGTCCCGCTTTCTCCGCCATCTTCTTTAAGGTGACGCGATTCTTAATCACTAGGAAATGCCAGTCTCTTCTATTTCTAGCAGATGGACCAGCTTGGCCAGCTTTTAAGATGGTTTGAAGCGCTTCTTCACTGATATCTTTCTCGCTATATTTTCTGACGCTTTTGCGGCTCAAAATGGCATCGATGGTTTTCATAATGCATACCTCTATTTTTATTATATATCACTAAGCGAGAGCAAAATCATCCGGTTAGAGATTTTGTTTTTCTTGAAATAAATATTTCCTTTTTCTATTCCTTATAATATTGTGTTTTAGTGAGAAGGAAGCATTATGAATATCAAAGAAGTTAAGAATCAATCGATAGTATTTTGGGATGAGTACTTTAAAAATTACCCATCATTCAAGATTCAAAAAAGCGATGTCACCATCGACACAAGTCTCGATGAATGCTTGAAGTTTTTAGGCGACAACTGCCAGGAAGTCCTCGACGTCGGATGCGGCGATGGGGTGTGCTTGATGGAAATCGCGTTAATCGGCGAGAAGATCAAATCTTGCTTAGGAGTAGACTCCTCTCTTAATGCCGTTAATAAAGCGACAGAAATCGTCAATCTATCTAATATTGAAAAAATCAAATTTGTGCAGGGAGATGAGAACTATCTAAAGACTATTCCTTCTCAAAGCTACGAAGGCATCTACTGCTCAAACTTCCTCGATGTCATCCCCGTAGAAATCAGCGATGTAGTCATCCAAGAGATGATAAGAATCATCAAGCCTAAAGGTTACCTTCTACTTAAGTTCAATTTCGTGCTAACCAATGATTTGATAGAAAAATTAAAGATGGTCGAGATCGCAAAAAATACCTACGCGATGAATCGCTCCACGGAAGGTTGGATTAGATTATTCCCGGATTTCAAAGTTCTCCGAATTGATGAATTCGAAAGAGCGCCTGGATTACCAAAAGATCGCATTATCCTCCTGCAAAAGGATTAATTGTTAATTCTTAGCGACCGCGACTTCCGTCTTTTTGACTTTGGCTCGGTCTCTGATCAAGACGATAGCAATGAACGCTGCTAGTAAAACTAGCGCGGTCACACCGACAATTAAGAAACAAGTGCCATTAGATAATTTATTGCCGAAGAATTCAATCTCGGTATCAAAGTTTACGCGAATGCTGTCAATGGCCTCCGCTGGCAAGTCTTTTCCTAATGCTTCTGTCGCTCCTCTTACGAAGTAATAGCGGAACAAAATGGTCCCATAAGTGCCAGGAAGGAATTTAATAAAGTTTTGAATGCTATCCGAGAATTGCGAGATGGGCATATAAGCTCCGCATAGGAATCCATACATGGATGACACTAATGTCGATAAAGCGGTTCCCACTCCCATCGATTTGATGAATGATTCAATAATCGTTGCGAGTAATGAACCGAATAAAGTCAATAATAGAGTATTTAAAATAATCATGATCACATCATTGAAAGACAGATACCATCCGACGATGGCCATGTAGCCAAAGCCGAGTCCTAGACAGGCCAGACACACAATAGTTGTAGTTATGTAGTTAGATATCAGATAGCTGAGTGAGAGAACAGTCTTTTTAACTGGCGTGACTAAGATGTCATCGACGATACCATTGGCTCGATCAGCGATGATGATAGTATTGCTGCAGAACGCGATGGTAATGCAGGATGAGGCGAGAATCGATGAGACCAGCCATCCAGCGGTGAAGCCGTTGAGGACGCGAGAAGAGATGATTACTCCCTCAGGGATGTAATGTTCCAAAGAGCTAGTGTACAAGCTTCTTAAGAAGGTAATGAATAAAATCAACAAGATGGCAGGAGTGATTAAAGAGATTAAAAAGGTCCCTTTATCCTTGAAGTACATCTTGATATTGCGCTTGATGAGATAGAGCAAATCGTATAGGTTCTTATTCATTGGCGGATCCTCCAGTGAGCACTTTCCCAGTGACATTAAGGAAGACTTCGTCCATCGTCCCTTTTAGCAGCTCGACATCTTTAAATAAGTCGGCGTGAGCAATGATGAATTCTTTGCCCTGTTCGACATTTTTGACTTCGATGCGGATGAAGTCATCTTTTTCTTCGAATTTCATCTTTTCTTCTTTTAAGACGCGGATGAGCTCATCGCTCTTGTCGTAGATTTTGATGAAGTCATGGGCGTATTTATTCTTTAAGTGATTAGGCAGATCATCAGCGACGATATGACCGGAGTCCAAGATGACCACGAAATCCGCGTTCGCCGCTTCTTCCATATAATGGGTGGTCAAGAAAATCGTCACTTCCTTGTGATCTTTTAAGGTGTTCAAACACGACCAAACCATGATTCTCGTCTGAGGATCTAAGCCAGTGGTCGGCTCATCTAATATTAATATCTTAGGCTTATGAATTAAGGCTCTGGCGATATCGATTCTTCGCCTCTGCCCACCGGACATCTTTTCCAAGCTCTTTTTGAGGAGCGGCTTTAATTCTAGCAAGTCGGCTAACTCCTCGAGTCTATCCTCAAAGGCTTTGCCTTTAATCCCGTATAGAGCGGCTTTTAAGCGCAAATTATCGTAAGCGGTTAGTTTCTTATCGAGGCAGGAGTTCTGAAAGACAATGCCTACCTTAGTTTTTGTCTCATCGGTGTGGTTGTCGATGTCGATGCCATCGATGGAGATGGTTCCACTATCTTTGGTGGAGATGCCAGCTATCACATTGATGGTTGTCGACTTTCCCGCTCCATTGAGACCTAAAAAAGCGAACAGTTCGCCTTCTTTAACGCAAAAGGAAATATCATCGACAGCTTTGACCTGCCCAAAATACTTCTTTAGATGTTTGACTTCGATAATATTTCTTTCGATTTTATCCATGGCATTTACCCCTCATCAATACCTAGATATTGATAACGTGGGTATTCTAAAAGAATAGGCTGAATGATTCAACCTTTATTTAGTTACGTGAAGGTGGTTGTGTAACAAAGGGAAAGAAATTAACTTAAGACTTTGGCTATCTGCCCAATATCCTAGATGGCAAAAAACAGTATTATTTTAATGGCTGAAACAAGGAAGCAAATCGCAAAGGTGCCCGTCATAACATAATTAGTGACTTTTATTTTCTTAGTGCTAGATTTCGCAAATTTAAAAGTGAAAAGAAACCCGATAATCGAAACATGCAACGAAATGCCTATTGCACACAGCAATGAAATACGAAGAAAAGCATCTCCGAAAACATCACCAATATTATTATCTGGAGTGTTGTTTTTGAGGTCAATAACGCTGATGGATAATAGAAAGATTGCAAAAGCAAAGGTAA
>Ga0209098_1001798_pt1 | contig 19838 bp, 16 predicted proteins | sample AD_JPNHW1_MetaG_FD_184429 | JGI IMG/M metagenome (GOLD analysis project Ga0209098, IMG submission 184429) | Active sludge microbial communities of municipal wastewater-treating anaerobic digesters from Japan - AD_JPNHW1_MetaG (SPAdes) (version 2) | ecosystem: Engineered > Bioreactor > Anaerobic... | reverse complement strand
GCGAGAAGGGCGCTTCGCGCGTCAGTTCCGTGCGTGTAGTCGCGGGCGAGACCGCGGCCTACATGGAGGAGTCCCTTGCCTTCTACCTCGGCTTCTTCGCGAAGGGCGGCCCGGTGGAAGGCGCGAGGCTCGAGCTCGAGGTCATAAAGCCCAGGATGAGGTGCAAGGCCTGCGGACTCGAGTTCGAACGGCAGCGCTTCTCCTTCTCCTGTCCCTCCTGCGGCGGCGACGCCGTCGCCACTGACCTCGGGACAGAGTTCTACATCGACTCGGCCGAGTTCGAGTTCGGGGCTGAAGGGGCCGCGGCCTCCCCGGTGCCGGACTCCGCCTCCGCCGCGACGGCGGCTACGGGGCCGGCGGCGGCACTGGCGCAAGGCGCAAGCCCTGCCCCGCCATCCCGGGACTGACGGACACGATATGCGCATCGAGATAAAGCGGGCCATCTACGAAAAGAACGACCAGCTCGCGGCCGCGATCAACGCGGGGCTCAGGGCGAGGGGCGTGTTCACCGTCAACATCCTCGGCAGCCCCGGAGCCGGCAAGACGAGTCTCGTACGACAGGTGGCCGAAAGGCTACAGGGACCCCTCGCCGTCATCGAGGGCGATGTCGCGAGCGACATCGACACCCAGGCCCTCCGCGCCCTCGGCGTTGACGCCTGGCAGATCGAGACCGGTGGCGACTGCCACCTCAACGCCCCGATGATCGAGGCCATCCTCGGCAAGATGCAGGTCAGGGACGGCTCCTGGCTCCTCATAGAGAACATCGGGAACCTGATCTGCCCCGCGGAGTTCGTCGTGGGCGAGGACCTCAAGCTCGTGGTTTCGAGCGCTGCCGAAGGCCACGACAAGCCCCTCAAGTATCCGGCCATCTTCGGCCGCTCGGCCGCCTGCGTGCTCACCAAGCTCGACATCGCCGAGGCCATCGGCTTCGACGAGGGGGCCTTCAGGAAGGGCATCGAAACCGTCGCGCCCGGCCTCCCCGTCTTCCCCCTCAACGGGCGCAGCGGAGCCGGGGCCGACGAGATAGCCGCCTGGCTTGAGTCAGCGCGTTCCGCAGCAAGAAAATAGCTCTCCCCACACCCAAGATTCGAACCCTGGACCTCGCCGCTTAAGGCAGGCCAGGCCGGCAGGAAGACTGGTTTCCTGCCGGGGCGGCGGGGTCTGTCCTCCGGGCGGCCTCCCCCTTGCAGGGTCTGTCCCCCGGGCGAGATCCGCACCGCGGCAAAGGCAACATGACACGTTCGCCGAATGTCGTCATATTGACATTATCCTTCAATAGTGTAATCCTTCGCCATTGACATTTGGTTCGTATTTGTCAATGCGGAGGTTACATGGCTGTCATTATCCGATCGACAGGGACGCATATCCCGGAACGGCGCATGCCGAATTCGGAACTCGCGACCCTCGTGGATACCACCGAGGAGTGGATAGATTCCCATACGGGCATCGGCGCGAGGCACCTGGCGGCAGACGGCGTCCTCACGAGCGACATGGCCGTCGACGCCGCGAAAAAGGCCCTGGCCAAGGCAGGCGTCGAGCCGAGGGAGCTCGACCTTATCGTGGTGGCTACCGCCACGCCCGACTACTTCGGGTTTCCGGCCACCGCCTGCATCGTCCAGGACAAGCTTGGCGCCTATGGTTCGGCGGCCTTCGACCTCGGCGCGGGCTGCACCGGCTTCATCTACGCCCTCGACGTCGCCTCGAGCATGCTGGAGGCGAGGAAGGCGCGGCACGCCCTCGTCATCGGGGCCGAAGCCCTGTCCCGGATCGTCGATTGGCAGGATCGCTCAACCTGCGTCCTCTTCGGCGACGGCGCCGGGGCCGCGGTCATCTCGCGGATCGAGGAAGCGGGCAGGGGCCTCATCGCGAGCGTCCTCGGCGCGGAGGGAAGCGGCGCAATGGACCTCTTCCTCATCCAGGAGGAACGGAATGCGACCTTCGAACGCTCTGTCCCCCTCGTCCCGAAGATCTCCATGAACGGGAAGAAGGTCTACGACTTCGCGGTCAAGACCATCACCGTCCTCGTGAAGAGGCTCCTCCACGCCTCGGCCTACCGGATCGAGGACTTCAAGTGGATCGTTCCCCACCAGGCGAACGCGCGGATCGTCCAGGCCGCGGCGAAGCGGCTCGGCGTCGACGAATCCAGGTTCTACCTCAACATGATGGAGTACGCGAACACCTCAGCGGCGAGCATTCCCATCGCCCTGGACGAGATGGACGCCAAGGGAATGCTCCAGAAGGGCGATCTCATCATGCTCGTCGGCTTCGGCGCGGGACTGACCTACGGCGCCCAGGCAATACGCTGGTAAAGCGGCAGGAGGGAACATGGATTCAGGAAAGCGCAGGCGGGTGGCTGTCACCGGCCTTGGCATAATCAGCCCGATCGGAAACGACGTCGCGACCTTCTGGTCGAACATCAAGGCCGGCGTCTCAGGCGCGGGTCCGGTAACCCACTTCGACGCCTCGCGCCTCGAGTCGCGCATAGCCTGCGAAGTCAAGGGCTTCGAGCCCGGGCTGTACATGGAATCCAAGGAAGCGAGGAAGATGGCCCTCTTCAGCCAGTACGCCGTGGCGGCCGCCGTTCAGGCCTGGCGGGACGCAGGCATGGAGGGAGACGCGGCGGCCGAAAGCGACCCTGCCGCCGGGGCTGGGGCTGGGGGCGGGGACAGTCCCCGATGGAAGGCCCCCTACCCCGCCGGAAAGATCGGCATCGTCCTGGGGAATGGCATCGGAGGCCTCGAGATCTGCACGGAATCCCACAGGAAACTCTTCGAATCGGGCCCGGGACGGATGCTCCCGATGACCGTCCCCCTCATGATAGCCAATGAAGCGGCAGGCAATGTGGCCATCAGGCTTGGCATCAAGGGCCCTGCCTTGACGGCAGTAACCGCCTGCGCGTCGGGAACCGACGCCCTGGGCCAGGCCCTCGACCTGATCCGCGCCGGCCGTTGCGAGGCTGTCCTTGCCGGAGGAACGGAAGCGGCGATTGCCGAGTTCGCGATGGGCGGCTTTTGCCGCCTGAAGGCGCTTTCGACCGCCTTCAACGACAGGCCCAAGGAAGCGTCGCGCCCCTTCGATGTCGACAGGGACGGATTCGTGATCGGGGAAGGCGCCGCAGTACTGATGCTCGAGGACTGGGACAGGGCGAAGGAACGTGGCGCGACCATATATGCCGAATTTGCCGGGTATGGAGCCAGCTGCGATGCGTACCACTTGACCGCGCCGGACCCGACAGGCCAGGGAGGCGCGGCTGCCATGGTATCGGCCCTGGAAGACGCCGAGCTTGAGGCCAAGGACATCGATTACTACAACGCGCATGGGACCTCGACGAGGATAAACGATCCCGTGGAGACCCAGATGCTGAAACTTGCCTTCGGGGAGTACGCCAGGAAGCTGAAGATCTCCTCGACCAAGAGCATGACCGGACACTGCATCGCCGCGGCGGGCGCCATCGAGGCCCTTGTCTGCGTGAAGTCGGTCCAGGAAGGATTCGTCCCGCCCACCATCAACCTGCAAAAGCCGGATTTAGCGGAGGGATGCGACCTGGATTATACTCCTAACCAGGGACTGTCCCTGCCGGTCAGGGCGGCAGCCTCCGGTTCCCTTGGCTTCGGAGGCCACAACTCCGTGATAATCATGCGAAAGGTCGGAGAACAATGAAGCAGATCGCGGACCTTGATGAAATCAAGCGGCTGATCCCGCACCGAGCCCCCTTCCTGTATGTCGATGAAGTCGATGTCTCCTCGGGGGCCATCAAGGGGAGGAAGAAATTCGAGGCTACCGAGTTCTTCTTCGAAGGCCACTTTCCGGGGATGCCGGTGGTTCCGGGTGTCATCCTGGTCGAAAGCATGGCGCAGTGCGGAGGCGTTGGAACAAGACTACTCGGCCTGGGTGGACCGGGGACCTACCTGTTCGCGAAACTCAAGGAAGCCCGATTCCGGAAGGCCGTACTCCCTGGCGATTGCCTCGAGATGGACGTCGAAATCATCAAGGCTTCACCGGCGATCGTCCACCAGAAAGGCAAGGGCTATGTCGACGGGGAGCTCGCCGTCGAAGCTGAATGGATCGCCATAGTAGGGCCGGAATCCGCAGGATAAAGGAGCAACCCGATGATCGTAAAACCGATGATCCGAAACAACATCTGCCTCTCCGCGCATCCGACCGGCTGCGCCGCTGAAACGCTCAGGCAGATCGAATATGTGAAGGCCCGCAAGACGAGGTACGAGGGGCTCGCCTTGCCCAAGGCAGTCCTCGTGATCGGCGCTTCGGGCGGCTATGGACTCGCATCCCGCATAGCCGCGGCTTTCGGCTGCGGAGCGGCGACGGTCGGAATGTCGCTCGAACGGGAACCCAGCGACAGCAAGACCGGGACGCCAGGCTGGTACAACAACAACGCATTCGACAAGGCCGCCGAAGAGGCCGGCCTTGCCCACAGGACCATGAACCTCGATGCGTTCTCGAAGGAAGCAAAAGCCGAAGCGATCAGGGCGGCCCGCGAGATGGGGATCAAGTACGATCTCGTCATCTATTCGCTCGCGTCGCCGGTGCGAACCGACCCGTCTACCGGCATCATGCATCGCTCGGTGATCAAGCCGATCGCGCAGGACTTCTCCGGAACGACAGTCGACGTATTCTCGGGCCGGCTTTCCGAGGCGACGGTCGGACCGGCCACCGAGGAAGAATGCAGGGAGACGGTCAAGGTGATGGGCGGCGAGGACTGGGAATCCTGGATCCAGGCGCTGAAGGAAGCCGGCGTCCTGGCCGACAGGTGCAGGACCGTCGCCTATTCCTATATCGGGCCCAAGCTCTCCTGGCCCATCTACCGTGACGGGACACTGGGCAGGGCCAAGGCCGACCTCGATGCCACGGCGAAGCGGATGACGGAACAGATGGGCCCGGGGACAGTCCCCCGGGTCGAGGCCTATGTATCGGTCAACAAGGCCGTGGTGACCCGCGCCAGCGCGGTGATCCCTGTCATCCCCCTCTATGTATCCGTCCTCTTCCGCGTGATGAAGGAAAGAAGGAACCATGAGGACTGCATAGCGCAGATGGACCGTCTGTTCAGGGAAAGGCTATGCCTCGTCGAAGGGCATCCCGGTCGCGCCGACCAGGGCGCCGCTCCAGGGACTGTCCCTCAGGCCTTGGTTTCTTCCGCGCCGCCGCCGACGGATGACGAAGGCCGCATCAGGATGGACGATCTCGAGATGTCCCCGGGGGTTCAGGCGGAGGTCGAGGCGGCGATGGCCCATATCACGCCCGAGACGCTTGACCGCCTCGCCGATCTGGAGGGATTCCGGAACGACTTCCTGTCGGCGCACGGCTTCGCGGTGCCGGGCGTGGATTACGACGCGGAAGTCGACCCCAGGGCCTAGGAAGGGATGATCGGCTTTACTAAAGGTACAAAGCCATATAGTCTCGAAACGTGAACCTTTTGATCCTGGAAGGCGGCGAGTCGGGAACGATCATCGACCGCAGCGATAGACGATATGAACACGTCAAGAAGGTCCTGAAGAAGCAGGCCGGCGACGAGGTCGAGGCGGGAATCGCGACTGATTCCCCCTTCGGCCCCGCGCCGGGAAGCATCGGGATAGCCCTTATCGACTCCCTCGACGAGAGAGGGATGAAGCTGACCTATCGGCCGGTCAGGGAAGCGGAGCCCCTGCCGCCCCTCAGGCTCATCCTTGGCTTTCCCCGGCCTATCCAGGCCAACCGCATCTTCAAGGACCTGACCAGTCTCGGCTTGGCCGAGCTGGTCCTGACGGGGACCGAGCTTGGAGAGAAGTCCTATCTCGAGAGTGATTTCTTTCGCGCCCGGGAGTACCGGCGTCCCCTGCTCGAAGGAGCGGAACAGGCGGCGAACCCGCGGCTCGCGCGCGTATCGCAGCATTGGTCCCTCAGGCAGTGCCTCGAGAGCCTCGATCATGCAGACGAAGGCTCCTTGGGTCCGTGCGAGCCTTCGTGGCCAGAGGGAAAATGCATTGCCCTCCATCCGGACGGCAAGGCGAGACCGCTCAGTGTCGCCTTGGCGAAGGAAGATTCATCGGCACGCCCGGCTACTACTCCTGTCACCATGGCGATCGGAAGCGAACGCGGCTGGACCGAACGTGAAATCAACATGCTTCGCGACCATGGTTTCGAGGTATGCTCACTTGGTTCGCGGATCCTGAAAACGGAAACGGCATGCGCCGCTGCCATTTCCCTCGCCCTGGCTTCCATGTCGTTGATCTAGTCCGAGCTTCGAAAAATCACGCATGGCAGACGAATCGCCATTGCCGGAATAGCGCATCGAGCCACGCGAGCGGCTCATTCAGGATGTCAAACCGCTTCTCCCCGTAATGGGCGATTCCGCCATATAGCCAATTGCCCGCGTCGCCGACAAGTCCTGCCTTGACGGGGTTCTGGGATACATAATCGAAGGTCCTGAGGAAATCGGCCCGACTCGCGATGATCCTGGAATGGAATCTGCCCTGCCAGACATGGCCGTCAAGACCGGTCTCCCGGTTGTATCGCATGGCAAACACCCCGAGAATCCATCGCATTATGTCGGACAGGCTTTCGTTCACTTCGGGCCTGATGATGAAGTGGAAATGAGTGCCCATGATACAGAAATTCTCGATGCTGAAGCGGTACTTGCGCTTCGCCTGCCTGATCACCTGAAGGAAAATCTCCTTCATCGCGATAGACTCGAAAATCCCGTCCTTGCGATTCGCGCGGGAGAATACGTGGTATCGAGCGCCTGTCTGGATAATCCGTCTATGTCTCATGCGAAGCAAACGTCCGGATTCGCCCATCTTGATTGAGGCCCCAGGGAGCAGATTGCGAGGAAAAGATAATCTTGATACGCAATACAAGGATCGGGGACTGTCCCCGTCTCCGCCGTCTCCGCCGTCCCCGCCGTCCCCGCCGTCCCCGCCGTCCCCGCCGTCCCCGCGAATCCCGAGAACCTGTCCCCGGGAATCCCCGGTAAGCCGCAAAGCCCCGAAGGCGCATATCGCCCATGAGGCCTCGGGCATAATTCCCATGGCGGGCGGAGCTATTTATGCGCTCGTTCTTCCGCTGATCCACTCAATAGAATGCAAAGTTCGCCAAGGAACCGTGCGAAGAGCAGTCCTTGGGCATCCACGAGGCTCTCGAAGGACCTGGCCGCTTCCTGGTCGGCCTTGTCGCTCACTGCCCTGAAGGCAAGGAACTCAAGCGGAGCGCCATCGTCGTTACGGGCTTTCAGCATACAGAGCTTGGCCAGTGCCGCGCTCTCCATGTCGACGATTTCCGCCCCGGTTTCCTGGTTCAGGCGGGAAGCCGCGAGGGGATCGCTCAGGAAGCGGTCTCCTGAAGCGGCACGGACAATCTTCGTCCCGGGAGCGACCGACAGGGCCGCCCTTCGGGCGACCCCGAAGGTTTCGGGCCCGATCGCCGAGATTATGGCTTGGGTCATCGCCGAATACGGGGTCTGTCCCCGGGGGAAGCCCAGTCCGGACGCATCCATGTCGTATTCCACGAAGTCCCGTACAAGGTAGGTTCCCCCGGCATCTACGGTCAGGCCTCCCGAGGTCCCGACGGAGACGACGAGATCGCTCGTGGCCGCGAGCCTGGCAAGCGCCCAGGAGGCGAAGACTTTCCCAATGCCCGAAAGCACAAGACGAGCAGGAAAACGGGAGGACTCCCAGAGATCGGTGCCGCAATCGCGCCACCCGAAAAGCGGATCGGAGAGGGTGGCTTTCGCCTCCCTCTCCATCGCAAAGACGACACCGATCCTTTTCATGGACCTTCCTAGACCTTGAGGAGCTTCCTCAAGTCGCTCACGTTCGTCGCGATCTCCTGGCAAGCCGCCTCGACAGGCGCTGGCGTGGACATGTCGACGCCAGCGACCTTGAGGGCCTCGATCGGGAAACGCGAGCCGCCCGAGCGAAGGAAGCTGAAGTAGTCGTCGCGCTCCTTGGCGCCGCCGCCAAGGACACGCTTGGCAAGGGCGATGCTGGCGGAGATGCCGGTCGAGTACTTGTAGACGTAGAATGCGTCATAGAAGTGCGGGATACGGAGGCCTTCAAGGTCGCTCGTCTCCTCGAACCGCATCTCCGGCCCGAAGTACTTCACGAGGAGCTTGCGGTACTCGCCCCTGAGGCTGTCCACGGTCAGGGGCTCTCCGGCCTCGAGCATCTCGTGGCTGCGCATCTCGAACTCGGCGAACATCGTCTGGCGGAAGAGGGTCGCGAGGGTTTCGTCCACCTTGTTGGCGAGGAGGCTGGCGCGGACCGTATCGTTCTCCGCCCGGTCATACAGGTAGCGGAAGAGGAGTTGTTCGTTGAAGGTCGAGGCGACTTCGGCCTCGAAGATCGTGTAGCCGTAGCTCATGAAGGGGTTGTTGCGCGAAGAGTACCAGGAGTGCATCGAGTGGCCGCCCTCGTGGGCCATCGTGAAGATGCTCCTCGAGGTGTCCTCCTTGTAGTTGAGGAGGATGTAGGGATCGCTCGCGAAGGAGCCGGAAGAGAAGGCCCCCGAGCGCTTGCCCTTGTTCTCGTAGCGGTCCACCCATCCATTGAGGAGGCCGTTCCGGAGCGTCGAGACGTATTCCTCGCCGAGGGGCGCAAGGGCCGAGCTCACGAGTTCGACGGCTTCGTCGTAGCTGTGCTCGCTCTTGGCTTCCTTCACGAGGGGAAGGTAGACGTCGTAGTGGCGGAGCTCGTCGAGCTTGAGGACCTTCTTCCTGAGGGAATAGTACTCATGGAGGACGCCGAGGTTGGCGTTGATGGTCCCCACGAGGTTGTCGTAGACGGCCTCGGGGACGTTGTCCGGGAAGAGGGCCTGGGCGCGGGCGCTCCGGTGGTTGCGCACCGTGGCCTGGTACTTGTCGAGCTTGCAGGAGCCCGCGTAGAGGTTCGCGATGGTGTTCTTGTGTTTGTCGTAGGTCGAGTAGAACTGGAGGTAAGCCCTGCGCCGCACATCGCGGTCGGCGTGCTGCATGAGGGAGCTGAAGGTCGACTGCGAGAGGGGGCGGGGCCCTTCCGGGGTCTCCACGGTGCCGAAGTCGAGATCCACGTTGGTGAGCGTGTAGAAGGTGTCCTTGGCCGTCTGGTTCGCCTCGATCTGGAGGGCGAGGAGGCGCTCCTCGCCGGCGCTGAGGATGTGGGGCTTGAAGCGGAGGAGTTTCCGCACATAGATGGCGTAGTCGGCGAAACGCGGGTCCGCGAGGCAAGCGTCAACGAAAGCGGAGGGCAGGGCCTGGATCTCGGGCACCCACCAGGCCCAGGCGCCCTGGGCCGCGGTGGCGGCCATCACGAAGCGGTCGTTGCGCCCGTTAGCTTCGGTGCTGCCCATGTCCTCGGTACGCCGGAGGAAGGCGTAATTGCCGAGGCTCTCCTCGAGAAGGGAGAAGTCGCTGAAGAACGAGAGGGCTGCGAGGAAATTCCCGGGGCTCTTGCCGAGGCTGCCCTTGTAGCCCGCGACCAGGGCTGTATCCTTCTCGTATTTCCCGAGGCCCTTTTCCCATTCCGCATCGGAAGCGAACAGGCGCGAAAGGTTCCACTTGTCCTTTTCCGCCACTTCGGAACGCTGCGGTATGTCGTGATTGCCGGACATGAATTCCTCCTCGAATCGAACTGCTCATAGATACATTGACGGGATGTCGGTCAGTCCGTGTTCCGGACCCGGGAGGCGATTATAGCAGATATTTCAGGCAGCCGCGAGGGATGGAACGTTCAAGGCCGCAGCAGGAGGGCCATTTTGTCCAGGAAGGCCGCCATCAGGCCGAGGGCGGAGGACTCGACCATGTCGATCCTGTCTTCGGGGCTATGGAGGAAGGTCCAGGTCCGGGGGACTGTCCCCGGGGCAGCCGCGAGCGAGAGCGCTTCGTCCTCCGGAAGGAGGCTCATCGTGAGGGCTCCGAGGCCACCCAGGCTCAGGCCGAGGTCGTCCGACCAGGGAAGGGGCAGCGACAGGGGCTCGGCGAGCCCAGCCTGCCGGGCCGCCTCGCGGCAAAGCGACGCTATCGACTGCTGGGCGCGGGCGGCGCGCGACGCGCCGCGTCCCGCCCTCTCGAGGAGATCGGTCGCGGCCTTCGACAGGAGGAGGCGGTCTCCCCGCCCCGTGACGTCGAGCACGAGGACGGGCGGAGGCGAATCGGACGCCGCCTGGCTCCCGAGTATGGCGCGGGCAAGGGCGAGCGCGCCCTGGTCGGCGGCCCTGCCCGCTCCAGGGGCCTCCTCGAGGTCGCTGAAGACGACGAGGATGGATGGCACCGGCGGGGGCATCCTGCTGACGCGTTGTGCGAAATCAGCAAGCTCGAGGCAGGCGCAGGAATTGTCGAGCACGCCCAGGCTCCCGTCCGCCCGGTCGTAGTGGGCCATCATGATGAGCCGGGGGGCGCCGGTGCCGAGGCGGACGGCGACATGGCGCGCGGCGCCGGTCCGCAAGACCGAATACGGGAGGTCGCGCGCTGCAAGGAGGCCCGCTAGGGCGACAAGCCGCTCGGCCCTTGGGGCTATGAAGCGGGCGAAGTCCTCTCCGAGATCCATCGCTGCGGTCTTCGGGCGCGCGGCCGCTAGCCCCGGGGCACGGCCATGGAGCCGCGCATGACAAGCTCGGTGCCGAGGACGGAGTGCGATGCCGGCTCCCCCGCGAGGAGGCGGACGACGAGGTCGGCCGCGGCCGCGCCCTTCTCCTCCCCGGGCTGGCGGACGGTCGTGAGCCCCGGCTCCGCGAGCGCCGCGTCGGGGATGTCGTCGAAGCCCGCGACCGAAAGGTCCCCGGGAATGCGGATGCCCAGCTTCCGGCATGCGCCATAGACGCCGAGGGCCACCACATCCGCCATGGCCAGGATGGCCGTAGGCGGGGGCTCGCGGCGGGACAGGAGGCCGAGGGCGGCTTCGTAGCCGCCTTCCATGGAACATTCGACGGGGATGATCTCGATTCCCGGGGAATCGAGGGAAAGGCCGACGGAGCCGAGGGCGCGGGCGAAGCCCGCGAGACGGCGGTCGCTGACGAGCGAATAACGCTTCTCGGGCAGGTTGAGCGTCTCGGGGCGGAGCGCGAGCATGGCGACGCGGCGATGGCCCAGGGCCAGGGCCTCGCCCATGAGCGCTGCCGCGGCGCCGGAATCGTCGATGCCGATGTTCACCATCGGCTCCACCGCCTCGCCGTCGATGGTGACGAAGGGGATGTGGCGCCTCTCTATGAGGTCGACCACCTCATGGTCAGGTCCTACGCCGATGGTCAGGAGGCCGTCGACGAAGGCGCGCTTCGCGGCCTCGATGACCTTGCCCCGCACCGGCGGAAGCATTGCGAGGGAGAGCTCGTGCTCCTCGCAGACCCGCCCTATGCCCCGGATGACCTGCCAGAGGTAGGGATTGCGGAGAGCCTCCGTCATGGGCTGGGGCAGGAGGAGGCCGAGGGCTCCGAGGCGCTTGGTCGTGAGGGTCCTGGCCACCGGATCGGGCACGTAGCCGACCTCGTTGACGACGGCCAGTACCCTCCTGCAGGTCTCCTCGGAGATGCGCGATGGATCGTTGAGGGCGAAGGAGACCGTGGTCTTCGAGACTCCCGCCCTCGCCGCTATGTCCTTGATCGTCGGCCGCGGCGGCTTGTCCGGGCCGGTTTTCTGGCTCATTTTATGGACCCCGCGACCATGCCCTTGATGATGGATTTCTGGGCGATCAGGAAGAAGATGACGACGGGTATCATCGCCATGAGGATGGCGGTCAGGATGAGGTCCCATTGCTTGACGTAGGCGCCCGCGAAATTCGAGACCGCGAGGGGTATGGTCATGACCCTGTTGCCCTTGCCGAGGATGAGGAGGGGAAGGAGGTAGTCGTTCCAGATCCAGATGCCGTTGAGAACGAGGACAGTGGCCTGGATGGGCTTCAGTATCGGGAAGATGATCCTGTAGAAGATCCCGGGGCGGCTGCAGCCGTCGATGATCGCCGCTTCCTCGAGCTCGAGGGGTATGCTCTTGATGAAGCCGTGGAACATGAAGATCGACTGGGAAACGCCGAACCCTATGTAGGCGAGGATGATGCCGGAATACGAGCGCAGCAGCTTGATCCCCGTCATGTCGTAGATTTCCCGGAACCAGGTGAGGAGGGGGAACATCACGATCTGGAAGGGGATGACCATGGCGGCCACGAAGATGATGAAGATGGCGTTCGAGAGCCTCGTCTTGGTCCGCACGAGGACCCAGGCGGCCTGGGCCGAGAGGAAGTTGAGGAAGAGCAGGGAAAGGGTAGTTATGATGATCGAGCTCAGGAAGGAGGAGGAATAGCGCACATTGACGCTCGTCCATATCGATACGACGTTGCTGACGAGCTTCTTCCACTCCGCGGGCATCGAGAGGGGATTCTGCGTGATCTCGAAAGGCGCCTTGGCGGAGTTGATGAGGACGAGGAAGAAGGGGAAGAGGAACACGAGGAAGAGCGCGACCGCGAGCGCCTCGAGGAGGATGAGACCCGGCTTGCGATGTTTCATAGCTCGATCTCCCGCTTCTTGTTGATGCTGACCTGTATGACCGAGACGATGGCCAGCACGAGGAAGAACACGACCGCGCGGGCCTGCCCGCCCGCCATGTCGTTCGACTTGAAGCCCTGGTTGTAGATGTTCATGGCCAGGAGCTCCGTTCCGTAAAGCGGTTGCCCCGCGAACATGACCGAGGGTCCGCCCGATGTGAGCGAGACGTTGACGTCGAACTGCTTGAAGGAATTGACGAGGGTGAGGAAGAGGGTGATCGTGAAGGCCTGGCTCGTCATGGGGAGGATGATCGACGTCAGGCGCTTCCAGGGAGACGCCCCGTCGATCTGCGCCGCCTCGATGAGCTCCTGCGGCACGTTCTCGATCGCGGCCACGTAGATCATCATGACGTAGCCCGCGTACTGCCAGGCGCTGACGATGACGAGGGCAATGAGGGCCGTCGAACTCTTGGCGAGGAGGAGGTTCTCGGGCTGGGCCCAGGACGCGAGCCCCAGGGCCGTGCCGAGCGACGGCACCGCCGCGTTGAAGATGAACTGCCAGACATAGCCGAGGATGAGGCCGCCTATGAGGTTGGGGACGAAGAATCCCGCGCGGTAGACGTTCCTCCCCTTGAGGCTGCGCGTGACGAGCATGGCGAGGCCGAAGGAGATGACATTGATCGCCACCATGTTGAGGGCCGTGTAGACGACGGTCAGCATGAAGGAATAGAGGAAGCTCGGGTCCTGGAAGATCCGCGCGTAGTTGTCGAATCCGATGAAGCGGAGGGTGTCGCCGAGCCGGGCCGTCGCCGACCAGTTCGTGAAGGAGTACCACACTCCGAGGCAGAAGGGGATGATGATGACCAGCACGAAAGCGAGGAGTACAGGCGCCAGGAAAAGCCAGAAAACGGGCGGATGCTTGGCTTTGCGCATCGCGTAACGCTCCTTCATGGTTCGCGGGACGCCCGGGTTTGCTGCGGAGTGGCGGTCGCGGACCGGGTCCGGGCGGTAGCCTGGCCGCGGAAAAAGGCAGGATGCGGCGGACGCTCTGCGCATCCGCCGCATCCCGGGCGCCGGGGGCCGCGAGGCCCCGGTTCCGGCGTCCGGGAGGAAGCCTACTTCTTGAGTCCTTCGAAGGCCTTCGTGAGGTGATCGATGAACTGCGCCTTGTTGATGGCGCCGATCGCGAAGGAGTTGTAGATGGGGGCGAGGGTCTTGTCGCGGAAATCACCGGTGAAATAGTACTGGTTCCAGCTGTAGACCTTGCCGGCGGCGGCATAGGCCTGGACGGACTGGGAGAGCTGGCCGGTGGGCTTGAGCGTGACGTTCGAGAAGGCGGGGATCATGCCCGCGCCCTCGACCATGTACTTGTTGCCGGCCTCGGTGTAGACGAGGTCGGAGAGGAACTTCTTCGCGGCGGCGATGTTCTTGGAGTTCTTGTTGATCAGGTAGTACGAGGGCGGGGAGACGAAGATCCCGTCCGTGGTCGCGGCCATGGAGCCGTGGGGAGCGAAGGCCATCTTGAAGGTGACATTGGCCTGGGCGAGGTTGCCATCGACCCAGTTGCCCTGGTGGAGGAAGGCGGCCTTGCCGGCGGCGAAAGCGCCGACCTGCGAGTCGTAGTTGCCCGTGGTGAGGACCTTCTTGTCGGCGTACTTGAAGAGGAGCTCGACCCAGTCGGCGTACTCGGAGAGGCGCTGCTGGTCGACCTTGCCGGCGAGGAGGTCGTTGGTCACGGAGAGGTCGCCATAGGGAAGGCCGTTGGAGAGGAGGGAGTTGAAGTTGTGGTGGGCGACGACCCAGCCCATGTCGAGGGCCGCGGCCATGGACACGACGGAGTCGAGGCCGAGGGCCTTCTTCTGCGCGTCGATCTTCTCGAAGGCGGCCTTGTAGCCGGCGAAGTTGACGAGGGTGGCGGGATCGACGCCGGCCTTGGCGAGGATGTCGGCGTTGTACGCCATGCCCCAGCCTTCGACCGCGACGGGGAAGCCATAGACCTTGCCGTCGTACTTGAAGGCGACGGAAGTATCCTTCACCCAGGGCTCGTTGGAGAGGTCGAGAGCGAGGTCGGCCCACTCCTTGTAGTCCTCGAGGCCGTTGATGGCGAAGATGTCGGGCATGTCGCCGGCTGCGAGATCGGCCTTGAGCTGGGTGCCGAGATCGACGCCCGAGCTTCCGCCGACGGACTTGATGGTGACGGGGACCTTGTTGGCCTCGGACCAGGTGGCGGCATAGGCCTTGAGGGCAGCGTCGATCTCGGGCTTGCCCTGGGCGAGGGTGATGGGCTTGCTCGAGAGGCCGGCCTTCTGGCAGCCAGCAAAGACCATGGAAAAGGCCAGGACCACGACAGCAAGGGCTACGATCTTCGAAAGAGACTTTCTCATGAATCCTCCTTGGTCGTTTTCGGGGAAGATAGGGAGATAGAGAACTTCTCCGATGAAACGATACGTACAGCGGAAAGTATAAAACACGCTTCCGAATCGTGCAATAAAAAAAGTTTACCGGTTTAGTACATGTTTCCGGAGATAGGCTAAAGGCCAACCTGGCTACATGGCAAATATTTCCTTTACCGTTAAACTATTACATATGGAAGCCATGCCATCGGTCTTGCGCGGCACGTTGAACATGAATCTTGATAAAACGGCTGCAAGCTAGGTATGGTGACATATAAACCGATTAACCGGAGGGAAATGGATTGGATCCTGCCAGTGCCGCCAGGTCCGGGAATAGGGTCCTCGAGGCCCAGTCCACACGGGGACTCCTCCTCTCGACCGCATCCAGGCTCGCATCCTTCCCGGGAGGAGACGCCACGTTCTTCTCCCGCCTCGGGTTCAGGTATGGGACCATAGTCGAGACCTTCCGCAGGCTCTACGGGTCTGTCCCCGAGGTGGAGGGCTACCTCGAGCGCCTCGCCCTCATCCTCCTGGAATGCTACCGGGACCGTCCGGATCGCCTGAAGGATTCGGACTCGCGGAGGGAAAAGGCGCAGGCCCAGGGAAGGGCCTGGTTCCTGGAACCCGGCCTCACGGCCTACATGGCCTACGCCGACCGCTTCGCGGGCAACCTCGAAGGCTTCCGGCGGCGCCTTCCCTGGCTCAAGGAGCTCGGCATCGACATCGTCCACCTCATGCCCTTTTTCCGGAGCCACGAAGGCAACAACGATGGAGGCTACGCGGTCAGCGACTACCTTGGAATCGACCCGAGGTTCGGGGACAGGGACTCGCTCGTCGGCCTCGCCGACGAACTCCATGAAAAGGGCATGTTCCTGGCCGCCGACCTCGTCCTGAACCATTCCTCGGACGACCATGCCTGGGCCCTGGCGGCCAAGGCCGGGGAAGGGAAATACAGGAGCTACTATTACGTCTATCCCGACCGTGAGATGCCCGACCGCTTCGAATCGGCCATGCCCCAGGTCTTTCCCGAGACGGCTCCCGGCAACTTCACCTTCGTGCCTGAGCTCGATGCCTGGGTCATGACGGTCTTCCATGATTTCCAGTGGGACCTCAACTGGTCCAATCCCGAGGTCTTCCTCGAGATGCTCCGCATCCTCCTCGGCCTCGCGAACATGGGGGTCGACCTCCTCCGCCTCGATGCGGTGCCGTATCTATGGAAAAAACCGGGAACAAGCTGCCAGAACCTCGAGGAGGCCCATGTCATCGTCCGCCTCCTCAAGGCCTGCGCCGACATCGTGGCGCCCGGCGTCGCCTTCCTCGCTGAGGCGATAGTCCAGCCCTCCGAGATCGTCCGTTACCTGGACTCGGGCGGTCTCGCGGGCGAAGCCCGCGTCGAGGAGTGCCAGCTGGCCTACCACGCCTCCTTGATGGCCCTGCTCTGGGAAGCCCTGGCGACGCGCAAGGTCGGCCTCCTCTCGGCGACCTTCGGTTCCGAAACGCGGCTGCCCCCCGGAACGGCCTGGCTCTCCTATGCCCGTTGCCACGACGACATCGGGCTCGGTTACGACGAGGCGAAGATCCGCGAGGTCGGGTTCACGCCGGGACCGCACAGGCGCTTCCTCCTCGATTTCTACTCCGGGCGCTTCCCGGGCTCCTTCGCGAGGGGGAGGCTCTTCATGGAGAACCCGGTCACGGGCGATGCGCGCATCTCGGGCACCTGCGCCTCGCTCTGCGGCCTCGAGTCTGCCGTCGACGGGGAGGAGACCGAGCTTGCGCTCCGGAGGATCGAGCTGCTGTACGGCCTCGTCTCCTCCCTCGTCGGCATTCCCATGGTCTTTTCCGGGGACGAGCTCGCCTCGCTCAACGACTATGGCTACCAGTCCGAGGCGGAACACGCCGAGGACAACCGATGGATGCACCGGCCGAGGATGGATTGGGAGGCCGCGGAGCGGAAGGCGGCGGAGGGGACGCGGGAAGCGCGCATATTCCATTCGATACGGCACTTCTTCTCCCTGAGGCGGGGCATCCCGGCCCTGGCCCAGGATGCCGGCTTCCGGGTGCTTGCGAGCGGTTCCGAGAATGTCCTCCTCGTCCAACGCTGCCCAAGGTCCGAGGATGAAAGGCGCGTAGCGGTAGCGGCCAACTTCTCACCCGAGGAGAGGGCCTTTCCCCTCGCGGCCCTCGGCCCGGGCTTCGGCCAGTCGCCGCTCGATCTCCTGTCCGGACGGGCGGTCACGACTTTCGGCGGCATGGCCATCCTGCCGGCCTACGGGCTTTCCTGGCTCGCCGAGGCATGAGGGGCGATCGGTCGAGGTTTCGGGCTTCCGCCCGGGGAAGCAGTGGGGTATCATCGTTTCCGCGATCACAGGAAGGAGTGGAGCATGAGGCAGATCACCGTTACCTATCCCTCGGGCAGCAAGGCTGACTATTCGACCGGCGTGAAGGCTCGCGACGCCGTGGCTCCCCTCGGCCCCTTCGCCTGGCCCCTCGCAGCCGTCCTCGCGAACAACGAGCTCATGTCCCTCGACGAAGCCCTCGTCACGGACTGCGCCCTCGAACCGGTCACCATCGACACGACCCAAGGCGCCAACGCCTACCGGCGATCCCTCTGCTTCCTCCTCGCCATAGCGGCCAGGGATCTCCACCCCGGCAGGCGCCTCGTGGCTGGCATGGCCATAGGCACGGGCTTCTACCACTTCTTCGACGACGACGCCCCCCTCACGGAAGACGAGCTTGCGAAGCTCGGAGCCCATATGCGCGACCTCGTCGAGCGCGATGTGCCCATCAGCATCGAACAGAAGAGCTATGCCGAGGCCGTGGAGTACTTCGGCAAGAGCGGCCAGACGGACACCCTCCTCCTCCTCGAGCAGCAGAACTCGCCCGTCATCCCCCTCAACGAGTGTTCGGGCTTCAGGGACCTCCACGTCGCGCCCCTCGTGCCCTCGACCGGCGTGCTCCGCACCTGGGAGTTGCTCGCCTACCACGGTGGCCTCCTCCTCCGCTATCCCCACAAGGAAAAACCCGACCAGCTCACTCCCTTCGAGGACGACCCCACCCTTTACTCGATCGCGAAGGAGTACAAGACGAGGGCCAGGATCCTGGGTGTCTCCTCGGTCGGGGCCCTGAACCGCGTCAACGCCTCGAAACGGATCAAGGACTACATCCAGGTAGCCGAGGCCTTGCAGGACAAGAAGATAGCCGCCATCGCCGACATGGTCTCCGGGCGCTCGAAGGACGCCAAGGTCGTGCTCATCGCCGGCCCCTCGAGCTCGGGCAAGACCACGACCTCGAAGAAGCTCGCCATACAGCTCAAGGTGATGGGCTTCGAGCCCATCAACATCTCCCTCGACGACTACTTCGTGGACAGGAGCCGCACGCCAAGGGACGAGGAAGGGAATTACGACTTCGAATGCCTCGAGGCCCTCGATGTCGAATACCTCAACGAGCAACTCGTAGCCCTCTTCGCGGGCCAGGAGGTCGAGCTGCCTTCCTTCGACTTCAAGACAGGGAGCAGGAAGCCTTCAGGCAAGAAGATCCGGATGACCGGCAGGGAGATCCTTGTCATCGAGGGCATCCATGGCCTCAATGACCGACTCACGCCGCGCATCCCCAGGGAGCAGAAATTCAAGGTCTACGTTTCCGCCCTGACCCAGCTCAACCTCGATGACCACAACCGCGTCTCGACGACTGACAACCGCCTCCTCCGGCGCATGGTGCGCGACTACAACTTCAGGGGACACTCGGCCCTCGCGACCCTCCAGATGTGGCCGAGCGTGGGCCGCGGAGAGCGCAAGCACATCTTCCCCTTCCAGAATTCGGCTGACGTGGCCTTCAACTCGGCCCTGGACTACGAGCTGGGCGTCATCAAGGTCTTCGCCGAGCCCCTCCTCAGAACCGTGAAGCCGACCGACCCCGAATACTCCGAAGCGCGCAGGCTCGAGGCCTTCCTGGACAACTTCTCGCCCATCCCCTCGACCTTCGTGCCCAAGGACTCCATCCTCAGGGAGTTCATCGGGGAAAGCGAATTCAAGTATTGAGGCTCGCCATCCCCGGCTCGCAGCCGGGGATGGCCGGGCTCCCTTGAGTGGCAGGGCCGTCCGCGGAAGGCAACAGGCTTCCACGCCCCCGGCGGGAAGGTCCGGGCCGGCGGGAATCATCGGGCTAGATCGGGGTCTGTCCCTGGGAGCATGCGCGATGGTCCCCTGCCCTTGGCCTGCCTCGTGCAAGCATTATTTTCAACGACAAAAGAAAAACGGCAAGCCGGAAAACTTCCCAGGGATTGATGGAAGCCAGAAAACGAACAAAACGAGGGACAGTCCCCGGGGCTTGTCCCGGGGCTTGTCCCGGGGGTTGTCCTTTCCCGGGGATAGGACAGGGAAGTGCTTGCCCAGTAAAAATAAAAACTTCAAATGAGGCGGGATTCTTTCCAAAGAATTGCGCAACAAGAGATTATCGAGAAAAATGTATTCACATCCGCACTTTACAAATCAAACATGATGCTTCAAAATGGCGCCTTAGCATCCTGCTAAGGAGGTATGCATGAAGAAAGCGTTGATCGCACTCGCGATCTCCCTGGCCCTCGTCATGTCTATTGAGGCTCAGGTGAAAAATGGTCCCATCGTGGACAAGGTCGTCTTCTCGGTCGTCATGGACCGGCAGATCGGCATCCAGAACACCATCGCCGGCAAGACCGACGTGTTCTGGGAGAACCTCGGCGGAAAGGACTACAAGGCCATCTCCGCCGCCGATCTCGACAAGCTCTCCACGTACTTCGCCCCCGGCACCCAGTGGGAGATCACCTTCAACCCCTATCCGAACGTGGCCCCCTACCAGGTGAAGATGAAGGACGGCAAGGTCCTCTTCAACCCCTTCGCCATCCGCGAAGTCCGCTATGCCATGAACTGGCTCATCGACCGCCAGAAGATCGTCGACGAGATCATGCTCGGCATGGGCACCCCGATGATCACCGGCATGACCCCCGGCCAGCCCGGCACCTACAAGTACAACCTCG